>Ga0182746_1002722_pt1 | contig 13001 bp, 11 predicted proteins | sample eDN3rd30CBELigOP_FD_128881 | JGI IMG/M metagenome (GOLD analysis project Ga0182746, IMG submission 128881) | Enriched Organic Plus compost microbial communities from Emeryville, California, USA - eDNA 3rd pass 30_C BE-Lig OP (version 2) (version 2) ... | reverse complement strand
TCGTCGCGCACCACGTAGGTGCCGTAACTGAACGCCCCGAACAGCGACTTGTCGGTGAACAACGGTCGGATGCCCCCACGCTGCAGGGCGGACTCCCGGTAGATCTCGTTGAGCGCGGCGACGTCGATCTGCCCGTCGCGCAACGCCTGTTCGGTGTTGACCGGCGGAACCACCGTCAGTGTCACGGTCTTGATCTCGTCGTTGGTCAATCCCTCTTTTGCCAACCACTCTCGGGTGAGGAACTCGTGATGAGCACCGAGAGTGTTCATCCCGACCTTCTTGCCGATCAGGTCGCGGGCCGAACGGATCGGGCTGTTCTCCAGCACGTAATAGCCGGTGTACTCGTCCTCGTCAGCGCCGTACGAGCTGAGCACCGAGGTGATCGGCGCACCGGCGGCGTTGAGCTTGACCACGGCGCCGTTGAACGCCGAACCGAAGTCGATGTCGCCGGTGGCCACCGACTGGATGTCCTGCGGCCCGCTGGTGGTGTTGCCGACCCATTCCAGTTTGACGTTCTTGAAATAGCCGAGTTCCTCGGCGAGCTCGTGGAACTCGACCTCACCGGTCCAACCCTGGTATCGCAACACGGTCTTGCCGTCCTCGATACGCGCCGATCCACCCGAGGAGCCGCACGCGGTCAGTACCACCACGAGTGCGCCGAGCATCGCCAGTACCGAACTGAATAGGCGCATGGCCGTAGTCCCCCATGGAGTCGCACTGATTGGTGCGGCTCATGGTGGCAACAAACTCAGGCTGGGTAACCCTTTAGCCTCGCGAAGAATCGAAAGGGTCAGACGCCGCCGTACTGCGGTTGCAGAACCGGGGCCAGCGCGGAGAGCGGAATGTGCGCCTGCACGGTGCCGCCGTCCATCGACCACTGCATCCTGCCCGGTGTGAAATCGATCGGCGAGTCCCGGCCGACCGGATAGTCCGGCATGTAGAGGATCAACTCGTCAGGGGTCAGCGCCCAAGCCTTGTAGCCGCCCGAATACACCTTGTCGGGAGTCCAGCGATCCGGAGTGAACGGATAAGTACCGGGCTGGTGCGGCGGCGGTGCGGCATCGAGTGCGGCGACGATGAACGGCTCGCCCAGGCGCGGGATCTCGGCACGATGGTCGACTCCCGGCTTGAACAGGTCCGCCAACTGCACCTGCCGGCCGCCCACGAATGTGAAGGTGCGGTAGGCGTCGCTCACGATAGGTGCGTTCGGGTGGGAAAGGGCGTCGGTACCGACCGTCCCCGAGTACATCTCGTGGAACACAGCCGTCATCGCGTCACCATGCTGGAAGATCTCGAACTGCTCCTCACCGAAGCTGTCGGCAGCCATCTTGCCCGCGGCGTTGCGCCAGTTGTTCATCAGATTGGAGAGGTACTGCCGGATGACGGGGTTTTCCACCAGATCGCCGGGCAGCGCCATCTTGATGTCACGAACCGCCTTTCGGTCCGAGGTCACCGACGTATGGCAGGCCTGGCCGTCCCACTGCCCGCCCAGTTCGTCACAAAATGATGCCGCCGACGCCGCAGCGGACGGGGCGGTCGCGACGGCCACCACCGAGCTTGCCAGCACAGCCGCAACGCCGATCAGCTTGCGCAACATGTCAATACCTCAGGCGAGTTCCACTTTGCTTGCCCGCCACTGCCCGTCGACCTTCTCCATCGTCATCTTGATGCGGCTGCGGTCGATCCGCGGGTCGGGGACGGTGGTGTTGGACACCGACTGGTCGACGAACAACAACACCACCACCTTGTCCATGCCGGCGGACTGCACCGCCGACTCGACCACCACGCCGTGCGCCGAGGCCTTGTTGTCGATGAGCAGCTGGCGCAGTTGCATGCTCGACTGCGAATACATGTCCTTGAACTCACCGGTGGCCCCGGCCAGCACCTGGTTGAAGTTCTCGTCGACCTTGTTGGAATCGATACTCGTCAAGATCTGGGCGTAGGACACCGCAGCGTCCTGCGCCTGCTTGCTCGCCTGGCTCAGCCGGTCTGCCTGCCACACCTTCCAGCCAAGAAATCCCGAAAGGGCCAGTGCGGCAATGAACACGGCAACCACGACGCCGACGAGCACCCGGCGGCGCCAGGCAGGTTTTTCGGCCTCCTCTGGTTCGGACTGCGCCTCTGGTTCGGCCTTCTTGACCTCGGGCTCGTCCGTTTTCTTCTCGCCGTCAGACTCAGCCTCGCCCTCCGCGTCGTCCTCAGCTGCCGCCTCAGACTCGGCGATTTCCTGTGGCTCTTCGATTCCGATGGCGTCGTCGACGGACTCGGTCTTGTCGTCGTCGGTCTTCTTGTCCGTAGTCACAGTCACCGTCATCTCCTTTGGCTGAGGTTGGGTGGTTTAGCGGGGCGGTTCGATCGGGAGGGTCGGGCCGCCGTAGGGCGTCGGAATGGTGTAGCGCCCCTTGGGGGTCGGGTCGGTGGTGCGTCCGAGGTCGGCTCCCGGAGGCGGACCTGCGGTGTCGTCGTCCGCCGGGCGCGGCGCGTTCTTGGCACCGCGGACCAGCACACCGGGGTGGTCGTCGCGACAATACGTGTACATGTAGGGCTCGGGGTAGTCGGCCGACGCCGGAGGCCGGCGCGGTGTCCCGTAGTCACAGGAATAGCGCGGATAGATGTCCGCTGTCGCCCACAGCCCGTTGTCGTGCATGACGCTGCCCAACGCGTCCAACACCGACGTGCGGTAATTCGGGAACAGCGCATTCAACGCCGGCACCCGCAGATACAGCAACTGCGACGTGCTGGCGAGGCTTCCGAGCAGCTGCACCATCGTGTCGGAGTTGTCGGTGAACAGGTTGTCGACGGAGTTCAACGCTCCCGGAGTCTGATTCGTCAGCCTGCGGAAACCGTCCCTCATCTTGTTGATCCCGTCGAACGTCGAATCGAGGTTGTCCGACGCCACGGCGATACCGGCGTTCTTCTCCGACATGAGGTTGAACACCACCCGGCTGTTGCGCAGCACGCTCACCGTTTCGGGCAACACCGAGTCCAGGGTGGACAGCAGGAAGGTGCCGCCGTCGATGACGTCGGCCAGCTTGCGCGGGCCGGCCTGCGACATGCTCAGCTCTCGACGGATCACCTCGAGTTTCTCGACGTTGACCTGGGCCAGCGCGCCGTCGGCGTCGGCGAGCAACTGGGCCAGGCTGACCGGCACCGTGGCCTTACCCAGACCGATCACGCTGCCGTCGGCGAGATACGGCCCGTCTGCTGTGTCTGCGGTGAAATCGATGTACTGCTCACCGGCCGGAGACAACCCGGACACCCGCACATCGCTGGACTTCGGGATGGAGACCGCCGAGTTCACCTTGACGACGGCGCTCACCCCGGCCGGGGTGATGTTGAGGCGCTCCACCCGGCCCACCCGCACGCCGCGCAACGTGACGTCCTGGTTGGGCAGCAGTCCGGCGGATTCCGGCAGCTCGATGGTGATGCGATAACTCGAGTCGAACGGCTTGACCCGCAGTGCCCCGACCAGCAGGTAGGCACCCGCCACCACCAGGGTCATCACCAGCGCGCCGGCCGAGAGCCAGGCGCGGCGCCGGTAACCGGCCCGGACCGCGCCGACGACGAAATCCGCGAGAGCGTTGATCACCGCGGCACCTCCGCGGGTGGCACGGCGGCTGACGGTGCCTCAGCCGGAGGAGCCGGCGGCGGCCCCGGAGGAGCCTCGGGGGCCGGAATGATCACACCGGGCTCGGTCGGGCTCGGGATCACCGGCATCTGCGGCACCGCGGGGCCACGACCCACGACGCGCTCCTGCAGCCGCAGCAGCGTGTACTGAAGTGAGCCGACCAGCTGGTGCCAGTTGTAGCGCTTGGGGCCGTGCAATCCCGGATCACCCGCGAATCCGATATCGGGAATCGAACCAAGGATCAGCCGGTCGATGCTGGCGCGCACCGACAGGCCGCTGCCGGAGGTGGCCTTCACCAGCGGCGGCATCATGCGGTTGAGCGCGTACAGCGAGGCATCCGGAGACAGCGCCACATCGTTCCACGCACCTGCCACCTTGTTGGCATCGGCGATCACGCTGCGTCCGCTGGTGTCGGTACCCGCGATCGAGGGGAACTTGCGCAATTGCGCCGAGGTGTCACCGATCTGGGTGATCAGGTCGGCGATCTGAGTGGTGTGCTCGGCCAGCGTGTCGGTGGCAGGCCCGGCCGCATCCATCAACTCGCTGACCGTCTGGTTCTTCTCGTCGATCTGCTTCAACAGCCGCGAGGTCTCGGTCATCGCCGTGGAAAGCTGGTCCGAACGCGCGTTGAGGGTGCCCAGGGTGTGGTTGGTCTTGGCGATCAGATTGCCGAAGGCTTGCCCCTGATCACCGGTGGCCTTGCCCAGACCGTTGATGATGTTGGTGAAGTTGCGTACGGCACCGCCGTTGACCAGGATCGCCGCGGAACCCAACAGAGATTCCACGGTTGCGGCGGCCTTGGTGTCGTCCAGTCCGATGATGTCGCCGTCCTTGAGCAGCGGGGCGTTCGGGTCGACCGGGCTCGGCGGCCTGACCGAGACGAACACATCACCCAGCGGTGTCGCCGAACGCAATTCGGCGGTGGTGCCGCGAGGCAGCCGAACGCCGTCCATGATTCGCAGGGTGGTCACCGCGGTGTAGTTCTTGGCCACCATCGACTCGAGCTCACCCACGTCGGCACCCGCCAGCTTCACCTTGGCGTTGGCCGGCAGATTCAGGGCATTCGAGAACACCGCGGTCAGCCGGTAGCCGCCGGAGCCGACGCCGGGCGCGGGCAGCGGCAGGCTGGCCAGACCCTCGGATGCACATCCCGAGATGGTCAGACAGGCCGCCATCACCACCGGCAGAACGTATTTGCGCCACGGTTTCTTCATCGCTGCCCCATCGCCGCCATTCCGTCGAGCATGTAGGAAAGCCCGAAGTCGGGACCGAAGTCCTGCACTGTTCCGGTGCTGCACCCCAACTGCCGCAGTCCCATCATGTTGCAGACCTCCTTGACGGTCTGCGAGTCGAACAGCACCTTGTCCACCAGGACGTGTGCCCGCGCCGAGCCGTTCTTCTGGTCGACGATGTTGTAGATGTTGTCCAGTGTCATCGGGGCCAGATCGAGGAACTCGGCCAGATCCCGCCGCTGATCCACCGTGGTGGTCAGCGCGGTGTTGCCGTTGAGGACAATCTGCTTCACCTCGTCGCGATGCGTCTGCAGTACCTCGCCAACCTGGGTGATGACCTCGTTGATCTTCTTGCCGGTGGTGCCGCTGCCGAAGTTCTCATCGGCCAGGATCTGGCTGAGTTGACGTACTGTCGAACCGAATTCGCGCAGTGTGGCGTCGTTACGGGAGGCCGCGTCGAACAGCGAGCTCAAGTTCCGCACGATGGTCGTGAGCTGGTCGCGGGTCACCGCTCCCCGATCCGCACTGAGTCGCAACGCGTCGGACAGTTCACCGAGCGCGTCCTTCATCTGCTGCCCGTTGCCGTCGGCGATCGCCGCACTGGCGTTGACCACGTCGGCCAGCGGGCCGTTGCCTTTGCCGTCGCCCTTCAGCGAGGAGGACAACTTGTCCAAAACGTCGAGCACACGGGCGAACTCGACCGGGGTCCTGGTCCGGTTCAGGCCGATGGTGTCGTGGTTCTGCAGGGTCGGCCCACCATGGTAGGCCGGAGTCAGCTCGATCTGGCGGTCGGTGAGAATCGAGTTCGAGATGGTGACCGCCTGTGCGTCGGCGGGAACCGAGACGTCCTTGTCGACGGTGAACTCGACCTCGACGTAATTGCCCTTGGGCGTGATCTTGGTGACCTGCCCTACCTGCATGCCGAGCACCGCAACCGTGTTGCCCTCATAAAGGCCCGCCGCACTGTCGAATTGGGCTGTGACCGTGATGTTGCCGGTCCGGTCCTTCAGAAACCACCAGCCGGCGCCGACCGCCGCAGCGGCCAGCACCGCACCGGCCACGCACAGCACGAGGATCTTGCTCCTGAACACGCTCATTGGCAGTCCTTGTAGTACTGGATCATGCTGAACTGCTTGGCCCGGCCGCTGATCGCGCACATCCAGGAGTCGATCAGCAGCCCGTTGCCGACGTGCATCTCGCCTGCGTTGCCGTTACCGGTCGCGTTGGCGAGCCCGCGCAGGGCCACCGGACCCGACTGCAGCGTGCTGCGCAGCAGATCGTCATGCTGACCCAACATGTTGGACAGATCGCGCAGATTGGTGAGCAGCTGTTCGAGCTGAGGCCGGTCGTCGATCACGATGCCGGACAACGTCTGGACCAGATTGGTCAGGGCCGCGAGCATCGCCTGAAATGACGCCCGGCGCATCACGAACTCGCCGACCAGGTCGTTGCCCTGGTTGACCAGGTTGCCGATGGTGGCCTGCTGGCGCCGCAGCGTGTTGCCGACGAGGTCGGTGGTCTCCAGCAGGGAGCCCAGTTGGTCGCGGCGGTCGGCGATGATGGTCGCCAGCGTGTGGGTGTTCTGCAGCGCCTTGGGTACCACCGCAGGCAGACCCTCCATCTGCTTGCCGAGGATGCCCAGCGTCTCGGCGAACTTGTCGGAGTCGACCTGCTCGAAGGTGGTGGTGACGTCCCCCAACGCCTCCTGCAGGTCGTAGGGAACTTCGGTGTGGTTGAGATCAAAGGTGTTGTCGGGCAGTGCCCCTGAGCCCGCGGGTTGCAGAGCCAGATAACGCGATCCCAAGATCGTCGTGATCTTGATGACGGCCCGGGAGTCCTTTCCGAGCGGAACGTCGTCACGCACTTTCAGCTTGGCCTCGACGTGGTCACCGGCCAGCTTCATGCTCTTCACCTCGCCCACCGGCATACCGGCCACGGTGATCGGGTTACCCGCCTTGAGCGCGGCAGCCTGCTGGAAGCGCGCGGTGTACTGCCGGTAGCCGACATCGGCGACCTTGACGATCAGCATCGCCCCGATCAGCACGGTCACGACGGCGATCGCGATGATCCCGAGCCACGTCCTGTTGTAGCTCTCCAGCGGACGACGCCGCTTCTTCGGCTTCGTCGGCGCCGGTGTCTCAGTTTTCGTCAGCTGATCAACCATTGGCCAGGTTCCTGCATTTCGGGGTGTACTGAGCCTTGTTCCCCGGGGTGGCCGCGTCGACGATGATCGGCGTGACGTCGTTGAGGCCGGGGAAGAATCCCGTCGCGTTCAGATCACAGGCATAGGTGGTCGCGTAGGCGCCCTCGTTGGTCATCCGCGCAAATCCCTTGAGCAGCAACGGCAGATTGGCACCGGTGAACGCCAGCTGCGGTTCGATCCCCACCATGTGCGCGGCGAAACCGGGCTGGCGGGTGACGAGTTCGTTCAGTGACGGGTACACCCCGTCACTGATGGTCGACAGCTGGCGCACCACCTTGGAAATCGACCCGAGCGAGTCCACCATCTCGGGACGGCGGGCGTCGAATGTGGCTACCATTCCCCGGGTTTGGGTGATCACCTCGTCCAGACTGTCGTTGTGCTCGGCCAGATTCTTGGCGACCGCGTTCAGGTTGTTGATCACCTCTCCGAGTTCCTGGTCTCGTCCGGCGAACGAATCGGTCAACTGAGAGGTCTAGTCGACGAGCGCGACGATCGATGCGTTGTCACCCTGCAGCGAGGCGATCACTCCCTTGGTGAGGTTGTCGGCGTCGCGGGGATTGAGCACACTGAACAACGGCTCATAACCGTTGAGCAGGGCCCCGACGTCGAACGACGGATCGGTCTGCTCGACCGGGATGGTGCTGCCGGCGGCAAGCGGGCCCGGGTCACCGATATTGCCCAGCGACAGACCCAGATAACGCTGCCCGACGATGTTCTGGTAGGTCACCGAGGCGACGGTCCGGCCGTACATCGGCTGGTTGTCCTGCACCACGAACGACACCTTGGCCAACGCGCCCTGCAGTTCGATCTTCTCGACCCGGCCCACCCGCACCCCGGCCATCCGGACGTCGTCGCCTTCACGCAGGCCGAAAACGTCGGAGAACATTGCGGCGTAGGGCACGGTCTTGCCTGCGACGTCACGGCGCAGCGTGACGTACACCAGCCAGGTCAATCCCAGCGCGACCACCATGAACAGCGACAGGCCGACCATCGCACCGCGGTACTTCATCGGCTTCCCTCTCCTGGAACAGCTTGTGCGGCGGGTGCGGCTTCAGCGGGCAACAGCGGCCCGTCCGGTGCGGGTGCCCCACCGGGTGCGGGAGCCGAACCCGGCACCGACGCGGCCGGGGGTGAACCCGGTGGCCGCGGCGCCACCGGCGCGACGGGCGACAGCGGCACCGGCGGGGGCGGTGTCGGCATCAGCGCGGGGTTCGCTGTGCCCGGCACCGGTCCGGACGGCGGCATCCACGACGGCAGCGGCGGATTCGGATCGGACAAATCGGGGTTCGGATTGACCAGCGGAGGACCGACCGCAACAAGGTTGCCGTTGGCGCCGAGCACCGTTCCCGGCGGCGGTGCCAGATCGGCCGGAGGCTGGAAGTTCTGCGGCAGCAACACATCTGGGAGCGACGGCCGGGTCGGCACCAACGGGGCGGTGTAGCAGCTCGGCCCCTTCAGCCCGCCGTACTGCGGGCAGTCCGCACGGGTGTAGGCGTAGCTCGGCGTCAACGACAGATTCACCCGCATGTTGCCGAAGTCATGATCGGGCATCCACACGTGCTCGAAGAACTTGCCCGACAGCTGGTTGAGCTTGACGAAGGCCGGCACCCAGTTGTGGGAGGTCTCGGCGAGCACGCCCAGGACGGGCGTCAGGTTGGACGTGGTCTTGACCAGCTGATCGGTGTGGTTGTCCAGGGCGGTGTGGGTGGTCCCGACGGTGTTGATACCGCCGTTGATCATCGTGTTCAGCTGCGAGCGTTGCTCGACCAGCGTGCGCATCGGCTCCACCGCCTTGTGCAGGGCGTCGAGCAGATCAGGCGCGGTCTGCTGCAGTCCCTGGGTGGCGTCGATCAGCGCGGACACGGTGGTCGAGTCGGGTTCCTTGGCCACCACCGCATCGAGCTGATCGATCAGCCGGTTCAACTGCGCTCCGCTGGTGAGCAATTCGTTGCGGCGGTTCTCGGTCGCCGCGTTCACCGCGGCCAGGATGCCCACCGTCTTGTCCTCACGGCCGCGCCCGGTCGCGGCGAGCACGTCGCGCAGCTTGCTGATGGTGGTCTGGAACAGCACCGTGGGCAGCTCGGTGTCCTCAGGGATCTGGGCGCCGGCCGCGATGGGTGCACCGGGGCCCCTATCCACAAGTTGCACCGACGACACCGCGAAGACGTTGCTGGGTACCACGCGCGCGGTCACCGTGCTCGGGATGGAGCCGGCGTATTCGGGTTTGAGATCGATGTGGACGAAGTTCGGATTGCCGTTGGCGGCCGGGACGACGTCGTCGACCATCCCGACGAGCACACCGTGGTACTTGACGTCAGACCGCTGCGGCAGACCGTCGCCGACGTTGACCAGCGCGGCCACCACGGGCACCCGGTCGTCCAACTTGCCGGTGGCCTTCACCAGAAGGAACGTCGAAACCAGCGCTGCCACAACAAGTACCGCGGCACCACAGCCGAGCAGCTGACGGTCGGACGGGCCCCGGCCATCCATTTCCAGCGAGTTACCCATCTAGCCGCCGAACCTCGCTCCTGAATCGACCGTCCACAGCGCCATGGTGAGCAACATGTTGACGATCACCACAACGGTGATGCTGGCGCGCATGGCATGACCTGCGGCCACGCCCACACCCACTGGGCCGCCCGAGGCGTAGAACCCGTAGTAGCACTGCACCGTGGAGGCGATCCACACGAAGATGACCGCCTTCAGCACCGAGTAGAGGATGTCCTGCCCGGACAGCATGAGGCTGAAGTAATGCAGATAGGAACCGGTCGAGCCGCCACTGATCAGGAAGACCACCACCTGGGTGGTCAGGTAGCTCACCGCCAAGCAGAGCGCGTAGAGCGGGATCACGGCGATCACGGCAGCCATCAACCGCGTGGTGACCAGATACGGAATCGGACGGATCGCGATGGAATCGAGCGCGTCGATCTCCTCGGCGATGCGCATCGACCCGAGCTGCGCGGTGAACCGGCAGCCGGCCTGGGTCGCGAAGGCCAGCGACGCCGCGATGGGCGCGAGCTCGCGGGTGTTCACCAACGACGAGATGATGCCGGTCGCCGGGCCCAAGCCGAGCAGGTCGAGAAAGTTGTATCCCTCGATGCCGACGAGCGCGCCCATCGTGATACCCAGCACCACCGCCACCCCGATGGTGCCGCCACCGACCACGAGTGAACCGTTGCCCCAGGCGATGTCGGACAGCAGCCGGACGAACTCACTGCGGTAGTGCCGCACCACGATGGGTACCGCGGTCAGTGCCCGGACGAAGAACACCATCATGTGGCCCAGCCGCATCACCGGCTTGGAGACCCGTCGGTACAGCCGGACCCAGGGCGCCAGTATCGGCGGGACGAATGTCGAGGCCGTCATGTCACAGCCCGACCCGGGGGAACAGCATGATGTAGAGCTGGCTGATCGCCACGTTCACCACCATCAGCAACAGAATCGATTCCACTACCGCCGCGTTCACAGAGTTCGCCACGCCGGTCGGCCCGCCTTTGGTGGACAACCCCTTCTGGCAGGACACCACGGCCACGATGGCACCGAAGATCACCGCTTTCACCAGAGCCACGATCATGTCGCCGGTCGTGGCGAACGAGGCGAAAGTTGCCACGAAGCTGCCCGGAGCGCCGTTCTGGAAGTAGACGTTGAACAGGAAGCTCGCCAGGAAGCCGACGAAGCACACCACCCCCGTCAGCGCCACACCGATCATGATGGCGGCGACAAAGCGCGGAACGACCAATCGCTGGATCACCGAGACACCCATGACCTCCATGGCGTCGGTTTCCTCGCGCATGGTCCGCGAACCCAGGTCGGCGGTGATCGCCGACCCGACGGCGGCGGCCATGAGAACCGCTGCGACCAGCGACGCGGCCTGGCGAATCACCGCCAGGCCACTGGCTGCACCGGCCAGTGACGTCGCACCGACCTGCCCGGCCAAGAGTGCGAACTGGATCGACAAGGTGACGCCGATCGGCAGGGCCACCAGCACGGTCGGAAGAACCGCGGTGCCCGCCATGAACGCGCCTTGGCGGATGAACTCCTGCCATTGGAAGCGGCCCGTCAGCAGGTCGAGGAACAGGATCTGGACGGTGCGGACGCCAAGCACGAACTGGTCCCCGACCGTGGCGAGCGACGCCAACGGATGACGCCGGGCGTACCCGGTGGCCCAATTCTCGATGGCGTCGATTCCCCGCTCCGGTTCGACCCCATCAGACACGCTCTCGGGCGGCGCCGTCATCCTCTCTCATTAAGCAGCAGAACAAGCACAGACCCATCCCTCCCGAAGCCGAGATACGGCCACTCTCGGCCGAATAACTCGCATTGGATGGCACCGTAACGTCGAGACTCGATCCGCGTCAACGTTTTGCCGAATTATCATTCACTTAGCGAGATGGGCTCATCAATCTCCGGCAAACCGCCCACCGCCACCATCGCGTTGCCGCCCCCACCCGGACGTATCGACGGGGTCGTGTCACTTCCCGTATCACGTGTAAAAGCAGTGCATGTAGGCCTTCGGGAGCTCGATACAGATTGACGCAGACGCAAGCGTCGCGCTCGGGCCGGCTCGGGAGCCGAGCCCCAGCGACGGACTTGCTACGGAATCAGTGCCCGGTATGGCCGTTAACTTTGCCGATCCTGTCGAAACCCTCGAAAACTCGCCGGATTTTTGCCGACGAAGAGGCGTGCCCGTCATCGCCCACCGTCCGCGCCGAAGTCTACTGACTACATGCGATGTCAGTCGGGTTTCGCGACTTCTCACATGAGGACTAGTCGCACCCGCACGATAACCTGGAACCGGCCGGCCCGAGCGCGCCAATCTGGACCCGAATCTCACCGACGAGGGGGCCGTCAACCGGTGGCACCGGATTCACGGTTGGCCTGCGCGACGATCGCATCGAGCAGGCCGGGCATCGCGATGTTCACCTCACGCACACGCAGCCTCTGGTGGATATGGCCTTCGCTGACGACACGCTCGGTAAGCCCGGCGTCGCGCAGGATGTTGAAGTGGTGGGTGGCCGTCGACTTGTTGATGCCGTCATAGAGCGCGGCACACTTCACCGGCTCACCGGCATCGTGTAGCCGTCGCACCATCTCCAGCCGGACCGGGTCTTGCAGGGCGGCCAGCAACTGCGGCAAGGCAGCGACCGGACTCGGCGCCGCGACCGCCGGAACGTCTGCCATGAGCGTCCCCTGTCACCAGAAAATAAGTTTGATGAACGTCAAACCCGGCGTAGGCTCGGCCAGGTTCGATGAAAATCAAACCTACCGGACGAGGAGTGGCGATGGCGCAGATTTCAGCCGACGACGCACTCGGTTGGGACATCGAGGGCGACCAACGCTGGGCCTACCCGCTGCTGCTCATCTTCAGCGGGGTCGCCCTGGGTGTCTCGGGCCTGCCCGCGCCGCTGTACGGGATCTACGAAACCGCATGGCACCTCACTCCGCTGGCCACCACCCTCATCTTCGCGGTGTATGCGCTGGCAGCGTTGGCCGCCGTGTTGATCTCCGGCCGAATCTCCGACGTGATCGGCCGCAAGCCCGTACTCGTCGGCGCGCTGATCGCCATGCTGATCGGACTCGGCGTATTCCTGGTCGCCGACAACATGGCCCTGCTCCTGTTGGCCCGCACCATTCACGGCGCGGCCATCGGTTCGATCGTGGTGGTGTCCGCCGCCGCGCTGCTCGACCTGCGCCCACACCGCAGTGTGCGTTCCGGACAGCTCAGCGGCGTCGCATTCAACATCGGCATGACCGTGGCGATCATCGGATCCGCCGTCCTCGCGCAATACGCTCCGCATCCGCTGCGCACTCCCTACGCCGTCGTGGCGGTCATCTGCGCGCTCGTCGGCGTCGGTGTCCTCGCCCTGCGCGAAACCCATACGACGCGGTCCGCGGGCCCCATCAACATCTCGAAACCTGCTGTGGCCAAAGAAATCCG
>Ga0182746_1002714_pt1 | contig 13018 bp, 13 predicted proteins | sample eDN3rd30CBELigOP_FD_128881 | JGI IMG/M metagenome (GOLD analysis project Ga0182746, IMG submission 128881) | Enriched Organic Plus compost microbial communities from Emeryville, California, USA - eDNA 3rd pass 30_C BE-Lig OP (version 2) (version 2) ... | reverse complement strand
GCTATTGATCGAGTTCATTATGGACAAGGCCCATGCCGCGCATGTCGGGCGGCCGGGATTGTTGCTGCCGCGGGCGAGCAGATGAGGTATGGGCCGAGCCAGACCTGCGATAATGTCCTTCAGCGGCGCGCTAGTGGACGCGGACGCTCGAAGTGAGCCTATGGGCGTTGATGTCGATGACTGATGCATCGATAGCAGGTCATCGGATTATCGATGCGCACAGAGCACATGCCGCAGACTGTTTAAAGTGAATCAAGATGAATGCTGCTACTGATACCGACCGTCGTCTGGCGGATCTGGAAATCAAACTGGGCTTGGCCGAGGATATGCTCGATCAGTTGAACCAGTCGCTGTTTCGCCAGCAACAACTGATCGAGCGGATGGCGCGTGAGCTGGCGGATTTACGCCAACAAGCGCCAGATAATGCGGGCGGGTCTTTTCGGAGTCTGCTTGACGAGATTCCGCCGCACTATTGAGCGCGAGGGCTCACCGAGGCGCCGTACCGCCTGCGGGCGCGTTTTTCTGAGCCATGTCGATCACGCGCTGGCGTAGTTGCGGATCTTGTTCGACGGCTTGACCGATGCCGTTGAATTCATCCACCGTCAGACCATCGGCTTGCACCATCTTTACCATTTTGTCATCGGCTTCGCGATAGACCTGTTGGCGAGCGGGTTCGTCCTTTGCGGCTTGCAGCTTCGGGCGATACTCGTCGGCAACCATGGCGACCTTTTGCGAGGCGCTGGCGAATTTCTGCAGCTGTGCTTCAGTCGGCTTGATGGCAGGCTGCATTTGAGCAGGGGGTTGCGCAGCCGGTGCCTGTGCCGTTTGGGCCAGAACCGCTGCGGGCGACAGGCTCGCGGCGAGTACGGCTGCGGCAAAGAATGCGTATGTAGAACGCGGCATGGAGACCTCCTTCATAGTTTGAACGTCGTACCCCTCCATGATGACAAGCCCACCGAGTATGGTTCAAGCTTTCGGATGTTTGCGCATGTGACTGTCCGCAGGGACCTCGCGTTACGGGGCGTTTCAAGGCGGTTCAGGACTTGAGCGCACGCGCTCGGGACAGTAGAAACTCACGTTCACGCGCGTTGCGAGTGAGGGCGGCGGCGCGGTGGAATTCCGCGTCAGCTTCGTCGCGGCGGCCCAGCTTCTCCAGGAAATCGGCGCGTACGCTGGGCAGCAGGTGATAGTCGGCCAGGGACGATTCAGTCAGCAAGGCATCGGTCAGCGCGAGACCGGCCTGCGGGCCGTACGCCATACCTACCGCGACCGCCCGGTTGAGTTCGACGATAGGCGAGGGGGCGGTTTGCACCAATGCGTCATACAGCGCAACGATCTGCGGCCAGTCGGTGTCCTCGGCACGAGCGGCGCGTGCGTGGCAGGCAGCGAGCGCTGCTTGCAGGGCGTACGGGCCCAATGTGTCCTGCTGGCTCTGTGCGCGATGCAATGCGGCCAGGCCGCGTCGAATTTGCAGCGCATCCCAGCGGCTGCGGTCTTGGTCCATGAGCAAGATCGGGTGGCCTTGTTCATCGGTCCGAGCCGCCAGTCGCGAAGCCTGCAGTTCCATCAACGCTACCAGACCGTGAACCTCGCTTTCTTGTGGAGCAAGTTCAGACAAAATGCGGCCCAACCGCAGGGCTTCATCGCAAAGGGTGGGACGCGTCCAGTCCTCGCCTGCCGTTGCGGCGTAGCCTTCGTTGAAAATCAGGTAAATCACTTCCAGCACTGAAACCAGGCGCCCCGCCAAGTCCTTTCCACGAGGGACTTCGAATGGGACTTGTGCCTCGCGCAAGGTCCGCTTGGCGCGGACAATGCGTTGGGCGATGGTGGCTTCGGAAACGAGGAAGGCGCGGGCAATTTCATCGGTACGCAAGCCGCCCAGCAGGCGCAGTGTCAGTGCGACACGTGCCTCGGCTGACAACACAGGATGGCAGGCCGTAAAAATCAATCGCAGCAAGTCGTCGCCGATCTCGTCTTGGCGAGCCTGGTCCAGCGCGTCGACGAAATCGGGTTCGACATGGGTTTGCAACGCGTCCATTTCATAACCCAATTGCTCGTGCTTGCGTTCATGCAATGCGTGCTGCCGCAATCGGTCGAGGGCGCGGTTCTTGGCCGTGGTCATCAGCCAGGCTCCTGGTTTGTCAGGAATGCCGTCGCGGGGCCAGTGCTCCAAGGCCGTGACCAGCGCATCTTGAGCGAGTTCTTCGGCCAGGCCTACGTCGCGCACGACGCGCGCGACGCTGGCGATGACTTTGGCGGACTCGCTGCGCCAGACGGTCTCGATGGCCCGGTGGACGGCGTCGCGTGAACTCATTGCTGCGGCATTTCCGCGTTGGGATCCATATACATCAGTTCCCAGATATGGCCGTCCAGATCTTCGAACGCATGCCCGTACATGAAGCCATAGTCTTGGGGTTCGCGAGGTACCGAGCCGCCCGCGGCGACGGCGCGAGCGACCAGATCGTCAACCTCGGCGCGGCTCTCGCACGACAGGCAGATCAGAACCTCTGTGCTTTGCTTCGGGTCGCACAGGGGTTTATTGACAAAGGTCTTGAAGTAGTCGCGCGTGAGCAGCATGGCGTATAGGTTTTCACCCAAAACCAGGCAGGCTGCGTTCTGATCGGTGTACTGAGGATTGAAGTCCAACCCGAGTTTGCGGAAAAAGGCCATGGCTGCGGGCAGATCAACAACGGCGAGATTGACGAAAATTTGCTTGTGCATGGTGGACTCTCAAAGTGGGAGGTCGAGTTGGGAGGTACGTGGCAGCCAGGTTGATTGCGGCTGTTATGGCTACGACGAATCAGATCTCCTGCAATCGACAAGAAAATCGAATATCAGGGAAAACCCCTAATAAATCTGTATGCAACCGGCATCGCAACGCCAAGTGGCAACTCAAACTTCCCGCAGGCCCGTTGCCGCAAGCTAAGCAAAGCAGGGGCCGAGTTCGCGTATTTCTACCGTGCACCACTGGGCGGCGGGGCATTCGGCAGCGATAGCGATCGCCTGCTCGCGCGTGTCGCAGTTCAGCAGAAAGAAGCCGCCGATCATTTCTTTCGCCTCGGCATACGGGCCGTCCAGCAGGCGTTGCCGGCCATCTCGGACTTGCAGTCTCACGCCTTCTCTTTCTGATTTGAGGGATTGTGCGTCTTGCAGCAGGCCGCGTGATTTCAGATCCGCTGCGAATTGCATCATGCTGTCGTAGGCGGCATGACCTTCCTCAGGCGTGCGCTGCGCCCGTTGGCCGATCGGCTCGACGATGAGCATCATAAAAGACATGACAGTCTCCTGAATAGGCGAAGAATCGCAGTCTAGCCGGGCGGTGGGGCGAATGGAAGTGTCATCTGTGCCATGCGGAAAGCGCTGCCCACCGGACGCAGAATGCGCGTTGTTTGCGCTTTGTCAGTGCCCGCCCTGTAGCGGCAGTAGAGCATCGCACGGCCATAGCAGTAGACTGTGTCATTCTGTATTTGCCCCCTGGGTGGGGCGTGCTGTTTATTCCAAAGGATCGACGTCGTGATCGCGTTGCGGGAAGCTTATCGGGCGGGGCTGTTTCAGCGGCGGCAGTGGTTGCCGAATATCGTGTCTGGAGTGATTGTCGGGGTAGTGGCGTTGCCATTGGCGATGGCATTTGCAATCGCGTCCGGCGTGAAGCCTGAACAGGGTTTGTACACCGCGATCATTGCCGGGTTATGCGTATCGATATTTGGGGGGAGCAGGCTGCAGATTGCGGGTCCCACCGGCGCGTTCATCGTGATCCTGGCTGCCATCGTGGCCGAGCACGGGGTGGCAGGGTTGCAGATTGCCACCCTGATGGCGGGCATCATTCTGCTGTTGCTGGGCGTGGCTCGTATGGGAGCCGTGATCAAATTCATTCCGGCGCCTGTGATTGTGGGCTTTACGGCCGGTATCGGCGTCATCATCTGGGTCGGGCAGTGGAAGGAGTTTTTCGGTCTGCCCAGTATCACGGGTACGCATTTTCACGAGAAATTCTGGCAGCTAATACAGGCTTTGCCCCAGTTGCATGTGGCGACGACGGTGCTAGCCCTGATCAGTCTGGCGATCTTGATTGTGTCGCCTCGGGTGCCATATCTGAGGCGCGTGCCAGGCCCCTTGATTGCGTTAGTGGCTGCCACGGTGCTGCAGGCCTTGTTTGGTTTCGACGGCGTTGCAACGATAGGGTCAGCCTTTGGCGGCGTACCTCAGGGGTTGCCCTCGTGGCATTGGCCGGAGGTCACCTTGTCGCGTGTGGTCGAGTTGATCGGTCCGGCGTTTGCCATTGCCATGCTGGGGGCGATCGAGTCGCTGCTGTCGGCGGTGGTGGCCGACGGGATGGCGGGCACGCGCCACAATTCCAACCAGGAACTGATCGGTCAAGGTATTGCGAACATTGCCGCACCGCTATTTGGCGGAATTGCGGCGACAGGCGCGATTGCGCGCACGGCGACCAACATCCGTAATGGTGGCACCAGCCCCTTGGCGGGCATCGTGCACGCCGTGACCTTGGTCGCTATCGTGGTGCTGCTGGCGCCGTTGGCAGAGTACGTGCCGTTGGCGGCCTTGGCGGCGATCTTGTTTATCGTCGCCTGGAATATGAGCGATTTGCGGCATTTCGGCAAAATGCTGCGTCGCGCGCCTCGGGCAGATGTGGTGATCTTGCTGGTGACCTTTGTCTTGACGGTGTTCGCCGATTTGGTCGTAGCCGTCAACATTGGCGTGATCCTGGCGACATTGCATTTTCTGCGTCGCATGGCGTCCAGTGTGGGGGTTCAGCAAATGGGCCGCGATGAATTGAGCCGGGAGCTGGCAGTCAATGCAGGCATCGATGTCCCGGATGGGGTGCTGGTCTATACCATCGAAGGGCCATTGTTTTTCGCAGCGGTAGAGAATTTCGAACGAGCTCTCGACAACACGAATACGGATCCCCGCGTCCTCGTACTTTGCCTGCGCCGCGTGCCGTTTGTCGATGTGACAGGATTGCAGGTGCTGGAGGACGTGATTGTCCGGTTACGTTCGCGGGGGGTGCGTGTGTTGCTGGCTGAGGCAAATACCCGCGTGCAAGGCAAACTGCGTAAAGCCATGATTGCCGATTTGGTAGGGCCGCAGGGGATGTTCGATACGCTGCCACAGGCCTTGTCGGCTGGGGGCGCACCGCAGATGCGGGACGCTGTCGCGAGAGCGTAATAAAGCTGGGCAGAAGCGTCAGGCGCTGGACGGCGCGTCCAGCGCCTGACGATGGCCGCAAGGGGCAATCCGGCAGGTGCAGTAGAGGCCGGGCTGCATGCGCGCTTACGGAATCTAGTTTTTACCGAAGAGTCCGCCGCCCATTTTCAGCAGGTCACCCAAGCCGACTTGGCCATCGCCGTCTTGGTCCAGTAGCGAGCCCAGCAGGCCACCACCCACACCGCCTTGTTGTTGGGCGGCGTCGCGTTCCTGGCCGAGTTGGGCGCCGAGTCCGCCGGCGTCCAGGTTGTTGCCCTGCATGCGATTGGCCAGAAAGGCCATGACGATCGGGGCCAGGATCTGGAGCAGGTTCGACGCATTGCCGCCGCCCAGGCCGGTGGCTTGGCCGAGGTTTTCTTCGGCGCGTTGCTGGTTGCCGCCAAAGATGTTACCTAGAATGCTGGCGCCGTCGGACTGGCCTGCGCCGGCAGCACCGCCGCCTAGCAACGAACCCAACAGTCCACCCAGATCGGCGCCACCGCCGGCATGGTCACGCTGCAGTGCGCCAAACAGGGCTTCGGCGCCTCCGGGTTGCGAGGCGTTCTGGCCCAGCGTGCCCAGCAGCATAGGCAGCGCGGCGCTGACCGCGTCTTGCGTTTGAGCCGTATCGGTCCCCAGTTGTTGAGAGATTTGTTGCATCGGCCCGCCTTGTAACTGCGCGAGCAATTCGTCGGAAAGCGTAGTGGGGGAGTTCATGGTGTGTTCTTCCTGGTTAAAGGTGGACTAAGCGTACCACCGGATAGCGTCGCAGGTGTGTTCTTGACAGTTGTTGATGATTGGTCCGGGCGCAGGGGAGCACCATCCTTTGTCGGACGCATCTCGCCAGGCGGCAGCCGTATCGCGAGGCCAATGTTCTAATAGCGGTCGCGCAGACGAAATACACGCCAAAATCGCTACGATGACGATCCAGATTAACGAAGAGTTACGAACTTATATCGACCCGCTGAGCGCGGATGAATACGAGGCGCTCGAGCGCAGCCTCCTGGCCGAAGGGTGCCGCGATGCGCTCGTGTTGTGGGGCGATGTCCTGGTCGATGGACATAACCGCTATGCGCTGTGCACCAAACATGGCATCGAGTTCAAGACCACGCAAAATACCCGCTTTAAATCGATGGACGATGTGCGGTTATGGATGATTGAAAATCACCTGGGCCGACGCAGTGTCTCGGATTTCCAGCGAGGGGTGTTGGCGTTGCGCAAGAAAGAGATCTTGCAGCAGCAGCAACAGGAGCTGGAGGCACAGCAGCAGGCGGACGCTGGCGCAACCGACGAGGCGGCAACGCCCGCGGCATCGCCGGCCGAGCCGGTGGTGATTCCCAATCGCCAGGCGCTGGCACGCGCGGCACGAGTCAGCAGCAATACGCTGGGCCAGATCGAAAAAATTCAAAAAGAAGCCGCGCCAGAACTGGTGCGTGCGGTCAAGTCCGGCGAGATTTCCATCAATGCCGCTGCAGCCGTTGCCGAAATGCCGGTCGACAAGCAGATCGCCGCCGCAGCCGAAGGGCGCAAGGCATTGAAAGAGCTCGCGCGCCAAGCTCGCGAGGCGAAAGCCAAGGCAAAAGCACCGTCAAGCGACACAGATGTCGGGAAAGGCGAGTCGGAAACAGAGCCCCCCGTTGAGGCCATCGAGGACTATCCCGCCGAGGTGGCACGCCTGCGTCGATTGGTGGCGGCATTGACTGAGGAACGTGACAGTCTGAAAAAGAAAGTCATGCACTTGACCGTGGCATTGTCTGAGGCGCGTCAGGACAAATAAGAGGAACGGCGCGGCGCCTCGAACGAAGGCAAAACGAAAGACGTCAGGTCGCGGCCGATCCATGGGGCGCAACCTGGCTTGGCAGACGAGCCTGCAGGTATCCCGACGAGCGCGTTAGCTGTTTCAGCCTGCCCGGCGAAACGTCAGATTGATACGCATGGCGCCCAACAAGGGGTGCGTGGCGTCTTTCAACTCGGACACGCCGTGATATCGCAGTCGATCGTGGCCTCCCCATACAGCAACATCTCCGTGCTGCAGCGGCACGCGTTGCGCGCTGTCACCGCGTTGGTCCCCGCCGAACAGGAAGGTCGCGGGGATTCCCAACGACACCGATACGATAGGTGCGCTGAAATCCCGTTCGTTCTTGTCTTGATGCAAGCTCATGCGGGCCCCCGGCAAATAGCGATTGATCAGGCACGCATCGGGCAGAAAATCCGGAAAACCGGCAGTTTCTGCCGCCTGCTGCGCCAGCCGCAGAAACGACGCGGGTAAGGCGGGCCAGGGCAGGCCGGTTTGCGGATCCAGTTGGGTATAACGATAGCCACTCAGATCTGTTGTCCACCCGAGCGAGCCGCAGTTCGTCAGCGCGACAGACATCCGAAATCCCCCGGGGGTCACCATATGGCGTAAAGGCGCCGCCGCGAATATGGCCTTCAGCTCGGCCAATATGGCATCAACATAAGGCAGCGCCAAGCCTCGCAATACAACGGCTTGCGCACCCAGTTGCACGTTGGCTGGGGCGAAGTCTTCGGGGGCGAACAGGTCCAGGTTCATGGCACGGCTGCGTCGGCGTGGGATTCGTGTTTTGTCGTGCTGGCCGGCGGCTGGCCATGGCAGTCACGCGGCCATGGGCGGCGGGGCCGGAGTGTGCGTCAGAGTCGGGTATGACTCCAATGTAGGCATCCTTGCGATGCTCAACACTCCGGCTTTTGCGCTTGAACTCGTTTGGTGCTCAGCCGCAGCGCAATGCGCTGATCGAGCCGTCGCTTTCGACGATCACGTTCAAGCGCGTGGGGTTGTATTCCATAGTCATGACCTCGCCGGGCTTCAGCACACGCAGTTGCGTCGCATTGGCGCCCGAACTCAGCGTGCGGTTGAGCGACTCCGAGTATTTCTTGCCCACCTGATCTTGTACCGATTGCGCATCGCAGGTGGTGGCCGTGCCGGACGACGCGCCACTGCCGCCATACGTACTGGTATCCGATGAAGTGTGCTGCGTTCCAGAGGAGGCGCAGGCGGTGAGGCCGGCGACGAGGATAACGGGAAACAGCTTGCGCATCATGAGAGAAACTCCTTCTTGCAAATTAGTCGTCAATGATAGACCAGCTTGATCATTGATTTGTTTGCATATGATTCCACGCCGGGCCGGCAGTTCTGTTATTCGCCGGGTGTGTCAGGATCAGGAGGCTGTCATTGCACCTGAAATTTCCATTGTATGGAATTTCAGGTGGCGGAACGCAAGCTGGTCTCGTTTCCCCGTCTCTCGGTGCTCAGGCAAGCACGGCAATACCGTCCGCGGCACGTACGCCTTGAGCTGCAGGCAGCACGAACAGGGGATTGATTTCGGCCTCGATCAAGCGGTCGCCCAATTGTGCGGCCATTTGCGAGAACGCAACGATGGCGTTCGCCAGCGCGTCGAGATCGGCCTTGGGCCGGCCGCGAAAACCATCGAGCAGGGGCCAGGTCTTTAATTCGCGCACCATGTCGAGGGCATCTTCGCGGCTGAGGCCTTCATTGCCCGATGGCAGCAGGCGCATCGTGGTGTCCTTGAACAGTTCGGCGGTGACGCCGCCCATGCCGAGCAGTATGGCCGTGCCGAGCGGATCACGATGCGTGCCGAGAATCAGCTCCGTGCCGCCGGCGACCATTTCTTGTACAAGAAAGCGCTGAGGCTCGATGCCGGTCTTGCTTTGTACGTCGTCCTTCATTGCCTTCAGTCGATCACCGATCTGCTCGGCAGTGAGGTTGACGGCGACGCCGCCGACGTCGCTCTTGTGCGTAATTTCACTAGAGAGGATTTTTAGCGCGACACGCGAATTAAAGGCACGCGCAGCTTGTTCTGCGTCGGTGGGCGTTGTCACCACGGTTTCTTGCGCGCAGGGCACGCCAAAGCGCGCGAACAATTGCTTGGCTTGCGATTCGTCCAGCGAGCCTGCAGGCAGATCTGCTACGTCAATCGGCGCGGCAGGAGCCGAATGTGTCGGCTCCCTCCACTGCGCGTGCTGCAGCATGCCGGACAGCGCGACGGAACACGCCTCTGGGATGGCGAAGGCTGGGACGCCGCGTTGCGTGAGAAGGGCGCCGACATTTGGGGCGTGAGGGCTGACGAAGGCGATCACGGGCTTGTCGCTTTCGGGTAGGCAGTCCTGGATGGCGCCAGCCATCAGCTCCGGCATGGCGAGGCCCGAAGACCCCACAATGATGGCGAGCGCGTCATAGCTGGGACTTGCCAGCAGCGTTCGGATAGCGCCACGTAACAGATCTGGTTGCAGGCCGGCCAGGGTGACATCGATGGGATTGCGATCCAGCGCGGCGTGGTCGCCCGTCTGTAGCGCGCGCAATTGCGCAGCGGTATCGGCATCCGGGGCGGGCGTCTCAAAACCCGATACGCCCAGGCTGTCGGATACCAGTGTGCCGGCGCCACCGGTCGAGGTCAGTATCGCGACGCGATTGCCGCGCAGCACGCGGTTTGTGGCCAGCGCAGCAGGAATATCCAGCAAGTCGCTAAAAGTCTGTGCACGAATAACGCCGACCTGTTTGAACAACGCGTCGTACATGCGATCGGCGCCAGCCAGCGCGCCCGTGTGGGACACCGCCGCTTTTGCGCCGGCTTCCGAGCGGCCGATCTTGAAGGCGACGACCGGCTTGCCGGCACGTGCGGCCTTCAGGGCTGCAGCGCGGAATTTTTCTGGATTACGCACACTTTCGACATACAGCGCGATGACTTTGGTGGCCTCGTCGCCAGTCAGGTAGTCAATAAAATCGGCCAAATCCAGATCCGCTTCATTGCTGGTCGAGATGAGCTTGGACAAGCCGATTCCGCGAGAGGCCGCGCGGGATAGCAGTGCACCCAGGATGCCGCCGCTTTGCGAGACCACGCCGATGGAGCCAGCGGGAAAATGGTCCATCTCCAGCGCACCGCTGGCCGACAGCACGATGTTGTCGGTCAGATTGACCAGCCCAATTGTGTTAGGTCCGAGGATGCGCATGCTGCCTGCGGCCTCGATGAGCTCGGCTTGCCGGCGCGCGCCTTCTGCACCGACTTCGGTGTAGCCGCTGGCCAGGACGATCGCTGCCGCTGTACCGAGCTGTGCGAGCTCTCGTACGGCCAAGTGCGCGCGTTCGGCGCCCAACAGTACGATGCCGACATCGGGGACCGACGGCAGCGATGCGATGTCGGGATAGCAGGGCAGGCCGTCGATATTGTCGACTCGAGGATTGACAGGATAAATAGGGCCCGTAAAACCGTGCTTGCGCAGATAGGCCACAGGACGGCCAGCCGTCTTTCTGCTATCGGCGGAGGCGCCGATGACGGCTACGCTGCGTGGATTGAGGAGGCGGGAAATGGGGTTCATGCTTTACTCTTTGCTGGTGCGCTTTTCGGCGGCCTTGGCCAGGAAAGCCATGACCGATTCGCGGTGCTCGGTGCTCGTGTAGCAGATGCCTTGCGCCTGGCTGCCTTGTGCGAACACTTGCTCAGCCGACATTTCGAAGCTCTGGTTGAGGATGGTTTTGCCCAGCGCCAATGCGGTCGCGGAGCCTTGGCTCAGCTCGGCCGCCCAGGCCTGCGCATCGGCCAGCAGCTGTGCTGCGCTGGTGGCGCGATCAACGATGCCCAACTGCAGGGCTTCGTCGCATTCGACTTTTCGGCCAGTGAAGATCAGTTCTTTTGCTTTGGACAAGCCCACTCGGCGCGGCAGGAAATACATGCCGCCACCGTCGGGGACGATGCCGCGATTGATATACGACCAGGTAAAGCTCGCGGCATCGCTGGCGATGATGAAATCGCAGGCCAGCGCTGTGTCTGCACCCAGGCCCGACGCAGCGCCATTGACCGCTGCAATGGTGGGCTTGGGCATGGTGTGCAGCAACGATTGCGTATAGTGCACACGCTGCTGGCGATGCCAGCCGTTGAAAGCGATTTCCCCCGCCGGGGCGTTCATGCGCCGCTCCATCCCCGCTACATCGCCGCCGGCGCAGAATCCCTTGCCGTTGCCGCTGAGCACCAACGCACGGATCGCTTTGTCGGCACTGATGCGCTCCAGTGCCGCGATGAATGCGCTGCGCATATCGTCGCTCATGGCATTGCGTTTCTCGGGGCGGTTGAGCAAGAGTGTGGCAATGCCGTCGGCAACGGTCAGTTCGATCAAATCCGTGGTCATGTCGCGAGTTTTCCTTGAGTCGGCTCAGTCGTTGGCAATGTGGCTTTTCCTGATGCGTTTGCGTCAAACCACTGATTGCTTTGTGTTGGGTAGTTTAGGTGTCCAAACCGCAATATGTATCCCCCTGAATTCCATTTGGTGGAAATGATGCTAAGCTGCTGCGTCACTCTCATTTCGCTACATCATGTCCGATTCGTCTCGCCAGGCCGTGCGGCGGCAGCATCATGAAGACCCTGTGTTGAACCGTTCGTTGGTGCGCGGCGTTGAGATCCTCCGCGCGTTTCGCCCAGGTGCCGATCAGTTGGGAAATGGGGAGATTGCGGAGCGGACTCAACTCTCGCGTGCCACGGTCAGCCGTCTGACGCAGACGCTGGTCGAATGCGGGCTGCTGGAGCATGATCGGGCGAGGCGGACTTATCGTCTGGCCACGCCGGTGTTGAGTCTGGCTCACGCGATGCGTGCAGGCTCGCCGGTGTTGAATGCGGTTGCGCCGTTAATGCGTGCGATGGCCGAAAAACTGCGGATCAATGTGGGGTTGGCGACCGCGGATCGCGACGAGATGGTCTATCTGGAGTCCTTTCGGTTTAACCGCAAGGTGGCGCTGCGCAGTGTCGTCGCGGGACAGCGTGTGCCGATGGAGCTTACCTCGCTGGGCAGAGCCTATCTGGCGGTCGTGGATGATGCGCAGCGTCAAGCGTTGCTGGCGCAGTTTCGCCGACGGCGCAGTACTGACTCGCGCCGCCTGTCTGACGAAATCGACGCTGCCAAGATCAGCGTCGACACCAAAGGCTATTGCGCCGCTTCATGGCAGCCGGAGGTCGTGGCAATGGCAACGCCGCTCGTGCTGCCGGACCGCCCCATTTACGTATTGAATGTCAGCGTCAGGACCACGGCCAGTATGTCAGAGACGCAGAAGCAATTGGGCGGCCCGTTGCTGGAACTCCGCGAGAAGGCGATGACCGCGTTACTCATTGCTGACGCGTGACCGACCATAGCGGCGACCGCACTCGGCGACATACATGATGTGCCAAGTGCGCATAGGCCGCATTGACGCTGGTCAGGCCGCCTTGCGTGCGCGCCGCTTGCGTACGGCGTCAGCCAGATCGGCCAGTACCGGCTCGGTCTGTGTCCAGCCCAGGCAGGCGTCGGTGATCGACACGCCATGACGCAACGGCACGCCGGGTTTCAGGTCCTGGCGGCCGGCCTCCAGATGGCTTTCGATCATGACGCCGATGATGCGCGAGTCGCCGTTGGCGAGCTGCGTGCCGATATCGCGCGCCACGTCGACCTGACGTTCGTGCGATTTGTTGGAGTTGGCGTGCGAACAGTCGATCATCACCTGTTCGCGTTGGCCGGCGGCTTTCAATGCCGCACAACTGGCGTCGACGCTGGCGGCATCATAGTTGGGGCCTTGTTTGCCGCCGCGCAGGATCACATGGGTATCGTCATTGCCGCGCGTCTCGAAAATCGCGGCCATGCCCATTTTGGTCATGCCCATAAAAGCGTGTTTGGCGCGCGCCGCCACGATCGCATCGGCAGCGACCTGCATGCCGCCGTCGGTGCCGTTCTTAAAGCCCAACGGGCAGCTCAGGCCGGACGCCAATTGACGATGGCTGGGGCTTTCCGTGGTGCGCGCCCCGATCGCGCCCCAGGCCACCAG
>Ga0182746_1002702_pt1 | contig 13085 bp, 12 predicted proteins | sample eDN3rd30CBELigOP_FD_128881 | JGI IMG/M metagenome (GOLD analysis project Ga0182746, IMG submission 128881) | Enriched Organic Plus compost microbial communities from Emeryville, California, USA - eDNA 3rd pass 30_C BE-Lig OP (version 2) (version 2) ... | reverse complement strand
CGGCCACCATGGCGGCCACCAGCACCAGGTACATCGTCTTGTCGTTGACGGTCGTGGCCATGAAGACCGGTCCGGTGGTGCGCCGCCGGTAGATCAGCAGCGCGATGCCCGCCAGTGCGGCGATGCCGGCGATGCCACCGAGAATCACCGCCTGCAGGTGGTAGATGTGGTCACTCATCACCAGATCCATCCAGGATTCGGGGATGAAGAGGCCGACGACGTGACCGATGAACACCACCAGGATTCCGAAGTGGAACATCGGGCTGGCGATCCGCAGCAACCGCGACTCGTACAGCTGCGATGAGCGAGTGGTCCAGCCGAACTTGTCGTAGCGATAGCGCCACCAGGTACCAACTGCGACCATAGCCAGCGTCACATACGGCACCACGTCCCAGAAGATCTCCCAGCCCGACATCAGACGCCTTCCTGTACCCGGCGGGGCGGAACAGTCAACTGAAACGGCTGCAGTCCCACCGATTCCGCTGGCGGACCGCACATCATCAGGCGCGAGACATCGTCGACGGACGCCGGCGACGGCAGGGACGCGTCCACCGCCGAGAGCACCGGCGCGTAGGGCGATTTCCGGTCGGCCAGCGCCCGGGCCACCACACCGATCGGCACCCGGTATTTCGTGAGCAGCGCTCGCCCCATATCTGGGTTGACCGTGGCGGCGAATTCCAGAACGACCGGAAGATGGTCGGGCGCTTCATGTTTCGGTATCTCGACGCCGGCAGCACGGTAGGCCCGAGTGAACTCCACCATGTCCGCACCGCGGTTGCGGGTGTCCCCCGACGTCCAGTAGGTCAGCAGCATGGTGCACCGCTTGTGCAGGTCGAACGTCTCAACATACTCCTGCTGTAACTCCATGGGGCGTCGAACACTCAATCCGACAACAGTTTCACCCAGCAGGGCCCTGGGTTCACCGGTGACGTGGTCGAGCAGACGCGCCGCCTTCTGTAGCCGGTCGGCGTGCCCCTCGTCGGGGTAGGCCAGCATCAGCGACGCCGCCTGCCACACCAGCCGGTCCTGCATGGCGTTGTCCCGGTTGCGACGCCTCAGCATGCTCACCGGTCCCCCGGGAACATGCCCGACGGCACTCCCCTGCCGTCCCAGTTGAGCAGATTGACCCGCGACGGCCGATCGGCATTGGCGGCCATGGCACCGCTGGTCTGCCGGTGTTGCAAGGCATGGAATGTCTCCACCGCCACCGGTACCGGGCCACCGCTGGCCTCGCCGAACGGTCCTGACTCATACATTCCGGGCCCTCCTTCGAAGGACAGGGAGCAGCCGGGCTCCTCCGCACCAGGTATCGCCTCCGAGCTGTACGCGGTCGGGATTACGTACCGCTCCTCGTATTTCGCCAATGCCAGCAATCGGTACATCTCGTACATCTGCTCCTCGGTCATTCCGACCGCAGCCGGGATGTGCGGTTGGGTCTCTCGACCGAGGTTGATGTCGCGCATATAGGAGCGCATCGCGGCGAGCCGGCGCAGCACCCTCTCGACCACACCGGTGTCCCCCGCGGTGAACAATCCGGCCAGGTACTCGATCGGGATGCGCAAGGCTTCCAACGCACCGAACAGGTTGCCGACGTCCTCACCGTCATGCCCGTCGCGGCTGACCGCGTCGACCACCGGCGACAGCGGGGGGATGTACCACACCATCGGCACCGTCCGGAACTCCGGATGCAGCGGCAGCGCAACACCATAGGTGTGAATCAGCTTGTACACCGGCGAGCGTTGAGCGGCCTCGATCCACTCGTCGGAGATGCCCTCTTCGCGGGCGCCGGCGATCACCTCGGGATCGCTGGGGTCGAGCAGGATCTGACGCTGCGCCTCGTAGAGGTCCTTGTCGTCCGGCACCGACGCCGCCTCCAGAACGCGGTCGACGTCATAGAACACCAACCCGAGGTAACGCAACCGGCCCACACACGTTTCCGAGCACACCGTAGGCAGGCCCACCTCGATCCGTGGGTAACACAGCGTGCACTTCTCGGCTTTGCCGGTCTTGTGGTTGAAATACACCTTCTTATACGGGCATCCGGACACGCACATGCGCCAGCCGCGACAGCGGTCCTGATCGACCAGCACGATGCCGTCCTCGGACCGCTTGTACATCGCGCCCGACGGGCACGACGCGACGCACGCCGGGTTGAGACAGTGTTCGCAGATCCGAGGCAGATAGAACATGAACGTCTGCTCGAGTTCGAGCTTGATCTGTTCACTGACCTGTTTGAGGACCGGATCCCCCGGCACGATCTCAGGTGAACCCGCCAGATCGTCGTCCCAGTTCGCCGACCATGAGACCTTCATCGGCTTTCCGCTGATCAAGCTGCGCGGCGGCGCGGTCGGAATGTGCTCACCCAACGGTGCCGAGGTCAGGTTCTCGTAGTCGTAGGTCCACGGTTCGTAGTAGTCCTCGATGGACGGCAACTTCGGGTTCGCGAAGATCCGGGCCAGCTTGGCCAATCGGCCGCCGTCGCGCAACCGCAGCCGCCCGCGCCGATCCAGTTTCCATCCACCACGCCACTTCTCCTGATCCTGATAGGTGCGCGGATACCCCTGCCCGGGACGGGTTTCGACGTTGTTGAACCAGACGTATTCGGTGCCGGCCCGATTGGTCCAGGCCTGTTTACAGGTCACCGAACAGGTCTGACACCCGATGCACTTGTCCAGGTTCATCACCATCGCCATCTGGGCCATGACCTTCACTGGTACTTCACCTCCTGCGAGCGGCGGCGAACCACCGTCACTTCGTCACGCTGATTTCCGGTGGGGCCGAGGTAGTTCCAGGCAAACGAATGTTGCGCGTACCCGCCGGCCAGGTGACTCGGCTTGACCAACAGCCGGGTGAGCGAGTTGTGAATACCGCCGCGGGTACCGGTGGTTTCGCTCAGCGGCACGTCGATGGTCCGCTCTTGGGCGTGGTAGACGTAGACCACGCCTTCCGGCATCCGGTGACTGACCACGGCACGGCAGACCAGTACCCCGTTGCGGTTGACCGCCTCGATCCAATCGTTGTCCTTGACTTCGATTTTCGCCGCGTCCAGGGGACTCATCCACATCGTGGGACCACCGCGGGACAGGGACAGCATGAACAGGTTGTCCTGGTACTCGGAGTGGATCGACCATTTGGAGTGCGGCGTCAGGTAACGCACCGTCAACCCGATACCGTCGCGACCCAGCTGCGACTCACCGAACAGCCGCGCCATGTCCAACGGTGGCCGGTAGATCGGCAGCTGCTCCCCGAGCTCCTCCAACCAGTCGTGGTCGACGTAGAAGTGCATCCGACCGGTGAGCGTGTGGAACGGCTTGAGCTCCTCGATGTTCACGGTGAACGGCGCGTAGCGGCGACCTCCGGTCTCACTGCCCGACCACTCCGGGCTGGTGATCACCGGGACCGGTCTGGCCTGGGTGTCGGCGTAGGTGATTCGGCGTTCCTCGCTGCCTTCGGCAAGGTGCACCAACTTTCGGCCGGTACGCCGCTCCAGCTCCTTGAAGCCCTCGACCGCCAGCCGACCGTTCGAGGTGCCGGACAAGGCGAGGATGACATCGACCATCCGTTCGGCCGTGGTGATCGCGGGCCGCCCCTGGGCCGCACCGGAATCCATCACGCCGAACTTCGCCGCCAGCTCGGCGACCTCCGGCTCGGGATGGGTGGTGACGCCTTTGGTGGTCAGGCCTAGTGAATCGACCAGCGGCCCCAGTGCCGACCATTTCTCGGCGATCGCGGCGTAGTCGCGCTCCACCACCACCAGCGGGCCCATCGTCTTACCCGGTACCGGCGTCTCTCCCGTGGCCCGCCAATCATGCTCGGTGCCACCGGGATAGGCCATGGCACCCGGCGTGTCATGCTGCAGCGTGCCCATCACGACGTCGGTGCGGGTACCGAGATGCCGGGCGGCCAGTGCACTGAAGGTGCGGGCGATCGCACCGAAGGCCTCGAAGTCAGACCGGGTTTCCCACGGCGGGTCCACGGCTGGGCTGAACGCGTGGACGTACGGATGCATGTCAGTACTGGACAGGTCTGCCTTCTCGTACCAGGTGGCAGCCGGCAGCACCACATCCGAGAGCAGCGTCGTCGAGGTCATGCGGAAGTCGATCGACATCAAAAGATCGAGCTTGCCCTCGGGAATGTCCTCGGTCCATGCCACATCGTTGGGCCGCAACTCGGGCCCGGTGGGCTCGGCCTGCACGTTGGACGTGGTGCCCAGCAGGTGACGCAGGAAGTATTCGTTGCCCTTGCTGGACGAGCCAAGCAGGTTGGCCCGCCAGATGTTGAGTACGCGTGGCCAGTTCGCCGGGTTGTCCGGATCGGTGACCGCGAGTTGCAGTTCGCCGCTCGCCAATTGCTCGGCGACGTAGTCCGGCACTTCTTGGCCGGCGGCCTTGGCCTCGTCTGTCACATCCAGACTTGAGCGGTCGAACTGAGGGAAGAACGGCGTCCACCCCATGGCCACCGCGGAACTCAGCACATCCATCGTGTGTTTGTCTCGGAACCGGCCCCTTCCGAGAGGACTCGACAGCGCGTCGGCGCGGTAGCCGTCGTAGCGCCACTGATCGGTGTGGACGTACCAGTACGACGTGCCCGCCATCTGCCGCGGTGGACGCGACCAGTCGGTTCCCATCGCCATCGCGGCCCACCCGGTCACCGGCCGACACTTCTCCTGCCCCACGTAATGCGCCCAGCCACCGCCGTTACGTCCCATCGAGCCGGTGAGCAGGAGCAGCGCCAGCACCGCGCGATAGGTGGCGTCGCCGTGGAACCACTGGCAGATGCCCGCACCCATGATGATCATCGAGCGGCCACCGGATTCCTCGGCATTGTGGGCGAATTCGCGAGCGATGCGGATCGCCTGAGCAGCCGACACCCCGGTGATCTGCTCCTGCCAGGCGGGCGTGTACGGCTTGGTGGCATCGTCGTAGCCGGCGGGCCAGTCGCCGGGCAGGCCGGGTCGGTGTACGCCGTACTGGGCCAGCATCAGGTCGAAGACGGTGCACACCATGTGTTCACCCACCCGCCGTACCGGCACGCCTCGTTGCATGGTGGTGCCGGATCCGTCGACAGTGTCGAAACGCGGCAGGGCGATCTCCGCAGTCTCGAAGGTGTTTCCCAGCACGGTCAATGCGGGCGACAGGTTTTCCAGATCGAGATTCCATTTGCCGACGCCGTCGGCGCCGAACCGGAACCCGAGTGAGCCCTGCGGCACTGCGACGCTGTCACTGGCACCGTCGAGCAGCACTGGTTTGAACGCGGCGTTCTCCTGTTCGGCTACCGGTCCACCGAGATCTGCTGCGGTGAGGTTCTTTCCGGGAACCAGTACCCCGTCGCGTTCTTCCAGCTTCACCAGGAACGGGAGGTCGGTGAACTGGCGTACATAGTCGACGAAGAACGGAACCCGTTTCTGCACAAAGCATTCGTCGAGGATTACGTGTCCCATGGCCATCGCCAGGGCGCCGTCGGTGCCCGCCGCACAGGGCATCCACTCGTCGGCGAACTTGGTGTTGTCGGCGTAATCAGGGCTGACCGTCACCACTTTCGTGCCCCGGTACCGCACCTCGGCCATCCAGTGCGCGTCGGGCGTCCGGGTCACGGGGACGTTGGAGCCCCACATCATCAGGTATGACGCATCCCACCAGTCTCCAGACTCCGGCACATCGGTCTGATCGCCGAACACCTGCGGGGAGGCCACCGGAAGGTCGGCATACCAGTCGTAGAACGACGTCATCACCCCACCGAGCAGCTCGACGAATCGCGACCCCGCCGCAAACGACACCATGGACATCGCTGGGATCGGCGAGAATCCGGCGACGCGGTCCGGCCCGTAGGTCTTGATGGTGTGCACGTGTGCGGCGGCGATCATCTCGGTGGCCTCGGCCCAGGTCACCCGGACCAGGCCGCCCTTGCCGCGGGCTTGGTGATATCGTTTGCGGCGCACCGGATCACCCTGAATGTCGGCCCAGGCCAACACCGGGTCCTTCAACCGATCCTTGGCTTCCCGGTACATCTGCACCAGCACTGAGCGGGCGTACGGATACCGCACCCGTGTCGGCGAGTAGGTGTACCAGGAGAAGGCCGCGCCACGCGGGCAGCCGCGTGGCTCATACTCAGGACGGTCAGGTCCCACCGACGGGTAATCGGTCTCCTGGGTTTCCCAGGTGATGATCCCGTCCTTGACGTAGATCTTCCAGGAACACGATCCGGTGCAGTTCACCCCGTGCGTGGAACGCACCACCTTGTCGTGGCTCCACCGATCCCGGTAGAACACGTCACCCTGCCTACCTCCCTGGCGGGTGACCGTACGCAAGTCATCGGAGAACTGCCCCGGGGTGAAGAAGCGGCCACTGCGCTCAAGCAGTTCCTCGATCGATCCACCGACGTGGGGCTTGGTCATCGATGAGCCTCCTTGGCCTGCTCAGGTTCCCGGGCGTGCAATTTCATGGCGGTATAGCCGAACGCCACCAACGCGGTGGCCACCAGGAGCAGCAGCCCGATCGTGTAGTTGTGGTCGACGGGGTCATACGTCGCACCCATCACCAAGGGCGGGAAATAGCCACCCAAACCGCCTGCGGCGGCGACGATCCCCGTCACCGATCCGACTTCCTTGGCGGGCGAGCGGCGTGCCACCCAGGCGAACACTCCGCCGGTCCCGATCCCGAGGAAGATTGCCAGTCCGATGAAGGTGGCCGCCGACCAGACGTCCGGTGGCGGCTGGAACATCGCGATGAAGGCGAGTACCGCGGTGCCCGCGAAGGACGTGAGCACGACGTACTTGGGCGGTATCCGGTCCGAGAGCGCGCCGCCGATCGGACGGGCCAGCACCGCAGCCAAAGCGAACCCCGCTGTGCGACTGCCCGCTTGGACTGCCGAGAACTCGTAGACGTTCTTGATGTAGGTGGGCAGGTAGTTGCTGAATGCCACAAATCCGCCGAAGACCACCGCGTACAAAAACGACATCTCCCACGTCACAGGCAGTTTCAGCGCCGACTTGAGCTTCGGCAGCACCGGATCGGTGTTCGGCTGGAACGCCGGTGAATTGCGCATCACCACGAGACACAACACCGCCGTCACTGCCAGGGCAGCCGCGATGATGAGGTGGGTCTGGAACAATCCGAACCACCGCACGAACCGCGGCGTGAAAAACGCGGACAGCGCGGTGCCCACCATGCCCATTCCGAAAACGCCGGTGGCATAGCCGCGTCGGGACGGCGCGTACCAATTGTTGGCGAACGGGATTCCGACCGCGAATATGGTGCCCGCGATTCCCAGGAAGAATCCGCACACCAACAACATCGGATAAGACCTGGCCTCGCCCGCTGCGCCGACCGCCAGCACGGGCACGATCGAGGCCAGCGTCACCGCGAGGAACATGGTCCGACCGCCGTACCTGTCGGTCAGTGCCCCGATGGGGATGCGGCCGAGCGACCCGACCAGAATCGGTGTGGCGACGAGCATCGAAGCCTGCGTGGCACTGAGGTTCATGTCGCCGGCGTAGGTTGTGGAGAGTGGGCCGATCATGTTCCAGGCCCAGAAATTGATGGCCGAGACCCAGGTGGCCAGCACAAGATTCATGCCCTGCCCTTGGCCCAGGTACGGCGTAGTTGCCGTGGTCACCCGAACAGCAAAACATCAATTTCGGCACGGTCGCGTCATTTTCCCGGAAACGTTGCGGGCGGCTTCACGGAAATGTAATTCGCAACATCAGCATGTCCAAATTAATTCTGCCGCGCGCGGTCACCCTATTGCGCGAGCCGACACGCAATTACCCGAAATGGTGTCGTTTCAGGTGCTTTCGCTTCTACCCGACGGTGAAAGTGCTTCGGCCAGGTCCGGGAGCCACGCCCGGTCTGCGGGTACCCATGGCAGGTCGTCGAGTTCGTCGGCGGTGACCCATCGCAGCGCCCGGTGATCGTGCGGGTGCGGACTACCGGCGGTGAGCGTTGCCCGGTAGGCGCGCAGCGTCATACCGGAATCCAAGGCGACGTCCGCACCCAGCCGCGCACCGACACTCACCTCGACGCCCAGCTCCTCCCGCAATTCCCGAGCCAACGCGTCGGCGTCGGTCTCGCCGGCCACCACCTTGCCACCGGGAAGCTCCCACAGCCCGGCGAGTTGCGCGGGTCGCTGTCGCTGGGCGACCAACAGGCCGGCTTCCGAGAAAAGAGCACCGGCCACGACGATCTGTGCATCCATCGCGCCCGACGGTATACCGTCGGGTATGGCCGTGTTATCGAACGATCAGGTCGACGCCGCACTGCCCGATCTGCCGGGCTGGGAACGCGCGGCGGGCGCCCTGCGCAGATCCACGAAGTTCCCGACGTTCCTCGACGGCATCGAAGCGGTGCGCCGCGTGGCTGAGTTCGCCGAGGAAAAGGACCACCACCCGGACATCGATATCCGTTGGCGCACCGTCACATTCGCCTTGGTGACGCATTCGGCCGGCGGGATCACCGAGAAGGACGTCCAGATGGCCGAGGAGATCAACCGGATTCTGTCCGACCAGCCCGGCTAGTCGCGATCCAGGCCAGCGTCGCCAGCGTCGCGACGATGTAGACCAGCCCGGCCCAGGCCAGGTACCAGGGCCGTCCGATCACCCAGATCGTCGGCTGGGCAAAACTGAGCAACCACGGCACGCCGATCAGCGTCAGCCCCAACCATCCCCAACCCAGGATGCGGGCCCCCAGCCGATCGGCCAGTGGCCCGTGCAGCAACCAGATCATCAGCGGAATCAGCCAGACCCAGTGGTGCGTCCACGAAATCGGCGAAAGCAGCAACCCGAACAGGCTCACGATCACGATCGCGCCGAGCCGGTCGGCACTGCCGCCGATCGCCCGCCACGCCAGCACGGCGAGCACCGCGGTGACGGCGATGCCGAGCAGCACGGCCGGCCCGTACCCGGCGTCATGGCCGAGGATGCGTGAGATTCCGCCGCGCCACGACTGGTTGAACGACGTCCCGATCGGCCCGATCCGGTCTGCGTCCCCGAGCAATTCGGTGAAGTACCGGCGCGCCTCGTCCCCGATCACCAACACCGAGAACGCGACCGTGCCGAAGAACACCACAGCCGAGAACACCGCCGTGCCCCAGCGGCGCGCGCCGACGAAGTACAGCCCCGACACCGCGGGCGTGAGCTTCACTCCGGCGGCCAGGCCGACCAACAATCCCGACAGCCACCACCGATTGCTGTACACGGCATAGAGCACCGCCAGCACGAGGACGACGTTGACCTGGCCGTAATCGAACGTGCTGCGCAGCGGTTCGGTCCAGATGCCGACGGCCGTCCACAACATCGCGACACGCCGGGGCGCCGGGCCACCGAGCAACAGCTGACTGATCCGCACCACGCCGTACAGCGCCGCGATGATGCCGATCTGCCAGCAGAAGGCGAGCAGCCCGAAGGGCAACAGATGCAACGGGTAGAACACCACCGCGGCGAATGGCGGATAGGTGAAAGGCAGTGGGAAATCCGGGGTCTGGTCTGCGTAAACGTAGTCGTAGAGCGCGCCGGCGTGACCGTCCAGCGTGGCGGCGCCACCGACATAGACGTGCAGGTCGACGAAGTTGGCGCCGTTCGGGACGAAGTACGTCCAGGCCAGGCGTGCCGCAATGCTGAAGACCAGCAACACGGGCGCCAGGCGGTAGAGCCGCGCGGTTGCTGAGAGCTGGGTGGCCGATTCGGTGTTAACGGACACGACTTTAGCGATGCGCCCGGCGGCCGGCGCATCACGCCCGAGGCACTGCCCGATAACGAATTCGACCATCGCAGTAACGGTTGAATAACCGCCACACGTGTCACTTGAGTAACACCAGTAACTCGATAGTTTCGCCTTCAGACGTTCAAGCAACCGATTGGGAGAACCATGATCTTCACCTGGAAAGCACTTTCCACCAGCATGATCGCGGCCGCCGGCGCAGTCCCGGTCGCGTTGGCACTGAGTGCCGCAGCGAACGCTGAACCCGTGCCGCCGGCTCCGGTTCCCGCGCCGAGCCTGCCGATCGTCAACCAGCTCGCCGGCGTGCCGGCCGCCGCGCCGCAGCTGCTGCAGGGAGTGAGCTCCGCACTGACCGGTGCTCCGGCAGCCGCTCCGGCCCCGGCTCCTTCGGCCACCGCCTCGGTGACCCTGCCGCAGGCACCCGCCGCCACCGCACCGGCCGCCACGTCACCGCTCGGGTCGCTGCTGCCCGGCGCGACGCCGGCTGCCGCTCCGGCTGCGACCGCCCCGGCCACCGGCCCGGCATCGCTGATCCCGTCCGCCGAAGTGAACATCCCTCAGGTGCCCGGGATGCCGTTCCCGCTGCCTCAGAAGGTGAACATCCCGGGTGATCTGGCGTCGCTGGCTCCGGTCGCGGCTCAGTCGGCCCTGCCCGCGGCAGCCCCGTTGGCCCCGGCAGCGGCTGCCGCACCGGCTGTTGCGGCTCCGGCAGTCGCCGCACCGGCGGCGCTCAACCCGGAGGTCGCAGCGCTGGCGCCGCTGCTGACCGCCGGCCTGCCCTGATCCCCGAACTGGTCTGACCGCCCGAAACGATTGGGAAAGCCATGTCACCGCGTATGTCTCTGAAAACGATGTTCGGCACCGCCGCTGCGATCGGGTCCACCACCCTGTTGCTGTTCAGCAACGCCGTAGCCAACGCTGATCCGGCACCGTTGCCGATCGACGCGGCACAGGCACCCGGCCTGTCGGCGATGGAGGGCCTGAGCCCGATCATCCAGCAGGCCGCGGCTGACCCAGGCGGCGCCGTCCAACTGTTGATGGCGGCCGCGCAAGCGTTCGCTGCCAACAAGTCGGAGTCGGCGGAATCCCGCAACGTCGCAACGGCGGTCAACCATTTCGCGGCTCAGCCCGTCGCCGCACCCGAGCACGTCCCCGCTCTGGGTGCCGGCAACGACGCTCACCTGCCGTTGGGTGTCGACCCGGCCCACGCGGCCGGGCCGGCCCCTGAGGCACTGCCCGCCCCCGCTCCTGCGCCTGAAGCCGCACCGGCTCCCGCTCCCGCGGCGGCACCTGCTCCGGCTCCGGAAGCCGCGCCCGCTCCCGCACCCGCGGCGGTTCCGGCGGCGGCCACGATCCCAGCTCCTGATGCCGCACCTGCTCCGGCACCAGGCCCCGATGCCGCGCCGGCAGCCGCCGCAGCCCCCGGCTTCGGACCCAACGCGCCGACGAAACAGGACTTCATGTACCCGTCGATCGGCAACGGCTGCCTCAAGGACGGCGGAAACGTTCTGGCGACGGCGATTTCAGTGGCGGGCCCGGCCTCGATCCCGCTGCCCGGCCCGAAGCCCGGCCAGACCGCTTACGTGTTCACCGCGATCGGCACCCCGGGCCCGGCCGCCGAGCAGAAGCTCCCGCTCAACGCCACGTGGGTGAACCTGACGACGGGCAAGTCCGGCAGCGTGACACTGCAGCCGCGCCCGGACCTCAACCCCGAGGGCCCGACCACGCTGACCGCGATCGCCGACACCGGCTCGGGCAGCATCATGACGACGATCTTCGGCCAGGTCACCACGACCGAGATGCAGTGCCAGTTCATGCCCACCATCGGATCCACGGTGGTGCCCTGACACACCACATGAATGGGGAAACGAAATTCCCGGTCGCTGGCCACTTGGCCGGCGACCGGGAATTTTGTGTGGAGCTACTTGGGTAAGTCTGATGGCCTAGTAGGCCATGAACAAGATCATCTCGCGGTCGTACTCACGCCCGGGGTGCTGCTGAGCCAGATGCGCCTGGGCCTTCTCGACGAGGTCGTCCTCGTCGGTGCCGCTGATCGCTTCTCCACACGGGCAGTTCAGATGTGTCTTCGCCATATGTTCACCATTGCATAGGTAGCCCAGCTTTCAACCCCGAGTCTGCGCACAGATCGCGAATTCGCGCCGAAACGCGATCTCACCGCAGAGTCGAGGCGAATCAAGACTTGGCGGCCTTGGCTTCTTTCGCGGCGGCCTTCATCTGCTTCTTGTAACTGCGGACCTTTTGCAACGACCCGGGATCCACCACGTCGGCCACCGACATGAAGCTGCCCGCCTTGCCGTAATCCCCCGCGGCCTCACGCCAGCCCGCCGGTGTCACGCCGTACTGCTTGCCCAACAGCGCCAGGAAGATCCGGGCCTTCTGGTCTCCGAAACCCGGCAGCTGCTTGAGCCGGCGCAACACCTCTTTGCCGTCGGGGTCTCCACCGGTCCACAAGGCGGTCACGTCGCCGTCGTACTCGTCGACGATGGCCCGGGCGAGCTCCTGCACCCGCTTGCCCATCGACCCCGGAAACCGGTGGATCGCAGGGGTTTGCGAAACCACCGCGATGAACTCGTCCGGGTTGTAGTCGGCGATCGCGCGGGCATCGACATCACCGAGCCGGTCGGCGATCTTCTTGGGCCCGGCGAATGCCGTCTCCATCGGAATTTGCTGATCCAACAACATCCCCACCAACAGCGCGAACGGGTTGGACTCCAGCAGGGCGTCGGCCTCCGGATCTTGGACCAGCTGCAGTTTTCCCACGTCGGCCAGTCTAGGGCCAAGTCCGTTTTTGACGTCTGTGTCGGTGCAATGTGCGAATGTGTACGCGATAACCGGTGATGTGCCCATAGGAGATGGACATGAGACGCGTGCTTGCACCTCTTTTTGCAGCGGTGGCTACCGCGCTTGCCCTGGCTGCCACGGCCAACGCGATCCCCGACCAGGGCACGCCGGACTTCGACAATTACATGCAGGGCCTGGACCGCAACGGATTCCACCTCAACCCGGATACTGCCTGGCGCGTCGCTCACCAGGCTTGCACGGGCAGCATCCCGGGGTACATCAGTTGGGAGTTGGCGGCCCAGGGCGTGATCGGCCCGGGCGCCGAGCAGCGGGTGTACGACGTGGCCCGAAAGTACGCCTGCCCCGTGCAATAGGTGAGCTAGCTGCGGCTTCGCCGGGACGCCATCTAAGGTTGGCCCACGATGTCCGGCGAAGTGGCAGTCGCGCTGGCCCTGGCGCTGATCTTGGCGGCGGTTGCCGCCGTCGTCGTCGTGCGCACCCGAAGGGTGGTGGCCACCCCCACCGAACGGGCCGTGCACGCCGCGCTGCACACCGCGGCCCAGGCGGCCT
>Ga0182746_1002701_pt1 | contig 13087 bp, 12 predicted proteins | sample eDN3rd30CBELigOP_FD_128881 | JGI IMG/M metagenome (GOLD analysis project Ga0182746, IMG submission 128881) | Enriched Organic Plus compost microbial communities from Emeryville, California, USA - eDNA 3rd pass 30_C BE-Lig OP (version 2) (version 2) ... | reverse complement strand
CGGGGTGTCAGACACCTACGGCCGCACGCTTCCCAAACAAGGTGTCTGACACCCCACCTGCACTGGCAACGAACGCGACTCGGGGTGTCAGACACCTACGGCCGGGCGCCACAGCTCAGCGGCCGGTCCACTGCGGACGGCGCTTGTCGAGGAAGGCCTCGATGCCGATGTGGAAGTCGCGGCTGCCGTAGCACTCGCGCACCAGGTCGTCGTTGCGCGCCAGGCCCTCGACGGTGAGGCGGCGGATCGTTTCCTTGGCGGCCCTGATGGTCAGGGGCGCGTTGCCGGCCAGGCGCCGGCACAGCGCCGCCACCGTGGCGTCGAGGGCCTCGGGTTCGACGATCTCGTGCACGAAACCGCAATCGCGCGCCTCGGCCGCGCCGATGGTCTCGGCCAGGATCAGCATGCGCTTGGCGCGCGCCGCGCCGAAGCCCGCCACGACGCGCGCCGTATTGGCGCTGGAAAGGCAGTTGCCCAGGGTGCGGGCGATCGGCACGCCGAACGAGGCGGCCGGCGTGGCGACGCGGAAATCGCAGGCGGCCGCCAGCGCCAGGCCGCCGCCGATGGCGTAGCCGTCGATCACGGCGACGGTGGGAAACGGCAGGCATTCGAGCAACTGCACGCGCTCGTCGATCGTGGCCTCGTAGCGGATACCGTCCTCGCCCGAGGCGAAAGCGCGGAACTGCTCGATATCGGTGCCGGCCACGAACGCCTGGCCGCCCGCGCCGCGCAGCGTGGCCACGCGGATATCGTCGCGCCGGGCCAGCGCCTGGCAGATCGACGCCAGCTCGTCGTACATGGACCAGGTCATGGCATTGCGCGCATCGGGCCGGTCGAAGACCACGGCGGCGATGCCGCCCTCGATGTGCAAATGGACTTTTCCGTCAGTCATGATGCGAACGCTCCGGACGCCTGCAGACGATCGAACTCGGCGCCGCCGATACCCAGCTCGGCCAGCACCGCCTGTGTATGCTCGCCCAGCAAGGGCGGCGGCATGCGCACCTGTTGCGGCGTATCCGACAGCTTCACCGCGAAGCCGATGTTGGGGATCGACCCCTCGACCGGATGCGCGATGTCGAGCCGCATGCCGCGATGCCGCGCATGCTCGCTTTCGAATGCCTCGGGGTAGCTTTGCATCGGGCCGGCCGGGATGCCGGCCGCCAGCAGCGCCTCGGTCCAGTAGGCGCGCGTGCGGGTGCGGAAGGTCTGCTCCAGCGCTTCGATCAGCACCTCGCGGTTAGCCAGCCGCGCGGAGATATCCTTGAACCGCTCGTCGGCCAGCAGCTCGGGGCGGCCGATGGTGTCGCACAGCAGCTTCCACAGCTTGTTGTTGGTGGCGCCCATCACGAAGTAGCCATCGGACGCTGCCACTGCCTGGTAGGGCGCGCTCATGCGGTTGGCGGTGCCCAGCGGCGTGGGCACCTTGCCGGTGCCCCAGTATTCCGAAATGTCCCATACCGAGAACGCCATGGCCGAATCGAACAGCGAGGCGTCGATGAACTGGCCGCCGCCGCCGCGCATCTTGCCGATCTGCGCCGCCAGCACCGCATAGGTGGCGAACAGCGCGCAGCCGATATCGGCCACGGGCACGCCGGCCTTGACCGGCGGCCCGCCGGGATGGCCGGTCACGCTCATGACGCCCGACATGGCCTGCGCCATCAGGTCGTAGCCGGGCCGCTGCGACCACGGGCCGCTCTGGCCGAACCCCGAGATGCTGGCGTACACCAGGCCGGGGTTGATCTCGCGCAGGGTGTCGTAGTCCAGCCCCAGGCGCCGCATGACGCCGGGCCGGTAGTTCTCGACCAGGATGTCGGCCTGCTCGACCAGGCGCAGCAGCACATCGCGGCCGGCCCCGCTCTTGAGATTCAGCGTGACGCTGCGCTTGTTGCGGTTCAGGTTCATGAAGCCCAGGCTGTCGTCGCCTTTCATCTTGAACCCCATGGCGCCGCGCGTCTGGTCGCCCGTGCCGGGCGGCTCGACCTTGATGACATCGGCGCCCATGTCGGCCAGTAGCATGGTGCAATACGGGCCCGCCACGACCTGGGTCAGGTCGATGACTCGCACGCCGGCCAGCGGCAATGGACGGGCAGACGGCGTGGCGCTCGGGGTGGCTTGGTTCATGCTGAAGTCCTCGCTCGTATCGAGAGGTGGAGCGCGCGGGCACCCGCCGCCGGCCCGTCAGGGCTGGGCGGGCGGCTGGTCGCGCTGGATGGATTCCTTGGCGATGTTCACGACGGTGCCCGCGACGTGCGCCTTGAGCAGCCGCCCAAGCCGCTCGGCGTCGCGCGCCTCGAACGCCTCGATGATGGCTTCGTGCTCGCGCACGGCGCGATCCCAGTTGTCCTGCGACTTGCTGCGCACATAGCGGGCGTTGTGCACGCGCATCAGGATCTGGTCGTAGAAGCCGGTAAGCACGGCGTTGTCGGCGATCTCGAAGAACGCGTAATGAATGGCGCGGCCGTATTTCAGGTACGACACTTCGTCGCCGGCGCGGTAGTGCTCGATCATGGCGTCATGCATGGCGCGCACCCGCGCGATGTCGGCATCGGTGGCCCGGCGACAGGCGGTTTCGCCGGCCACCGCCTCCAGCGCCGCCATGACGGGGAAATGCTGCTCGACTTCCTCTTCGCGCAACACGGCCACGATGGCGCCGCGATTGGGCAGCAGTTGCAACACGCCTTCGGACGCCAGCACCTTCAGGGCTTCGCGCATGGGCGTGCGCGAGATGCCGAAGCGGCGGCACAGGGCCTGTTCCGGCACTTTCTGGCCGGGCTTGAGCTCGCCGCGGATGAGCAGCGCCCGCAAATTGGCGATCAGCGTGTCGTGCAGGCTGACGCGTACGATTTTTTCCGAGGTCTCGGGGTGGTCCATGATGAGGCTCGATCAGTAGAAACCGGTAGACAGCGCCGGCGGCTTCAACTCTCTTTGGCGACCGCGGGACGCGGCGCGGCGGACGATTTGCCGCGCCCCGACACCCGGCGCCAGAGCGGCGCAACAAGCGGCAGGGCCAGCAGGAGGATCCCGATCACCATCATGGCGCCGACCAGCTTGTTCGCCCAGAAGATACTGGCCTCGCCCCCGGAAGACAACATGGCCTGGCGGAAGGCGTCCTCGGCCTTGTCGCCCAGCACCATCGCCAGCACGAACGGCGCCAGCGGATAATCCAGCTTCTTGAAGATGTAGCCGGCCGCGCCGAACGCCAGCGCCAGCCAGATGTCGAACTCCTTGCTGGCCACCGTGAAGGCGCCGGTCAGGCACACGACGGCGATGATCGGCCCGATGATCTTGAAGGGCACGCGCAGGAAGGCGGCGAACAGCGGCACCGTGGCCAGCACCAGCACCATGGCGATGACATTGCCCATGTACATGCTGGCGATCAGCCCCCAGACGAAATCCGGCCGCTCGGAAAACAGCATGGGGCCGGGCGACAGGCCCCAGATCATCAGGCCGCCCATCATCACCGCCGCGGTGGCGGAGCCCGGGATGCCCAGCGTCAGCATGGGCAGCAGCGCGCACGAGCCGGCCGAATGGTCGGCCGCCTCCGGGGCCACGATGCCCTCGGGCTGCCCCTGGCCGAACTGGGCGCCGTTGCGCGACATGCGGCGCGCCATGCCGTAGCTGGTGAACGAAGCGGCGGTCGGCCCGCCGGGCGTGATGCCCATCCAGCAGCCGATCAGGGTGCTGCGGATCACGGTGCGCCAATAGCGCGGGATCTCGGCCAGCGTGACGAGGATCTCGCGCGCCGGCATGCGCGCCTTGGCGCCCTGGAACTTGGTGCCCTCCTCGATGGTCATCAGCAGCTCGCCCAGGCCGAACAGGCCGATCACCGCGGTCAGGAAGCTGATGCCCGAGATGAGCGAGTCCATGCCGAAGGTCAGCCGGGCGCTGCCCGAGATGGTGTCGATGCCCACCGTGGCGCACGCGAAACCCAGCATCATCGACACCACGGTCTTGCCGGCCCCGTTGCTGGACATGCCCACGAACCCGGCGAACGCCATGAAATACACGGCGAAGTATTCGGCCGGCCCGAACTGCAGCGCGAAAGAGGCCATCCAGTTGGCCAGCAAGGTAATCACCACCACCCCGCTGAGCGCGCCGAAGCCGGCCGAGCCGAAGGCCAGGGTCAGGGCGCGGGCGGTCTGCCCGCGGCGCGCCATGGGGTAGCCGTCGAAGGTGGTGGCCACCGACGACGGCTCGCCCGGTATGTTGAACAGGATCGATGTGGTCGAACCGCCGAACAGCGCGCCCCAGTACATGCTGGTGAGCAGGATGATGGCGCTGACCTGGTCCATGGTGAAGGTCAGCGGCAGCAACAGCGAGACGCCGTTGGGCGCGCCCAGCCCGGGCAGCACCCCGACCACCAGCCCCAGCAGCACGCCGCCGACGATGATCAGCACATGCTGGAACGTCAGCGCAATGCCGAAACCGTGAAGCAGTTCGTTGAAATTGCCCATTGCGCGGGTTCCTGGAATCGGCCGGGGTTCAGTACACGCCCAGCAGGTTGAGCAAAGGGCCTTTCGGCAGCGGCAGCTGGAAGGCGTATTCGAACGCGCCGTACAGGAACAGGGTCACGCCCAGGCCCAGGGCGGCGGCCCGGCCGGCGCCCAAGCCGCCGCGCCACCAGGTAAGCCCGCACAGATAGATGGCGATGGCCGGATACATGCCGAGCACCGCGCACAGCACGGCAAAGCCCAGCAGCGTCAAGGCGAACACCGCCACCGCGCCACTGCGGCCGGGCTCGATGAACGGCTGCCCCAGCCGCCGGCGTCCCGCCAGCGCCCGCGCCAGGTTGGCCAGGCTGCCCAACAGCAGCAGCACGCTGATGTAGAACGGGAAGTAGCCCGACTCGGGGCCGGCGTCGCTCCACCCGATGCCCAGGGCATGGGAGGAGGCGCCGATCAGAACGGCCGCTGCGGCTGTGGCGCAGGCGGCGGCCACTTCCATGGCGTAGCGAGTGATGGTCATGCCTGCTCCTGGCGGATGGCTGGCGACGGCGTCCGCGCGCGGCCTATTTGGCCCAGCCGTTGCTGGCGTAGATCTCGCCGTAGCGGGCCTGGTCCTTGCGCACGAAGTCCGCCAGGGCGTCGCCCGAGATCACCCGCGGGATCTGCGCGGCGCGGGCCACGTAGGCCTGCCACTCGGGCGCTTCGCTGACTTTCCTGAACAGCTCGCGATAGAAGGCGACCGCCTCGGGCGGCGTGCCCGCCGCCAGCCACATCATGCGCGGCTGTTCGAACACCGGCACGTCCAGCCCGGCTTCCCGGCAAGTGGGAATGTCCGACCACGACTGGGTGGCCGTGACCTTGTCCTTGCCGGGCATGCGCTCGGCGCTGAATACGCACAGCGGCTGCTGCTTGCCGGCGCGCCATTGCTCGACGCTCTCGCTCGGGTTGTTGACGTTGGCCTGGATATGGCCGCCCGCCAGCTGCACGGCGGTCTCGCTGCCGCTGCGGAACGGGATATAGACGAACTTGGCGCCGATGGCCTTCTGGATCAGCGACACCAGCGTCTCGTCGGCTTCCTTGGCGCGGGCGCCGCCCACCTTCATGCCGCCCTGCTTGGCGCGCGCCACGAAACCAGGCACGTCCTTGATGCCGGACTCGGGGTTCACCCACAGCAGGAAGGGGTCGAAGATCATGGTCGAGACCGGCGTCACGTCGCTCACGCTGTACGACAGCTTGGAGGCGATCGGCAGCACGTAGACCTCCTGCGTGCCGAAGTACACCTTGTAGGGGTCGCCGGCATTGCCCTTGGCGTAGATGTACGCCTCCGCGCCGCTGCCGCCGCCCTTGTTGGTAACGATGATGGGCGTGTCGACCAGCTTGTCCTTGGCGATGACCGACTGGATGGCGCGCGCGAAGATGTCCGTGCCGCCGCCCGCCCCCGCCGAGGCGACGAATTCGATCGGCCGCTCGGGCTGCCATTGCTGCGCCTGGACCGGGCTCGCGGCCAATACCGCGCAGGCCAGCAGGCCGGCGGACCACGATGATGTGGTGTTCATTGTCTCTCCAGAATGATGGATGGACCCGGAGAACCGGGCGTCGCGACGGACATGCATGGCATCCGTCGTCGGGCTGTGGGCTCATGATATATGAATAATGCATTCATTATTCATTATGCGTTTTAAGGGTTTTCCATGATGCAGCCTCGCCCGGCCGCTCGGGCAGCCGGCGGCCGGGCATGAAAAAGCCCCGCTGAGCGGGGCGTCACCTGTGTGGGAACCGGCCCTGGCCGGCCGGCCGCGTCAGCCGAAATACGCCTGGACGGCGCGCACCACTTGCCGGACGTCGTCCTGCGAAACGTCCAGGTGCGTGACCAGGCGGGTCGGGCCGCCATAGACGGCGCGCATCAGGATGCCCTGCTCTTGCAGCGCGCGCGTCAGCGGCTCGCAATGGGCCGGCTCGAATTGCACGAACACCATGTTGGTGTCCTGGGACAAGACCTGCACGGCCTCGATGCCGCGCAGGCCCTCGGCCAGCAGCCGGGCGTTGTCGTGATCCTGCGCCAGGCGTTCGACGTGGTGCTCCAGCGCGTGCACGCAGGCGGCCGCCAGCACGCCCGACTGGCGCATGCCGCCGCCCAGCACCTTGCGCCAGCGGCGCGCGGCATCGATCAGCGGCCGGCTGCCGACCAGCACCGAGCCCACCGGCGCGCCCAGGCCCTTGGAAAAACAGATCGACACCGTATCGAACGGCGCGCACACGGCATCCACCGGACGGCCGGAAGCCACCGCGGCATTGAACACCCGCGCTCCGTCCAGGTGCAGCGCCAGCCCGCGCTCGCGCGCGAAGGCCGCCGCCGCGTCGATGTAGCCGGCCGGGATGACCTTGCCATGGAAGGTGTTTTCCAGCGCCAGCAGGCGCGTACGCGCATAGTGGGGGTCGTCATGCGGCTTGACGGCGGCGGCCAGCTTTTCCAGCGGCAGCGTGCCGTCGGGCGCATGCTCGACCGGCTGCGGCTGGATGCTGCCCAGCACGGCGGCGCCGCCGCCTTCGTACTTGTAGGTGTGGGCAAGCTGGCCGACCAGGTACTCGTCGCCGCGGCCGCAATGCGCCATCAACGCCGCCAGGTTGCTCTGCGTGCCGGACGGGAAGAACAGTCCGGCCTCCTTGCCGGCCCGCTCGGCCACGGCCTGCTGCAGGCGCCGCACAGTGGGATCGTCGTTCATCACGTCGTCGCCCACCGGCGCCGAGGTCATAGCCTGCAACATGGCGGCGGTCGGCCGCGTGACGGTATCGCTGCGCAAATCGATCATGAATGCTCCAGTGTGTCGGTATGCTGGCCAGCCACCGGCCCGCCAGGGGAAAACAGCGCCGGCCTCATCGGGCTGCCGGACGGGCGGCGCGGCTGACGACCCACAAGCCGCACAGGATGAGCGCCATGCCGGCGGCCTCGGTCAGGGTCGGCTGCTCGCCCAGCAGGCCCCACGCCAGCAGCACGGCCACGATGGGCACGCCCAGGCTGGACAGGCCGGCGATCGAGGCCGGCACCCGCCGCACCACCGACAGCCACAACAGCCAGCCGGCCGCGGTGGCGATCAGGACAATGTAGATCATGCCGGTCCATAGCTGCCAGCCCCATTGCGCCGGGGCATGCGGCACCCACAGCGCCACCGGCGTCATTACCAGTCCGCCCAGCAGCATCTGCCAGGCGGTGAAGGTCATCAGGTCGGGCGCGTGCAGGTCGAACATGCGCTTGGACAGCACCGTGCCCAGCCCCCAGCACAGCCCGCTGCCCAGGGCCAGCAGCACCGGCGCCGCATCGCCCATGCCGCCCCAGGGCTCCAGGAAGCACACCAGCCCCGCCGCCGCCAGGACGATGCCCATGGCATGGCGGGCGGTGGGCCGTTCCTTCAGGATCCACCAGGCGAACAGCACGACCCAGAACGGCATGGTGTAGGCCATCAGCGAGACCTTGCCGACGCCGCCCGAGACCAGCGCGGTCTGTACGAAACCCTGGAAGCCGGCGGTCTGCGTCAAGCCGGTCAGCAGCGTCAGTTTCCAGGGCGTCATGCCCAGCGGGCGCCGCAACGCCACCAGCAGCGCGAACAGCACCATGCTGCCCGACAGGTAGCGCACCGCCACGAACTGGAACGGCGCGATGTACGGCACCACCAGCTTCATCGCGATCCAACTGCCGGCCCACACCATGATGGTGGTGAACATCAAGGCCAGTCCGGTCCGGTCGAAATTGCTGTGGCTCACGCGCAGGCTTCCAGGTCAAAGAAAAAGCGCCCGCCCGGCACAGCCGGGCGGGCGCATCCGATGATACTCCCATGGTGCCGCCATGATCGTGGCACCAGGCACCAGCCTTCAGACGGACTTGGAGAGCTGGTCGAGAATGGCGGGGTTCTCGAGCGTGGAGACGTCCTGGGTGACTTCCTCGCCCTTGGCCACCACGCGCAGCAGGCGGCGCATGATCTTGCCGGAGCGCGTCTTGGGCAGGTTGTCGCCGAAGCGGATGTCCTTGGGCTTGGCGATCGGGCCGATCTCCTTGCCGACCCAGTCGCGCAATTGCTTGGCAATGGCCTGGGCCTCCTCGCCTTCGGGGCGGGCGCGCTTGAGCACCACGAACGCCACCACGGCTTCGCCGGTGGTGTCGTCGGGCCGGCCCACCACGGCGGCCTCGGCCACCAGCTCATGCGAAACCAGCGCCGACTCGACTTCCATGGTGCCCAGGCGGTGGCCGGAGACGTTCAACACGTCGTCGATGCGGCCCATGATCCAGAAATAGCCGTCGGCATCGCGCTGCGCGCCGTCGCCGGCCAGGTAGTAGCCGCGCAGCTCGGGCGGGAAATAGCTTTTCTTGAAGCGTTCCGGGTCGCCCCAGATGGTGCGGATCATCGAGGGCCAGGGGCGCTTGATGGCGAGGAACCCGCCGTTGCCCGGTTCGACTTCGGCGCCGGTCTCGTCGACCACCGCGGCCACGATGCCGGGCAGCGGCAGCGTGCACGAACCGGGCTTGGTGGGCGTGGCGCCCGGCAGCGGGTTGATCATGTGCCCGCCGGTCTCGGTCTGCCACCAGGTGTCGACGATCGGGGTGCGGTCACCGCCGATGACCTGGCGGTACCAGACCCACGCCTCCGGGTTGATGGGTTCGCCGACCGAGCCCAGCACGCGCAGCGACGACAGGTCGAACTCCGCCGGCACCTGGCGGCCGATCTTCATGAACGAGCGGATCGCAGTCGGTGCCGTGTAGAAGATCGTGACGCCGTACTTCTGGATGAGCTCCCACCAGCGGCCCGGATGCGGGGTCTCCGGCGTGCCCTCGTAGAGCACCTGGGTCGCGCCGTTCGCGAGCGGGCCGTACGCCACGTAGCTGTGCCCGGTGATCCAGCCGACGTCGGCGGTGCACCAGTACACGTCGGTCTCCGGATGCAGGTCGAACACGTTCCGGTGCGTGTACGCGGCCTGCGTGAGGTAGCCGCCGGAGGTGTGCAGGATGCCCTTCGGCTTCCCAGTGGTGCCGGAGGTGTAGAGGATGAACAGCGGGTTCTCGGCGGGGAAGGCCTTCGCCTCGTGCTCGGCGGACGCGGCGGGCACGACCTCGTGCCACCACAGGTCGCGGCCCTCGGTCCAGTCGACGTCGTTGCCGCCGCGCCGGACGACGAGCACGTGCTCGACGGTCTCCTGCACGCCGGACCCGTTGCGGTCGGCGAGGGCGAGGTCGACCGCGGGCTTCAGCGGCGAGACCTTGCCCTTGCGGTAGCCGCCGTCGGCGGTGATGACGACCTTCGCGCCGGCGTCGTCGATACGCGCGCGAAGGCTGTCCGCGCTGAAGCCGCCGAACACGACGGAGTGGATGGCGCCGAGCCGGGCGACGGCGAGCATCGACGCGACCGCTTCGGGGATCATCGGCAGGTAGATGGCGACGCGGTCGCCCTCGCCGACGCCGAGGTCGGTGAGCACGTTCGCGACGCGTTTGACCTCCTCGGTGAGCTCGGCGTAGGTGATGCGGCGCTCGTCGCCGGGCTCGCCCTCCCACAGCAGCGCGACCCGGTCGCCGTTGCCGGCCTCGACGTGCCGGTCGAGGCAGTTGACGGCGACGTTGAGCTCGCCGTCGGCGAACCATTTCGCGAAGGGCGGGTTGCTCCAGTCGAGCACCTGCGTGAAGGGCGTCCGCCACTCCAGCAGCTCCCGTGCCTGCCGCGCCCAGAACGCCTCGCGGTCGGTGCGCGCCTCCTCGTACAGGCGGGGCTGCGCCACGGCCTTCGCGGCGAAGTCCGCGCTGGGCGCGAAGCGGCGGGTCTCGTTCAACAGATGGTCGATCTGACTGGTCATGTGCATCCTTTACAACGTCCCGGCTTCCTCGCCGGGAGACCGCGCGGCACGCTCCGCGCCCGGTCACTGTATCGATCGCCGGAACCGGCCTACTACCTCCGTTAGTCGGTGGGTGTCACACCGTGCAACCCCGGCGCGCACCGGGGTGTCGAACGCGACGCGCCCGCTCGTCCCGCGGGCTTTTGTCGGGGGTCCGGCGACGCGTAAGCTCGAAGGGTCCCGACGTTCTTGCGCGGGACCCGCCGCGCCTCGCGTCCCCCAACTGTGAGGCCCGGCGGGGGCGGCATCCCGATCCCCCATCTGGGATGCCGCCCATTCTCTTTTTCTCCGCGTGTGCGCCGATCCGCGCCGCTCGGTTCCTCCCCAGCCCGGGCGCAGACCGCAGGTGTGCACAGCGGCGGTTGCCCGCCTCTGCGGCCGTCCGTCCGCTGCATACGGTGGCGGACATGTCGCAGCCGTTCATCGTCCGCCCGCGCTCCGCCGGGGCGACCGAGGGCGTTCGGGCACCGCATCCCTCGTGGGGGCCGCTGGCGGGATGGATCGCCGACCCCGAGGTGACCGACGTCTTCGTGAACGGGGCGGGCGGCGTGTTCGTCGACCGTGGCGAGGGTGCCGAGCCGGTCCCCGGATGGCACGCGGACGAGCGGGAGGTGCGGGAGCTGGCCGTCGCGCTCATCGCCCTCGGCGGACGGCACCTGGACGAGGCGACGCCGTGCGTCGACGTGCGTGTCGAGCACGGCATCCGGATCCACGCCGTGTTGCCGCCCGTGGCGGCGTCGGGCACGACGGTGTCGGTGCGGATCCCGCGGACGGCCGATGTGGACCTCGACGGACTGCAGGGGCGCGGCATGTTCGGCCCCGATGTCCGGGACCGGCTCGAGGCCCTCGTGGCCGAGCGCGCGAACGTGCTCCTCAGCGGCGCCGGCGGCACCGGGAAGACGACCCTCCTCGGTGCGCTCCTCGGCCGTGCCCCGTACGGTGAACGGATCGTGACGGTCGAGGATGTGGCCGAGCTGCGCATCGACCATCCGCACCACGTGCGGCTCGAGTCCCGGCAGCCGAACCTCGAGGGCGCCGGCGGCATCGGCCTGGCGCGACTGGTGCGCGAGGCGCTGCGGATGCGTCCGGACCGGCTCGTGGTGGGGGAGTGCCGCGGCGAGGAGGTCCGCGAACTCCTCTCCGCACTGAACACGGGGCACGACGGCGGTGCGGGCACGCTGCACGCCAACTCGCTCGACGACGTCCCGGCGCGGCTGGAGGCGCTCGGCGCGCTCGCGGGGCTCGACGACCGCGCCCTCGCCCGGCAGGTGGTCAGCGCGATCGACGCGGTGGTGCACCTCGCGCGCGGCGCCGACGGCATCCGCCGGGTCGCCGGCATCGGCACACCCCGCCTGCGCGGAGACCGTCTCGGAATGGCGGAGACGTCGTGAGGCGCCGGCGGACCGAGCCGTCGCGCCCGGCGGCCGAGCCGGTGCTCCGGCTGGCGGTGCTGCTGCAGGCCGGGCTCGCGCCCGGCGCCGCATGGCGCTACCTCGCCCGGGACGATGCGGATGCGGAAGCGGTGGTGGCCGCGGCGGCGACGGCCGGGACGGGGATCCCCGCCGCGATCGCCGCGCGCGGGCCGTCATGGGAGCCGGTCGCTGCGGCATGGGCCATCGCGGAGCGCGCGGGCGCGCCGCTGTCGGGAACCCTTCGCGCCATCGCCGCCGCCCTCCGGGAGGCCGACGACTGCCGCGACGAGGTGCGCATCGCGCTCGCCGAGCCCGCGGCCACCGCCCGGCTCATGAGCTGGCTGCCGCTGGTCGCGGTCGGGCTCGGGATGCTGATGGGGTTCGACCCGCTCGGGATCATGCTCGCCAGCCCGGTCGGACTCGCGTGCGCCGTCGCCGGCGCCGCCCTCATGCTCGGCGCCAGGGCGTGGACCGGGCGGCTCGTGCGCGCCGCCCGACCCGCCGAGGGGATCCCCGGGCTCGTTCCGGAGCTGCTCGCCGTCGCCCTCACCGGCGGTGCCTCGCTCGACCGTGCCCGCGAACTCGTCGCCGATGCCGCAGGCGCCGCACCCGACGCGGAGACCGAGCGCCTGCTCGCACTCTCCCGGGACGCGGGGGTGCCCGCCGTGGAACTCCTGCGGGCTGCGGCGGCGCTCGCACGCCACCGCGCCCGGGTCGACGGGCGGGTGCGCGCCGCCGCGCTCGGCTCCCGCCTGCTGCTGCCCCTCGGGGTGTGTGTGCTGCCGGCGTTCCTCGCCCTCGGGGTCGCCCCGATGCTGCTGAGCGTCCTCGGCTCGACCGAGCTGACGCTCTGACCGACCGTGCCCACCCATGTGCCCACGACCCAGAAGGAGACGCAAGATGACCCCTCACCTCCGCACCGCCCGCTCCGGCGCGCTGCCCGGCCCGGGGCTCCCGGCCCTCACCCGGCGACGCGCGGTCGCGTTGTTCGCCGACGACACGGGAGCCGCGACCGCAGAGTATGCAATCGCCACCATGGCTGCGGTCGCATTCGCCGGCATGCTCGTGTTGATCATGCGTTCGGACGCGGTCCGCGGGATCCTCGAGGACCTCGTCCGCCGGGCGCTGACGGTCGAATGATCCGACACCGCTCTGCGGGGTGGGGCGACCGCGGCTCGGTCACGGCCGAGTTCGCGGTCGCCCTCCCCGCGGTCGTCCTCGTCATCGCGCTGGGGGTGGGCGCGCTCGCCGCCGGTGCGCGGCAGGTGCGGTTGCAGGATGCGGCCGCCGACGCCGCCCGCATCCTCGCCCGAGGCGATGATCCGGCCCGCGCGAGCGGGGTGCTCGAGACGGCCG
>Ga0182746_1002693_pt1 | contig 13118 bp, 8 predicted proteins | sample eDN3rd30CBELigOP_FD_128881 | JGI IMG/M metagenome (GOLD analysis project Ga0182746, IMG submission 128881) | Enriched Organic Plus compost microbial communities from Emeryville, California, USA - eDNA 3rd pass 30_C BE-Lig OP (version 2) (version 2) ... | reverse complement strand
TGTTGAAATCCTGTTGTGCCAGTTTATGCCATTGGTAATAGTTGAGACCATCTAGGAAATAACCAAGTTTATTGTGGTATAGGTTGTCGAGATTTTGCTTAAAATCACCTCCTTGGGCTTGAATCAATCGGTGCATCTGCCCTTCGGTCCATAGCTCCTTGTACTGTTCTGCTGTTACAAATTCAGGTTTCACGGCAGAGAATATATTGGACACACCGCTCTGGGCCGACAGTCCGAATCTCATACGGTTAGACGGTATCCCTTGTTTGGTGGTAATCACGATAACCCCATTGGCACCTTGAGATCCATAGAGTGAGGCAGAAGCGGCATCTTTCAATACGGTGATGTTGGCTATATCTGCCGGATTGATCATCGCCATCGGACTGGATACGGCATTGCTATGTCCAGAGGTATTGTCCTGGTCAAAGATGATTCCATCGATGACATACAGCGGTTGGTTCGAAGAGCTCATGGATCCAAAACCTCGTAAGCGTACCTCGGCGATATCTCCCGGCTGTCCAGAGCTGGAAACAACGAGTCCCGGTACCTTTCCTCCAAATACATGCTCGAAAGAGCTGATCGGTCGGTCGGCAATATCTTCGGAAGTCATTACCGTAACCGAACCTGAATATTCTTCTCTATTCAAGTCCCCATAGCCTGTCACTACGACTTCGCTAAGTGTTTGTACACTGTTGTTCAATAGCACCTCGTCCATATTGTCGATGCCCAAAACCAAGATATATGTCACATAGCCTATATGTTGGAACGATATCTTATCTCCATGTATTCCGGTAATGGTAAAATGGCCTGCACTGTCTGTCATGGTAGACAAACTGCGGTCAGCGTTTTTTACCGTAACCCCAACCATTGGAATATTTCCCGGATCTGAGACGACCTTTCCATGTGCGGTCAGCACTTTTTTCTGATTCGAGGAGGTGCCGTCCAGAGGTGTTTCTTTGTTGAATATAGTGATGGTGCCGGCTATTATCCGATAATCTAGGCCATATTGTTGACATAGCTTGTCCAGTACATGGGTGAGTTGGGCGTTTTTGACTTGAAAAGACAAAACTTTGATATTTTTGATGAGGTTGTCTTTGTATAGAAAGAGGGAGTTCGTCTGCGAGGATATTTCGTCCAAGACGTGCTCTAATGTGGCTTCACGTACGGATAGGGACACCCGCTGTCCGAAAGCAGGAGTGTGTATCAGTAGTAAAAATGAAATAAGTACTAAAAAAGATACTTTCATAATTTATGAGCCCTTGTCTCGACCTACTTCCTTTTCACAAAAAGTTTGTTTCCTTTGATTTCCATCTTGACGTCCATGACGTAGTTCAACATCTCTACGACCTCCTGTAGTGTAGCCGTGCGTTTTATACGGCCTGTATAGCCCGTTTGCATGGATATGTTCTTGTCAAACTCCAGGGTTATGTCGTACCACCTTTCGAGCTGATTGGTGATGTATTTGATATTGTCCTGTTTGAAGTAGAATTCATCATTTTTCCAGGCGATTTCTCTAGAAATATCTGCTATACCTGTTTTTAACGTAGAATTGTTGTTTTCTGCGAATTGCCCCGGTGTCAGCACGATACTTTCCTGTTGATTGGAAAAGGATACGCTACCCTCGATAAGAGTGGTTCGGGTCTGGTTTTCATAAGCTCTGACATTGAAGTGTGTGCCCAATACCCTGACCTGTGCATCTTTCGTGTCCACATAGAAAGGTTTATTCTTGTTTTTTGCGACTTCGAAATAGGCCTCTCCTTGTAGTGAAACACGTCGTTCGGGTTTTTGGTCAAAAGCGGAAAAAGAAAGTTTGGAATGGGCGTTCATCCACACTTTTGTGCCATCGGGCAATACAAATCTGAATTCGCCACCTTTGGGAACAATGAGCTCGTATCTTTTGTCTGCTTCTTCTGATGGAGAAAAGGCCTGGTTTGCCGCGAGTGTGCTGTACAATTCCTGGATTTCCTTTTCATCCAATGTACTTGCATCTATGCGCTTACCATCGGGCAGGATGAGTTCGGCTTTGGTACTTCCTGGAGGAATAGATTGGTTTGTGACCATTTGTTGGGTGTCCTGCTGCTTATCTTGTTTCTTATACAAGGGATAAGTGACTACAAGTAACAGCGCAGCGATGGCAGCGGTCGCGCTTATCCATCGATAGATTGGACGTGTATGGTTTGCTGATTGCCCAGAAGGCATATTTTGTCGCTGTAGATGTTGGAATGTCTGTTCTTTTTTGTTTTGAACAATCATCTCATCGGGTTCCTGTAACGGAACTTGCAAATGCTCGTACCAATGCTCGATGAGTTTCTTTTCTTCATCTGTAGCTTGACCTGCATTGTACTTTTTTAAGAGGTTGTATAGGTTTTCTTTTTTCAAAATATTAGGTGTCTTTGCCTATATAATCCGACCCGAAGACAAAAAGTACTATACGAAAAATAAAAAAAGTTCGGTGTTGGTTTTTTTTAGATTTACACGGATATTTTTGAATTATTTGGTTTGACCGACTATACGTTCAATATCTTCCAATAGCCAGTAGTTTCACCCTCTCGTTCAATTACTCCTTTTTGTTTCAGTGCATCAATATGTTTCTGTATGGCAGATTCATTGACTCCCAGTTTGGACGATAACTGGCTGCGAGAAATAGCCGGGTTTTCTTTTATCATATCCAACACTTCCTTCTGTCTTTCCGTAAGGAATATCTTATTCACTTGACCACCTACTTGACCACCTACTTGACCACCTACTTGACCACCTACAAATTTGGGGAAGGTCATACGGATAAAATTCGGAAAGAACCTAAAACAACTTTTGTCGTAGGCCTCCAAAATACGTGGTACACCGGAACCCAACTGTTCTACCAGTTCCAAGTCCCGATAAATTCGCATGAGTTCCTTATTACGGGGTGCTGATATGCCCTCAAAAAATTCTTCTTCGGTATATCCGTCGGGTAATAATCCTGCGGAAGTTATTTCGATCCGGTCATCAAAAATCTCAAATTTTGGGGGGATTTCGGTGGTATAGTCATTGTGTACAAATGCGTTCAGCACAGCTTCACGTAAAGCAGTCGTATCCCACGTTTGTTGATTGATCCGCTGTTTAGAAGTGATTTTTGTATGTGTGATGTTTTCTACCTCCAGCTTATCCAAAATGCTGTAAGTTGCTTTTACCAGCGAGCAATAGCCAAATTCCTTATTCTCAATAAGGTTAACCCGTGTAGTGCCATCATATTTTGCAAACTTGATAGAATTTCCGTTTTCATCTGCCATTAGATAGGCTACATAATTGTATTCGCCATCCCGGGTCAGCAATTCCAGGTTTGTAGCAAAATGCTGATTGAGTGTTTTCCCTTGTCCATTGTAGTAAATTTTCAATTGCTCAAACGTCAAATCCTGACGGTTCGACCTGATTTTTCCAATGGAATTACGGGTACGCCTGGCAAACAGATCGTCAATCATTTTTTGCGGCATCGGTTCGGCGGCTGTCCCTGTTCGGATAAAACAGCCTTTTTCGGACATACCGTATTTCTTGATGTAATACGGTTTTTCCGCTCCGCTCGCCACCACTATCTTGATCACATTTTTATGATCTCGTTGTTCCGAAACGACATCAAACAGCCCCAAACACGAAGGAAGGATATTGTTCTTCAGACGATCTTTTATTTTGAGCATATCCCCGTCTGCATCGGTAACACCGCACGTCATGCCATATTTATCTATTCCAATATAAACAATCCCACCTTCCTTATAATTCAGGAAAGCAACCACCTCTTTTTCAAGTTCTAATTCTTTGGTGAGTTCTTGTTTGTATTCTATACGATTTGTTTCGGACATACCCCGCAAATTTAAGGATTTACAAAACTATTCCTATTTTATTTGCACATCAAAAAACATTGCGGTAGACTTCAAAGGATGGCTAAAGAATAACTTCGATTTCAGCGAGAAAAAAACTATAAGAAATAATTTTTACCGTTGAAAATGACTTTTTTAAGTCTGTTGTAGGCAGAGTGGAGTTGGTTTTTGATTGTTTGTGGAGAGAGGGAAAGCTGATCGGAGATTTCCTGTATAGAATATTCTTCTTCTTTTTTTAAGAGATATATCTTGCGCATCTGCTCTGGCATACGATCGATGACTTGCTGAATGAGACTTCTTGTTTCTTTTTCTACAAGCAATTCGTGTGCTGAGACAAGGATTTGCTCTTGTTGCTGGTTGATTTCGAAGATACGGTTAAAATAGGCCTTGTTTTTTTCGAAATATTGCAAGGTTTTGTTTCGTAAAACCCCAAAAAGGAAAGCTTTACAGGATTCGATGTCCTGTATTTCATCCAGTTTTTTCCATAGTATCGTGAAGGTTTCCTGGGCGAGATCGGCTGCGACATCTTCATGACCTACCTTTGCAAAAGCCTGTCGGAATACGATAGCCCAATACTTATCGTAGAGCAGGGTAAATGCCGTCTCTCTGTTTTCAGCAATCAACACAACTATATCCTTAACCATACTCAGATCCGTATTATTCAGCTTTGGGAGGTGTACTTTAAATCTCAGTTCGAAGTTAACTAAAAAATAAAAAGTGGGCAAATTTTTGATCGGTCTGTTTATATCAGGCTTTAAAAAATCGCCAAATCCTTCAATTAATTTTATATTTGTCCTAGTTATTACTTATACTTTTCTATGTCTACAATACTGATAAAAAATGCACAAGTCGTCAATGAAGGTACTACACAGGTTTTGGATATCTATGTCAAGGGTGGCCGTATTGAGCAGATAGATGCACAGATCGACCGCAGTGCGGATAGGGAGGTCAATGCAGAAGGCCTACACCTGTTGCCCGGACTGATCGATGACCAAGTGCATTTTCGTGAGCCGGGTTTGACCTACAAGGCCAATATCTTTACCGAAAGCCGTGCGGCTGTGGCTGGTGGGACGACCTCTTTTATGGAAATGCCCAACACCGTACCCAATACACTGACCCAAAAACTTTTGCAGGACAAGTACGATATTGCGCAGGATACCTCTTTGGCCAATTATTCCTTTTTCATGGGAGCGGCCAACGACAATCTAGACGAAGTATTGAAGACCAACCCCCGGGATGTGTGCGGTATCAAGGTCTTTATGGGCTCTTCGACCGGCAATATGCTGGTAGATAACGAGATGGCTTTGGAAAATATTTTTCGCAATGCGCCTACGCTGATCGCTACGCATTGTGAGGATGAAGCAACCATACAGGCCAATATCGCTCGGTTCAAGGAGCAGTATGGAGACAATATTGGCATAGAAATGCATCCTTTGATACGTTCGGCCGAGGCCTGCTACCTGTCCTCTTCTAAGGCTGTGGAACTGGCGCGAAAAAACAACTCGAGACTGCATATCCTCCATATCTCTACCGGACGAGAGACAGTGTTGTTTGACAATACAATTCCTTTGGAGCAAAAACGTATTACGTCCGAAGCCTGTGTGCACCATCTGTGGTTTTCGGATGCGGACTATAAGACCAAAGGAAACTTCATCAAGTGGAACCCGGCCGTAAAGACCGCACAGGATAGGGAGCAGATACTGAAAGCGGTATTGGATGGACACATCGATGTGATCGCTACGGACCATGCTCCACATACCCGTGAGGAAAAAGAACAGCCTTATCTGCAGGCCCCCTCGGGAGGCCCCTTGGTGCAACATGCTTTGCAGGCTTTGTTGGATATGGTACGGCAGGGAAAATTGACGTTGGAGCAACTGGTGCAAAAAACGGCACACAATACGGCAATTTGTTTTCAGATCGAGCAGCGGGGCTTTATTCGTGAAGGCTATTGGGCGGATTTGGTGTTGGTGGATCTGAATAGACCTTATACAGTAGCCAAAGAAAATATTCTTTCCAAATGTGGCTGGTCGCCTTTTGAAAACCATACATTCTCCTCGACTGTCGTACACACGTTAGTGTCCGGCAATCTGGCTTATTCCAATGGACAAATCCTTGAAGTGGGTTCGGGCCATCGTTTGCTGTTTGACAGATAAGATGTTTGGCTCGAAAATTGGTTGTATCATCATGACCAATTTTTGCTATTCGATAGAGATAAGATGCAGTTGAGTGCAAATATTGGCCGAATGAATGTTGAACAAAAATCGCACTACGATGAAACTTGTCTTCTTTGTAATACTTGTGGGGATGGCCATGGCTTGTCAGGAAGCCGGCATGACAAAAAAACATACAAAAGATTATTCAGATGCCATGAAATTGGATACGTCTATATTTAGTACTATACACGCCACCTACCGGGAAGAGGCTCTATATCATCGCCGGTTTAAACATAGCGATGTGGATTCCCTAATTAAGAAGCACCAAAATAACGCTCTATTGAACATTACGCAGATCGGTGCTTCTGTACAGGGACGTTCTATCTATGAAGTCGAATATGGAAAAGGAGACAAAAAAGTCATGTTGTGGTCTCAAATGCACGGAGACGAACCTACCGCGACGATGGCGCTGTTTGACCTTTTTAATTTTTTGGAAGGCAAAGACGACGGTTGTGAACCTATCCGTGACCTGTTGGCACGGGAGCTGAATCTCCATTTTATCCCCATGCTGAATCCGGATGGTGCCGAACTATACACACGTCGCAATGCACAGAGCATAGACCTGAATCGTGATGCCCGCGCTACACAGACCGTAGAGGGTACTTTGTTGAAAAAGCGCGCACAGGAAATCAAACCGAACTATGGTTTCAATCTGCACGATCAGAATATTTATTACAATGTGCCGAATACCAAAAATCCCGTCACGATATCTTTGTTGGCTCCGGCATATAACTACGAAAGGGAAATCAATGAGGTAAGGGCAGGTGCTATGCAGATCATCGCCGGAATGAACCGTTTGCTACAGCAGTATATCCCTAATGCAGTTGCCAAATATGATGACGCCCATACACCTAGAGGTTTTGGGGACAATTTTCAAATGTGGAATGCCAGTACAGTCTTAATTGAATCTGGCGGACTAAAAGGTGATCCGGAAAAGCAGGAAATTCGGAAGCTTAACTTTATTATTATCTTAAATGCACTGATCGAAATAGCCGAAGGCAGTTACAAACAGTATGCTGTACAAGATTATGAGGATATCCCTTTCAATGCTTCCGAGCTACATGATATCATGATCCGAAATCTTGAATTGACGAGGGATGGGGTCACCTATAAGACTGATATTGCTATCCGTCGCGATGAGATTACGGTAGGTCGGGATTACTATGTGAGAGGAAGGGTTGAGGATATCGGCGATTTACCAGAATTGTTCGGTTATGATGAAGTGGATGCTGAAGGGCTTGTTTTTATGGAGGGCAAAATAGCAAATAAGGCAATAGCGCGTAGTAACGTTCTTGATGAGAATGCGGTGTTGAATGCATTGAAAAGCGGAATACTGGCTATTCCTGTTCAGATGACAGCTCCGAATAGGGAGGATGCATTGCACAATTGGCCTATTCTACTTTTTACACAGCGACAGTTTTACCTCACGAAAACAGTTGATCTGGGCGGTACAGCCAATTTCTTTATCGGTACCAAGCAGGGAGACATCAAATATGCTGTGGTGAATGGTTATCTGATCGATTTTTCAAAAGATGAATTACCGAAGGTGAAGCTTAGGGTATTATAAGGTTTTATATTTACCCATCTTTTTTTTATTCTATATAAGTAGCTGCGCAAAGTAAGACTACCGTAAGGATCATCAAGACCACAAAGGTTAAATAAGTTCCTTTCATATCACTATTGTTTAGTTTGTTTGATACATAGCAGCAAAAACCGAGCCGAGTTCTGCGATAGGGTTCGGATGGAGATCAAATGAAAACTTGATATTACGATGACAGAATATTTTTTTGTTCCGAACGTTATATAGATAAACAACAACCTCTGGTAATATGAGCACACTTAAAAACGAATTAATAGGATCATGGCGTTTACTTTCTTATATCGAAATCCCTCTACGCGGTGGAGATTCGTATTTCCCATTGGGTAAATCGCCTAAAGGACTTTTGTTGTATGGTCAAGATGGCTTTATGTCCTTGCAGCTTTCGGCTTCTGAAGAAATAAGTAGGGTTGAAGATAAAAACAATGTAAGGAGCCTTCAAGGTTATATGGCTTTCAGTGGAAAGTATACTGTAGACCCTAACTATGCCCATGTAACTTGTTTTATCGATACATCATCTTTCCCTTTGTGGGAAGGAACGAAACAGGTGAGAAAGGTCGATTTTGAGGGTGATGTATTGTTCCAAAAGACAGTGGAGCCCATCATGTCCGATGGACAGCAAGTACATGGCTACATGACTTGGAAAAGGATGGATAAGGAGGCCGAAGAAGATCTGCTCTTAACCGAACAGGTCGTTCATTTTGAGGTTTAAGAAAAAGGTAAGGTGCTCAGCACCTTACCTTTTTTTCATTATATACTTATTGTCGCCTTCAATCACAATATCTATAAGATTCTGTTGGCGTAGACTTTTCGTCGCTGTATCCCATTTTTTACCGCTTAGCGCCGAACGTTCCTTTACTTCGATAAGTGTGGCTCGTTCTTCAGATAGAAGTGCCAAAATAGTTTTTTCATCTACAGTGAGTTCTACGGAAGGCTCTTTTTTCTCCGGTCTCATTTGCGGAAAGAACAGCACTTCCTGTATAGAAGCATTGTTGGTCAGGAACATGATCAAGCGATCCATACCTACGCCTAGACCAGATGTAGGAGGCATGCCGTATTCTAATGCACGCAAGAAATCTTGATCGATAAACATAGCTTCGTCGTCCCCTTTTTCTGAGAGACGGAGTTGTTCTTCGAATCGTTCCCGCTGATCGATAGGATCGTTGAGCTCTGAGTAGGCATTGGCAATTTCTTTGCCACAGACCATAAGCTCGAAACGTTCGGTGAGTTCCGGGTTGCTTCGATGTTTTTTGGTCAATGGTGACATTTCTATAGGGTAGTCGGTGATGAAGGTCGGTTGTATAAAGTTACCTTCACATTTCTCTCCAAAAATTTCGTCGATGAGCTTACCCTTGCCCATGGTCTCATTGACCTCTATACCCATTTCTCTTGCAGCAGTACGAATCTCTTCTTCGGACTTGCCCGAAATATCAAAGCCGGTAAACTGTTTGATCGCGTCCGTCATCGTGATGCGTGGGTAAGGGGCTTTGAAGTCGATCTCATGTTCGCCGAATACAGCCTTGCTTGTGCCGTTGACCGCAATAGCACAGTGTTCGAGTAGGCGTTCCGTAAAGCTCATCATCCAGTTATAGTCCTTGTACGCCACATATATCTCCATGACGGTAAACTCTGGATTATGCGTCCTGTCCATACCTTCGTTTCGGAAGTTTTTGGAAAACTCGTACACACCGTCAAATCCCCCCACGATGAGCCTTTTGAGGTAAAGCTCGTTGGCAATACGCAGATATAAAGGGATATCCAAAGCGTTGTGATGTGTAATGAATGGACGTGCCGCTGCACCTCCGGGGATAGCTTGGAGGACAGGCGTTTCTACCTCCATATAACCAGCGTCGTTAAAAAACGTACGCATGGCATTGAATAGTTTCGTGCGCTTAATGAATCTTTCCCGGTTTTGTGGGTTAACGATTAAATCCACGTACCGCATCCGGTAACGTTGCTCTGGATCGGTAAATGCATCATAGGTTTTGCCATCGGCCTCTTTGACCACCGGAAGTGGGCGCAAAGACTTGGTCAATATCGTCAATTTTTCGGCGTGTATGGATATTTCTCCGGTCTGTGTCGTGAATACATAACCATCTACACCCACGATATCGCCGATATCGAGTAGTTTTTTGAATACAGTATTGTAGAATGTTTTGTCTTCACCTGGACACAGGTCATCCCGTTTGAGGTAGATCTGGATACGTCCGGTCGAATCCTGCAATTCCATAAAAGAGGCATTACCCATGATACGTCGGCTCATGATACGACCGGCGATACGGATATTCTTGTAGTTTAGCTTATCTCTTTCATAGTTTTCCAATATATCGGCAGCAGTGACATTGACCACAAATTCATCAGCAGGATAGGGATCGATGCCCAAATCGATGATGCTTTGAAGGTTGTGCCTGCGTTGCTGTTCCTGTTCGGATAATACACTACTCATATTGTTGTGGGTTTTTCAAATAATCAGCAAAAGTAGGAAAAAACAGGGATATTATTTGTATAAGCTCTCGAAGTTTTTCTATTCCTTTTGAGGTCTATGAGCTGGCGCACGAATCCTTTCGCGTGCCTCGATAAACAAGCACACGAAAGGATTCGTGCGCTAACAATGGGTGCACTAGCCGTGTTTATAATTCGTATTTACACATGCAACCTCTGGTATACTTTAGGGGTATGGTTGAACTTTGCTGTAAATACCTTGGTGAAATAAGCCGGAGAAGAGAAGCCGCTTTGGTAGGCCACCTCTGAAACGGTGAGAGAAGATTTCAGTAGGTGCGATGCTTTTTTGAGCCGGATATCCAGTATATAGTCCAATGGGCTGACCTGGAATATTTCGTTGAACTTATTGTACAGGTTTACCCTGGACATGTTCAATAATCGAGCTAGTTCGCTAACATTAAATTTATTGTTTACGATATGTTGTTCGATGATACTGTTTGTCTTTTGGATAAATGCATCGTGATCTGTACGCGTACGGGCATTTTCGATAAGGAATATATCCCGATCCGATATTTTCAGATGCTTGTTGACAAGTGCCTTTCTGTTTTTTTCCAAAGATGTAATGGCATGTTCTAGAATGTCCAATCCATCGCTTTTCAATAGGTACAAATCGCAGCATTCTTTGAAGGCCTGCTCTTTATGGACATTGTTTGTATCATTGGTAAACAGGATAAACGTTGTCGTAGCATGGTCGGATGTGCTTTTTATATACCTAATAAAATCGTGGTAGCTGGTACTCATGGTTTTGTGTTCGGATAGGATAATATCAAAACGCTGTTCTTCGGTTTTCTGTCTGGCTATGTCAAAATTGTTGGCGATATGGACGTTGTATCTGCTTTGGAAACGTCTCTTTATCCAAGTTGTCCAGGTATTGTCGGTGTCTATGTACAACATGTTGACCCTTCTTGAGGATGGCATGATGCCGTTTTCGTCATCCTCCAAAACTTCGGCTTTATAATCGATTGTTTTGTTGTTTTTTGTTGTTAAGTTATTTTGCAAGGATGAAAATGCATAGAATGTAATGTCAAAGGCAATAAAGTTTTCTTCAAATCGGTAGGCTATTTTCCCTTGGTGCTGCTTGATGACATCCTGAAAAAACGTAATTCCCACACCCAGTTTAAGGTCGCTGTCGAGTTTGGCCCGCTCGAGTTCCTGTGAGGAGAATGGTCCTACCGTTACTTTTAGTTGTATGCCGTTGTCCGAGAGGATACTGCTGAGTTTGAAATGTATGATGCCCCCGGGATGGGAAATGTTCAATAGGTATTCTATATAGTTGTACAGTGCTCTTTCGATCCACTTTTTGCTGACGATGATCTCATTTGTATGGAGATTGTTGTCTATGGTTATTTTGAGGTTCTTTTCGTGGATGAGACCGGAAAGCTGATAGGTGATTTGATTGAACAAAGTAGAAAGGTTGGTGCTTTCTGTGTCTACGGCAACCTGATTGTGTATATCCTCTAAGTTTTTGATGTCTGTGAATACATTGTTGAGCCTATGGGATACGGATTGTAGGATATTGATCGTGCGGCTGCGGACAATGCTTTGGTTTTCGTCTTTCTTTTGCAATTCCTTCAGAGAAGAGAACAATAACGAGATAGGGTTGCTCAGACTATAACTCAAATTTTTAAATAAGTTGGTTCGTTCTTCCAGACTGTTATTGAGTCTGCTGTTCAGGTTTTCGAGTTCCTTATTCTGCAAAGTGATCAATTGATTGTTTTTACTGATAATAGCTTTTGATTTTCTGAGGTTGTGCAAAGTGTACAAGATCGCAGCGATGGCTATCAACGAAAAAATGAGCAAGAGTAGGAAAATGTTGGATCTGTATTTTTCGAATTTGTTGATGCTTTTGAGCTCGGATAGGATGACCTGTTGTTTGTCGATATCCTGGTATTGTTCGTTGAGCTTGTTTTCGAGATCGATCAGCAATTGGACATTCGCCGTGTCTATCGTTATTGTGCCAAGGTCTACATTTCTTTTGTAATCGTTTTTCTGTAGTATGTTGATCGCTGTTCGGATGGTTTCCTTGCCGCCTGTAGGATAGTGTAACGTACTGTTTAGAATACCTTTCATGACCAGATCGAGACCATTGCCTTCTCCGGGTAGTCCATCTACGCCAATGACTTTGGGTTTGTGCACAAGCTGTAGGGAATCCAGATACTGGCTGGCCAGATATCCCATACGGTCATTAAAACAAAAGATAAAAGCAGTGTTTTCAAGGGTGATCCTGTCTACTGTCGATAGGGCATGCTTTGCGGATTGCGGTGTCCAGTCTCCTTGTAGTCGTATAATGGAATGGGAGTTTTGACGTTCTTTAAGACCATCCAATAATCCTTTTTCACGCTCGATAGATGCGGAAGAATTGGTTAATCCAGTGATGTATATAATATTGTCAGACTGCTTATTATTTTTCTTTATTTCCTCGCTGATCTTGTGTGCAGCCAATTTGCCGATATGATAATTGTCTGCCCCGACATAGGCATTATAATGTTCTGTAGCGGTTTTGCGGTCTACGACAATAACGGGGATACCCTCTTGATAGGCCTTGTCTACGATAGGGGACAAAGGTTCTGATTCATTAGGGCTGACAATGAGAAGGTCGACCCTGTCTTTTAATATTTCTTCGATTTGTTGGACCTGTCTACTGCTGTTGCCTTCGGCATCGTAAAATTGAAAATCAATATAAGGATGAAACGACAGTTCTCTCTTCATTTCGATCAACATGTTTTTTCTCCATACATCGTTTTGTATACATTGGGAAAAAGCTATGGTATAATTATACTGCTGTTCCTGTGGTTGGCAAGAGAGTAATAGCAAGGTAATGATGAGGTAAGGATGTTTCATACTTGTCTTATTGTAAATATAAAATTATAAAATTGTTAATATATGATTTAATATTATTTTATAAATATTTGTTTATTATGTTGTTATGATTTTTTAATATTGGTTTACATAATT
>Ga0182746_1002687_pt1 | contig 13125 bp, 12 predicted proteins | sample eDN3rd30CBELigOP_FD_128881 | JGI IMG/M metagenome (GOLD analysis project Ga0182746, IMG submission 128881) | Enriched Organic Plus compost microbial communities from Emeryville, California, USA - eDNA 3rd pass 30_C BE-Lig OP (version 2) (version 2) ... | reverse complement strand
GCATTGATGCGGCTCCACGCGTCGCTCAGGCGCGCCATCGTCGGGAGATCGGAAGACCTGCGCTGGAGCTGGTCGGACAGCCAGCGGTCCACAGTGTCACGGAACATCACCAGCTTTTCCGGCGCCGTTCCCGCCATGGCGTCGCCGAGCGCGTGGAGCGCCATGCGATCGACATGCGGCAAGGTCCCCAACAGGGTCTGCACCCGCTGCCGCAGCGCCAGCGCCTGCCCGTCCAGCAGCGTCATCGCGCGGGCGACACTTCCCTCCGCCGCCTGAGCCGCCTCGCCCAGCTCTTGATCATCCAGCGGCAGGCCGAGCGCATAGGCCGCCGCCTCGACGACGTCCGGCACAGCCAAAGGCTTCAGCGGCAGCCGCCGGCAGCGGGACCGCAGCGTCGGCATCACCCGGCCCGGCGCATTGCTGATCAGCAGCAGCAGCGCGCGTTCCGGTGGCTCCTCCAGCACCTTCAGCAGCGCGTTGGCCGACGACGCATTGAGATCCTCGACGCAGTCGACAATGGCCACGCGCCAGCCGCCATCCCATGATGTCGAGCCGAAGAAATTCACGGTCCGCCGCACGTCGTCGACGGCGATGTCCTGCCGCAGCTTGCCCTTGTCGTTCAGGCTGCGCTCGAGGATCAGCAGGTCCCCTTGGGCCGACGCGGCAGTCCGGCGCGCCACCGGATGCTCCGGATCGAGATGCAGCGACGTGGCGGACTGGACGGCGGCGCTGCCCGGATCGGGATGGGCCAGGACGAAGCGGGCCATGCGGTAAGCCAGGGTCGCCTTGCCGATCCCCTTGGGGCCGTTGATCAGCCAGGCATGCGGCATCCGCCCGCTGCGGAAGGACTCCAGCAGCACCTGTTCGGCCTCGCGGTGCCCCGCAAGGATCAGCGTCCGGCGTGGATGCGATGGGCCTGATGGATCGTCGTCCCGGCCGTCACTTCCCTCACTCATTGGGCGGCAGCCGTTTCAGTGGTGGTCCGGGTCAGCGGAAGCTTCTCGCTGACCACGCGCCACACCCGCTCCGACACCGCATCCGGCGTCCCCTGCGCATCGATGACGGCGCACCGGTCGGGGTCGCGGAAGGCGAGATCCAGAAACGCCTCGCGCAGCGTGCGATGGAACGCATCATCCTCGCTCTCGAAGCGGTCGGCGGAGCCCTGCCCCCGCCGTTTGCGGGCGCGCGACAGGCCAATCTCGACCGGCAGGTCAAGGACCAGCGTCAGGTCCGGCTTGAGGTTGCCGATGGTGACGCGCTGCAGGCCGGACAGCAGCCGGTCGTTCACCTGTCCCAAGATGCCCTGATAGACGCGGGTCGAATCGAAGAATCGGTCGCAGATCACCCACTCGCCGCGGGCCAGCGCCGGCGCGATGGTGGTGCGCACATGGTCGTCGCGGGCGGCCGCGAACAGGATGGCCTCGGCCTCGGGACCGAACGGCTTGGCGGCGCCGGACAGGATCACGTGGCGGATGATCTCGGCTCCCGGCGAGCCGCCCGGTTCGCGGGTGACCACCACGCTGAGACCAAGCCGCTGCTGCAGCCGCGCCGCCAGCGCCTGCACCTGGGTTGATTTCCCGGTGCCCTCGCCGCCTTCGAATGTGATGAACTGTCCGCGCATGCCGCCTCGTTAAGCGGCCATCATAGCTTTTTCAGGCCCGCCCGGACCAGATTGATAACCGCCTCGCTCGCTGCATCCCAGGTGCGATTGGTCAGGCTGCCCTGCGTGACGCCTTCGGATGCCTGCAACGGCATTTCCAGGGCGACGGTGTCGTTGCGCATGATCCGCAGGGTTCCGATCTCCTGCCCCTGGGTGACCGGGATGGCGACCGGGCCCTGATAGGTCACCCGCGCCCCGATTTTCTCGCTGCCGTTCTTCTGGACCATAATCCGCACCGGCCTCGGCGCGATGAGCGGGACATAGCCCTTCTCGCCGCCATAGACCTTGGCGTCGGCCACCACCTGCCCCTGGGCGAACAGCACCCGCGACTCGAAGCTGTTGAAGCCCCATTCCAGCAGCCGGCGCGCTTCCTCCGCCCGTTCCTTGTCACTCTTGAAGCCGACCGCGACGACGATCTGCCGGAAGCCCGACTGCACGGCCGAGCCAACGATGCCGTAGCCGGCATCCTCGGTATAGCCGGTCTTGAGGCCATCGGCGCCGAGGCTCATCGCCAGCAGCGGGTTGCGGTTGGTCTGGCGGATCTTGTTCCAGGTGAACTCGCGCTCGTTGTAGATTTTATAGAAGTCCGGATAGGTCGTGATGATGTGGCGGGCGAGCTGCGCAAGCTCCCGCACCGTGACCTTCAGTTCCGGATCCGGCAGGCCGGTGGAATTGGTGAAGACCGATTTGGTGAGACCGAGTTCGCGCGCGCGCCGCGTCATCTTGTCAGCGAAGGCGCGCTCGTTGCCGGCGATGCCTTCCGCCAGCGCGATGCAGGCATCGTTGCCGGACTGGATGATCGAACTGTAGAGCAGATCCTGCACCCGCACGCGGCTCTTGATCGGCGCGAACATGCTGGACGTCCGCGACGGCGCGCCGCCATGCCGCCAGGCGTATTCGCTGATCGTGAACTCGTCGTCGAGCTTGAGGCGGCCTTCCTTGATCTCGTTGAAGACCACCTCCGACGTCATCAGCTTGGCGAGGCTCGCGGGCGCAACAAGCTCGTCGGCATTCTTCTCGAACAGCACGCTGTCGCCGTCGGCGTCGATCAGGATGGCGGATGTCGCCGCGGTCTGGAAACCGTCGTCCTTCCTGGCGCCGGACGGTGTGTTGGTCGCCGCCGTTGCGATGCCGGCCAGGATCGCGAGGGAAACCGCTGCTGAAAGTGCGAGAGTTGCGACCCGGCATGATCCCAAGGCGCGGCGCGAAGCGGCCATCAAACAGCTCCCTCTGACCGGCTCTGATCCGGAGCGCTTTCCGATCGGACTGAATCGGAAATCACTCCAGGTTCTCTTTACTGGTCGCATTTTCTGCGGAAAACCGGCGTCCACTTTTCCGGAAAATGCTCTAGCAATATGAACAACGCGCGCCAACGGCGCGCATCGTCACGATTTGATGTTGTCCCGCCGATATCGCCGCCAGCAACGCGTCAGTAGAGGCCGCGGCCGCTGACATAACCGTTTGGCCGGCCTTCGTTGACGGGGGCAAAGCTCGACACCGGCTGGTGGGTGATCACCGGGTCGGGCCCCCGCTGCCAGCGCATCACCGTGTCGCCTGACCGGGCATCGAGCCGGGCGGCCGCGGTGATTTCGGTCGTGCGCGGCGCAGGCGCTGCGGCCACGCGCTCGGAGGTCTGGACCGCGGCCATCTGCGGCTGTGGGCCGCCCAGCGAGAATGGACGTTCCGCCGGCGTCGGCACCGGGCCGCGCATGGCCGTACGCGATGAGGATTCACGCACCTCCGGCACGAACGGTGCTGCCGATGCGACCATGACCCGCGACGGGGCCGGCGCCGGGCTGTCTTCCCGCAAGGTCGCCATCAGCATCCGGTCGTCGCTGCCTTCGAGGGGCGCGGTGCCGACATACTCGACCTTCACCCGCGCGATGCCGCGCTTGTGGAAGCCCAGCAGGTTCGCGGACTTGTAGGACAGGTCGATGATGCGGTTGCTGTGATAGGGGCCGCGGTCGTTGACGCGGACGATGATCGAGCGGCTGTTTGCCGAATTGGTCACCCGGACATAGCTGGGAATCGGCAAGGTCGGGTGGGCGGCGGAAATCGATTCCATATCGAAGACTTCGCCATTCGCCGTCAGGCGCCCGTGGAAATCCTCGCCATACCAGGAGGCCAGGCCCTCGGCCTTGTATCCCTTGCCGTCGGAGGGAACATAGGTCTTGCCGCCGATGACATAGGGCTTGCCAGTGCGGAATACGCCGCCGCCCTTGGGCACGGGCTGGCCGAGCTCGACAACGCGAGGGCTGGCGGAGACGCCGTATTTCGGATCGACCTTGCTGGAGAGCTTGTTGGATGAGGCACATCCCGCGAGGGCGACACACCCGGCGAGGACCACGGTTGCGCGCGCTGCGCGGCCGCTGAAGAATACCGCCTGCCCCATCATGCCCCCAAAATTCCACGCCCGCCGCACCGGGCAACTTCCGCCGCTAACCATAGCGCGTCCTGAAGACGGCGAAAATGCGGCTCGTCACATTTGGTTAAAGGTTGATGGTAAACGTCAGGTTTCGGCCTCCTTCCCCATGGGCGCGGCGGCAGCGCCGCGTCTGCGGACGAATCGGGACAGCCCTGCGGCCTCTGCGAAGGCCGGCCGCAGCCGTCCGGAGCGTCCGAACAGATTCCGCGTCCGCGCAGACAGGGTGAAAGCCGGCCGCTCCACCAGGACATGGAAGATGTAAGCCACGGCAATCGCTGCCACCGCCATGGCGACGAACAGCAGCAGGTCCCCGGCCAGCCCGGGAATGCGGGCCCCTAGGACCTTCGCGACCATGCCGAGGACAAGCACGTGGGTCAGGTAGAGTGAGTAGGAGATGTCCCCGAACAGGGTCATCGCCGGGCTCTTGCGAAGGCAGGTTTTCTTCTCGAACAGTACTGCGGCAGCGACCAGTAGCCCGGCCGGAACGCCATACCAGACCAGGCGGTCGGGACTGAAAGCGTCCGGCGGATGGCTCGAGGCGAGCACGAAACCCGCGAGGCTCGCGCCGGCGAACAGCAGCGAGACCCGGCGCGAGGGAGCCCATGATCCGAGAAACAGCAGTGCGATCGCAATGCCGAAGCAGAATTCGACCAGAACGGCCTGGGTGAAGAACCACGCCACGCCCACCGGAAACGCCGCCATAAGTCCGAGCAGCGCAAGCGCAGCGAGAACGAACATCACCACGAAGGAGCGCAGCTTCGGCTGGAGACCCAGCGTCAGTGCGAGGATTCCGTAGAACATCATTTCGAGGGAGAGCGTCCAGCCCGGCTCCAGAATGGGAAACAGCGCACCGTTCTTGGCGATCGAGGGCACAAAGGAGAGCGACAGCAGAAGATCGCTGACGCTCCATTGCATCGTCCGGAAGGCGAACGGCAGCGCAAGGCTGGCACCGGCGAGTGCCAAGGATACGGTCCAATATGGCACACCGACCCGGATCAGCCGTCCCAAAATGAATTCCAGACGGCCGAGCGACTTCTGCGTGACCAGTGTCAGAATGAAGCCGCTGATGACAAAGAAAACATCGACACCCGCTTCGCCGAGACGAAGCATATCCATCGGAATCAACCCACTACCGTAGCCGCCCACGAAGGCAGAAGCGTGGTAGATCAGCACACCGAGAGCGGCAATGCCGCGCAGATAGTGGATCGACAGTATCCGTGTCATGAGGGCCGATCAGCAAATAGAAGGCCAATCCGCCGCCGGCGCAGCCGCAATGCCATCCCATGGTAAGCGGGCCGGAAACCCGGCATCTTGTTTTCGACATGCTCTTGCGCGCATAGAAAGCCCGCCTCACCCGCAGGATGCGGGCTGACAATGATGATGGTCCCCTCTTGAACTCAAAATCGGCATCGATGTCCGCGCTGATCGGCGCAATCGACACCAAGAAGCTCCTCGAACGCTATCGCAGCCCGAACCAGGCGCGCAGCGCCCTCGAACTGGCCATCACCGCGCTGCCGCTCGTGGCGCTGTGGCTCGTCGCCTGGCTCCTGTATTCATTCGGATACTGGTGGGCCTCGCTGCTGATCGGCATCCCGGCCGGCGGCTTCCTGGTGCGGCTGTTCATGATCCAGCACGACTGCGGGCACGGCGCCTTCTTCTCAAGCCGGCTGGCCAACGACTGGGTCGGACGCGTGATCGGCGTGCTGACGCTGACGCCCTACGACGTGTGGCGCCAGACCCATGCGATCCACCACGCCACATCGGGCAATCTCGACCGGCGCGGGATCGGCGACGTCACCACGCTGACCGTGCGCGAATATCGGGAGTGCTCCCGCTGGGGCCGGTTGCGGTATCGTTTCTATCGCCATCCCCTCGTCCTGCTCGGCCTTGGGCCGGCCTATCTTTTCCTGCTCCAGCAGCGGCTCCCGATCGGCCTGATGCGCAAGGGCTGGCAGCCCTGGGTGAGCGCGATGGCCACCAATCTCGCCCTCGCCTTCCTGTGCGCCACGCTGATATTCCTGATCGGCATCAAGGCCTTTCTCATCGTGCACCTGCCGATCATCCTGATCGCCGCGACCATCGGAGTCTGGCTGTTCTATGTGCAGCACCAGTTCGAGCATACGCGGTGGGACGAGACTCAAGCCTGGAGCCATCACGACAACGCGCTCTACGGCAGCTCGTATTACGTCCTGCCCGGTCCCCTCCGGTGGCTCACGGCGAATATCGGCGTTCACCATGTCCATCACCTGTGCAGCCGCATTCCGTTCTACCGGCTTCCGGAGGTCATGCGCGAATATCCGGAATTCGGCCAGGTTGGACGATTGACGTTGCTCGACAGCGTCAGTTGCCTTGGCCTCGTGCTGTGGGATGAATCCCGGCGGCGGCTGATTTCGTTCTCGGAGCTTCGGAAGCGCGCCTGACCGCTCATGCCGATGTCACGGTCCTGGAGCGTTTTCCGGCGAAGTGGAAACCGGTTCGCCGCAGAAAACGCGACCAAACAAGTGAAGCTGGAGCATGACCAATTCCGCTAGAATGGGGCATGCTCCAGTCACCGCCATCGGGGCAATCTGAACTGACCCCGATCACCAACACGGAGGAAACAATGATCACGGAAAGCTACGGCGGATACGCCATCACCGCCATTCAGCAAGGACACTATTGGCGGTATGACATCCAGCCCAGCCGCTCTCACCTGCTGACGATTCCGATCCTGCGGAGCGAGAGATATTTCCCCAGCGCGGTCGAAGCCCTCAACCGGGCGAAATCCAAGGTCGACTACACGCTGAAGATCGGCCACATGATATCAACGATGGTTCAGCTGACTGAGGGGGATGACTATGAGATCGCGGACACAGGCGAGATCATCTTCACTTCGCGCGGTCTGCAACGGTCGCTGGATGTCGTCGCCACCGGCAGGCAGCCGGCGATCTATCGCGGGGAGACCCTGATCTGGACCGCCAAGGAGTGATGCCCAGGGAATCCCGGGGCACCGCGTCCTGTTCTCTCTGTGCGCCAGCCTGAAGCGCGGCCGGGACCCTCCGCGTTCTGTGAGTCCCGTCCTCAACGAAAAAGCTTGTCTGAAGCACCGGACGTCCCGATGGAGTCGTCGCGGCGCTCCATTTTTGTTTGAGCATCGGATTCACCGAAAGCCACGTCGCACTTTTCGGTTCGATGCTCTCAATTCCTTTATATGGCCGCGTTTTCTGCGGCGAACCGGCCTCCACTTCGCCGGAAAACGCTCTAGCTCAGCAACAAAAGGACAAAGGCCGCCACCACGACGGTGAAGGCAAACGCCTGCTGCACATCTCTGCTCATCGCTGCCTCCTTTCGCATCGCGCTGGCCGCCCGCAGTTGGATGTCTCTCACGCCGATGCATTTAAGGGCGCTTTGTTTCAGGAGTGTTTCTCGGAATTGAATTAAGGTTTCACCGCCGACAAAAGCACTCTCCCCGGGCCGCTGGCGAATAGCGTCACTTTGGATTGCGTTTCCGGCTCGGCGAGTTGGAAGCGTGCGCCACGTCATAGCTTGCGCCACACGCCGATCAGTTGATCGGTGCCGACGCGGATACAGTGGCATCTGAAGCGCCCTGGAACTCCCTCGTCAGCTCACGTTACGCATCTGCCCACCTGTTCCGAACGAACGAAAGGCTGCGGATGTCCTCAATGCGGCATTGTCGGCGACAGGCGGCGCGTGATATGCAACCGCCCTCCGGTGGCAATGTTCGCGTCCGTTCCCCGCGAAATGCTCTAAGCCATTGATAAACAAGCGATAGGAAGGGTGGCCGAGTGGTTTAAGGCAGCGGTCTTGAAAACCGCCGTGGGTGCAAGCCCACCGTGAGTTCGAATCTCACCCCTTCCGCCAAACACCGCTGATTGTTTCTATCGTCCGATATCGCCGTCGACCGCCGTGCTCCACCTCGCGGCATGGTGGACCGCCGCTTCTATGTTGTTGCCCATTAATCCCGGTTCGATTTGCGGATCGATCCAGCGCAATGAAGGCAGCCTACGACCGCATTCGGTCGTCTGCTCGGAGCCTTACGCGCCCAAAGCCGTCGCTCATCGGATATCGAGGCTCCTCTTGACCAGGGAGCATACGATTCATATACAGTCCGTATATTGGCCAATTTCAAGGGTGCCCATGGGAATCGTGAAAATAGACGACGACCTGCATGACGAGGTTCGCAGGGCCAGCACGGTCATGTGCCGCTCCATCAATGCGCAAGCCGAGTTCTGGATGAAGATTGGAATGCTAGCTGAGGCCAATCCGACACTGTCCTTCAACGACATCGTGAAGATGCAGTTGGAAGCGGCGGACCTGCATCCAAAGGATCTGGCGGCCGCCTGACATGGTAAAGACCCCTGATGAACTGGCGCTCATGCGTGTGTCAGGCAGAATGCTGGCATCCGTCTTCGAGATGCTGGACAAGCAAGACTTTGTCGGCATGTCGACCTTACAGGTCAACGATCTGGTCGAACGCTTCATCATCGAGGAGCTTGACGCCCGTCCGGCGAGCAAGGGGCAATATGGCTTCCAATATGTCCTGAACTGCTCGATCAATCATGTCGTCTGCCACGGTGTGCCCGATCCCGGCGAGATCATCCGTGACGGCGACATCGTCAACCTCGACATCACGCTCGAAAAGAACGGTTTCCTCGCGGACTCGAGCAAGACCTACCTGGTCGGCAATGCCACGCCTGCCGCGAGGCGGCTTGTGCGGGTCGCCAGGGAGGCGATGTGGAAGGGTATAAAGCAGGTTCGCCCCGGAGCACATCTCGGGGACATTGGCTTCGCGATAGAACTGCATGCCAAGAGGAATGGCTATTCGGTCGTGCGGGAATATTGCGGGCATGGCATCGGCCGCGAGATGCATGAGGAGCCGCAGGTGCTCAATTTCGGACGGCCGGGAACTGGTTTGAAGCTGCGCGAGGGCATGGTCTTCACCGTTGAGCCGATGGTCAACCAGGGCACCCGCAAGGTCTCCACTGCGGATGACAGTTGGACTGTCGTGACCAACGATGGGAAGCTCTCCGCCCAGTTCGAGCATACCGTTTCCGTCACGAGCACCGGCGTCGAGGTCCTGACGCTGCGCCACGACGAAATAACGATGCTGGGAAGCAGCGTGTGACGTTCCTGATTCAGCTTGCCGCCTCAATTCCCCGCAAGCTGACAGCCCGCTGTCCACCCATGTATTCCACCATGTATTGCTGTTCGCCTGCCGCTCTATTTTTAGAGGGGTCATCGAAGGAATAGCGTAGACGTCGTTCTCCGTTTCATCGCTCGGTCCACCATAGGCCGCCGATTGCCCTCCATAGTGCGATATTGCCGCCGATCACCGCCTCCCCTACGCGGCATGGCGAACCGCCGATTCCACGCTGCAGTCCGGTCTATTTTTGAGGACCAAGGCGAAGGCTGCTATCGACCGCATTTCCGCCATTAGCCGACACACGCGTCGCTCAATGTCCCAGGCCACCCGGCAACAGGGCAACGTCCGCTCAGCAGATGTGCGGTCCGCGCGCGGAGTCGCTTGCCGAGCAGTGTGCGTTGCGAGCCGTGGCCGGGGCAACGAGAGCAAGCTGATGAAATGAGAATTGGGGCGCTGCCGCCCCAATTCCGGAGGAAATTTGCGCGGCACTCACGCAATCGTCATGACGAGCTGGAGCATTGCGCAAGATAGGCGACGCAATTCATCAGGAACCGGAGATTGCTGCCGGATTCGATCTGGCCCTGCGATGGCCAGGCGGTGCCCAGATTTCCGGTGATGCCGGAATGGCCAATGACGATGACCCTCCCTGCGCCAACCCTGTACAGCACGGAGAAGGCGAGATTGGCAGTGTTCTTGTAACCCAGCGGACTGTCGTCGCGCCAACCATCGGGAAGCGGGACCAGCACGGTGCTTTTGGTGAGGCCTGCGCGGCTGTTCACCACGATCCCACCGGAATCCCAGGCCTGGATCGTCCTGACGTTTTGTATGATCTGGCTGGGCGCTGCCGGATTTGGCTTCATTTTAAAGGCGCCAAGCGGGATCGCCGCGAAGACGGTGGTGATGCCGAGCGCCGCTGCCAGTTGGACATCGTTGATCGGCCAAAACGGGCCGGGTCCCTGATCCGGAAAGTTGCTGTGATTGACGAACAGCAGCAGGCCGCCCCCGGCTTCGACCCAGCTCAGGATTCCGCCAAGGTCGCTGCTGGAATAGCCGAAGTTATATTTCACCGGGATCGGGTTCGGCCTGATCGGCGGCGGTGAACTGTTTGCCGGAACAACTGTCCGTTGATGAGTTGTGATGATGAAAACATTCTGGCCTTGCAGTTGCGGTGCGATCGGCTGCTGCCAGTCGGTGTAGTTCACCGCATATTGCGTTGCCAGCCGGTTCGTCCAGGTGGTCAACCGATTGTCAGTTTGGTTTTGCACCTGAACCTGGGCGCCCATGCTGTCGAACATGACATTTCGCCCGGCACATGCGGCCGCGGCATGGCTCCCCCGCACAAACGGCGCCGCAAATGCCGCCGAGGCCGCTGCCGCTTGCAGCACGGTGCGCCGTGTCAGCAATGTCCTGCTCATCCTTCACCCCCCTCGTCCGTTTTGATTTGTATTCTTGGCACACAAAGAAAAAACAGTCGGGACTCCCCAGACGATGTCTTATCAGACATCAACCTTTGCGCGGCTGCAACTCCTGAATAGGCCGTCACGCGACCCGCAAAACTGTCTCTTTGCGGGTTGATGGCGAGCGCTCCGCGCGACAAGGGGATTTGTATCACGTGGCTGTTGCCGTATGAGCGACTGCCCGGCGCGGGTCTGTCACTTGCTTATACTTGTCGGCCGCCATGCTGTGAGGGACTGCGATCCGAACCGAGCAAAAAAAGCCCCGCCACCCTGCCGGGCAGCGGGTCAATATGCAGCGGGTCGCCATGTCGGCCATCGCGTTGTTGCCGTCCGTGCAGTTGGTTGCACTCCTTCAGGCTGTGGTTTCCACTACAACCCCACCGTCACCGCGGTGGTCGAGGCCCAGGCGAATTGCCGTCGGCGGGCAAGCGTCAGAGACAGGCGATTTTGACCATGGCGAGATAGTTCGAGGCGCACGGTCGTAACGAGCGACAATGTGCCTGAACGGCTCGCAACGCCGATCCCGTATCGTGTCATGCGGTATGAACCGTGACCGTGTAGCCAAAGGGATCGTGGAAAGCGAAATAGCGCCCAAAGGGGCCGTCCTTCGGCGGAAAGACGATGGCGATACCCTCCGCCTGCAATTCGCTGTGCAGCGTATCGGCGTCGTCACAGGCAAACCAGAGCGCGATGCCCCAGCCCAGCCTGCCCTGCACGGCATCAAGATCCACCAGCGGCGTCCTCACCGCGAATGGAATCGGCTTGCTGTCGAAGACCACCGCATCCGGCGTCTCCTGCAGGACAGGCAGGCCAAGCCTGCCGGAATAGAACGCACGCGCGGCAGCGAGATCATGGGTCTGAATGCCGATGAAATCAGGACCGGTCAGTTTGGGCATAGTTGCCTCCTTGGGGCAGCACGATAATATCAGGCACCTGATATAATATAAGGAGCCTGATATTGCAATGAGCGGCGACATGACCCCGTTGCTGGGATACCGGCTGAAACTTGCCCAGCATGCCCTGCACCTGCGCATGGAGGCGGCGTTGCGACCGCTGGGGCTCAGTCCGGCCCAGTATGCGGTGCTGGCGGAGTTGAACGTCCGGCCCGACCAAACCAATGCCGAGCTGGCCGTACGGGCATTCATCACGCCGCAATCAATGCAGGGCGTTCTGGCGCGGCTTGAGACAATCGGCCTGGTCGAGCGCAGGCAGGACATCCGTCACGGGCGTCGTCAACTCGCACGCCTGACATCGCAGGGGCATGCCAAGGCCGAGAGCGCCAATATCGAGGTGATGCATGTGGAAGAGCGGCTTGAGGCAGCAGTTCCACCGGACAGCCTTCAGCATGCCGTTGAGCTTATGGAGCGTCTCCACCGGGCCATGGGCGACGAGACATGATCGGCCGAGGAGACGTCGTTCTCCGTTTCGTCGGTCCTCCCCCGCCATTGACCGCGTCGGCGCGATATTCTGCGAGGGGGCCGCGCGCTTTTGCGGGCTGGCAGACACGGTTTCACCTTGCGATCTTCCGAATGCCGAAGCGGCAAGATGGCGACCTGAGAAACAACGATCATGAGCATAGCGAGCGACGCGCGGTTTTGGGACCGGACTTCACGCAAGTATGCCAAAGGCGCGATTGCGGATCCGGCCGGCTATGAGCGCACGCTGGATCGGACCCGCTCCCTGTTGGGACCCGGCGACAGGGTGCTGGAACTGGGCTGCGGGACCGGAACAACGGCGCTCCGGCTCGCGGGCGGTGTCCAGGACTATCTTGCGACCGATGTGTCCACTGGAATGATTGCGATCGCCAATGAGAGACACGCTGCTGACCCTATCCCCGGCCTTGTCTTCAGCGCCGCCACCGCGGAAACACTTGCGCCCGACGCGACGCAGTTCAACGCGGTGCTCGGATTCAACTATCTCCATCTGGTCCGCGATCTGCCCGGTACGCTGCGGCGTATCCACGCCTTGCTGGCCGCGGAGGGCTTGTTCGTCTCCAAGACACCCTGCGTCGGGGATATGAATCCCCTCATCCGGTTCGTGCTGCCCGCGATGCGCGCGATCGGCAAAGCGCCCTATGCCGGCGTCTTTCGGACGGCGGACCTGCGCCAGCATCTGTATGCCGCGGGCTTCGACATTCTCGCCGTTGAAAGCCACGCAACGAAGGGTAACGACAACCGTCCTTACATCGTGGCCCGCAAGATGTGACTTGAGCGGAGAGCCATGTGGGCGAGCTTTGGCGGGCGCCCTCTCCGTCATTTGCCGCCCGTTCCGTTTGGCCGCAAGGCCGCGCCTATCCGACCTGCCGGATGCAATCCCGTCCTTCGCTTTTTGCCTGGTAAAGCGCGCGGTCGGCCCGATCCATCAATGCCAGCAGGCCCTCGCCCTCGCGTGCAACTGCGATCCCGAAGCTCGCCGTCGGGTTGAGCTCGTCCGAAACGAT
>Ga0182746_1002686_pt1 | contig 13127 bp, 14 predicted proteins | sample eDN3rd30CBELigOP_FD_128881 | JGI IMG/M metagenome (GOLD analysis project Ga0182746, IMG submission 128881) | Enriched Organic Plus compost microbial communities from Emeryville, California, USA - eDNA 3rd pass 30_C BE-Lig OP (version 2) (version 2) ... | reverse complement strand
TGTGCTATAAACATTCCACGAGCGCCCACCGGATGCGCAATTTCATTACTCCGGTAGGCTGATGTGAACAGACGAGGACCGTGTGCCGAGGGCGGGCGGTCTGTCGACGAGCCGGAACGCGCCCTCCGAGGATGCTTGTTATGGCCGATATCGCTGCTGCGGCGCCGACAACGAAATCCAGGAAGCCGGTCGCCTCCTTCATGCCGCCGTTCGAGATGCCGAAGTTCGAAATGCCCAATTTCGAGATGCCGAAGTTCGCAATGCCGCATTTCGAGATGCCGTCGATGGAAATGCCGACTGCCTTCCGCGAGATGGCGGAAAAGGGCATCGCCCAGGCGAAGGAAAACTACGACAAGGTGAAGGGCGCCGCCGAGCAGGCCACTGAGCTGCTCGAAGACACCTATTCCACGGCCTCCAAGGGCTGCACCGACTACGGTCTGAAGGTGATCGCGCACGCGAAGGCCAACAGCAACGCCGCCTTCGACTTCTACGCCGATCTGTTCACCACCAAGTCCTTTGCTGAAATGGTGGAGAAGTCGACCGCCTTCATGCGCGGCCAGTTCGAGACCATGACAGAGCAGGCCAAGGATCTCGCCGAGTGCGCCCAGAAGACGGCCAATGACACCGCCGAGCCGCTGAAGGAAAGCTTCACCTCCTTCACCAAGCAGGCCTGAGCCGTAGGCTCCCCGAGAAATCCAGCAAGCCCGGGGTCCGCCCCGGGCTTTTTGTTATGCGGGAAGGGCAAATGGAAACTTGCCAAACCCGGAGGCGGCACTTAGTTTCCGCCTCGCCCGGCTAGGCCGGTCATCCGTACTCGTGCAGGTGTAGCTCAGTTGGTTAGAGCGCTGGTCTGTGGAACCAGAGGTCGGTGGTTCAAGTCCACCCACCTGTACCATCCGCATCCTCCCCGGCAGTCCTAAGGCCCGTCCTGCATGACCCCCTTCGCGCTTCCCGAGAAGTTGGACCGCGATCTGGTCCCGGTTCAGTCCTACTGGGATGGGCTCCGTCGTGCCGGCAATGAGATGCCGTTCTGGGACGACGTGAAGCAGCCCGTGCTCGAGGAATTGGGGACCGGTGCCCTGCTGATCGACGTTTTCGCGCAACCCGAGCGCTTCCGCTTCAATTTCCTGTCTCGCGGCCTCCACCAGGGCGCTGCGAGCACGCTCAAAGGCCGCTTCGCCGATGAAGGCGCGCTGCCGCATCCGTTCGAATATCTGCGCGCGCAGGCCAGTGCCGCGGTCGAGGCGCGTAAGCCGACCTACTACCGGCACGAAGGCGATGGCGGCTACGCGCGGCTCCTGCTGCCGATGTGGGGCGACGGCCGCATCAGCATGCTGCTGGGCGCGATCTCCAGCGTCTAAGGCTTATGGCGCGCCGCCGCGGCCCATCGCCCGCGCCTCCGTGACAGAAAACAAAAACGCCGGCGGTTTCCCGCCGGCGTTTTTGTTTTTCGATCCGGTCTCTCTGCTGATTTCCGCCAAGGCCGGAATCAACAGGCTCCCAAATAAGCTTGTATCAGCGCGCTGGGTCCCCGCTTTTGCGGGGACGGACGGTGTGTTGGGCGAGTCTGCTTAGCGCCAGCTGCCGTAGTAGCGGCCCGAGCTGTCGGCGCGCGGACCATTGGGGCCGCGTCCACGGCGCATTTCCTGTTGATCGCCGCCGTTGAACAGCCAGTCGAAGAAGTTCGGACCGGAGTCCCGATAACCGCCGCCGCGGCCGTTGTTGAGCATGCCAACCGGCACCCGTACCGGCTTCGACGACGTGTTCGGCGGCCGGTCGATGGCGGTGTCCGCCACCTTCATCTCGCTGCCCTTCATGATCGAGATCATCTTGGCATCGCGGCCGTAGATATCCTTACGGAGCTGCAGCTTGCCGTCCTGATCGACCCAGGCGGTCTGATAGGTCAGGTGTACCCAGATCGGCTTCGGGAAATTGATGTTGATCTCGTTCGAGCCCAGCATCTTCTCGATGCGCGCCTCGCTGTAGTTCTCGTTCGGCAGCGCCAGCGACAGCAGCTTCTCCGCATAGGTGAAGGGGTTCTGCACGCGCATGCAGCCGTGGCTGTAGGCGCGCTCGCTGCGGGCGAACAGCTGCTTGTCCGGCGTATCGTGCTGATAGACCAAGAACTTGTTCGGGAAGTTGAAGCGGATGCGGCCGAGCGCGTTGGCGGCTCCCGGCGGCTGATAGACGCGGAGCGTGCCGTCCGGCCGCTGCTCGACCTTGAGGCCGATGCGGTCGAGGGCATCGGGATCCTCGCGCAGCGCCGGCAGATATTCGTTCTCGATGATCGATGGCGGCACGTTCCAGGTCGGATTGACCGTGATGAACTTCATTTCCGCGCTGATCAGCGGCGTCGCCTTGTTCGGCTTGCCGACGACGATCTTGGAATGCCAGTAGGGCTTACCGTTATTCCAGAGCGTTAGCGTATAGTCGGGAATGTTGACGACCACGTGCGGATTGCCGAGGTCGCGCGGATACCAGCGCCAGCGCTCCATGTTCACGAGCACTGTGTCGATGGTGTTGTGCGAGGCGCGGTTCTCGCCGCCCTTCTGATCGCCGTTCAGAGCGGCCAGAGTATTGCGACCGACGTTGCCATCGACGCCGATCTCGGCTGTTTCCTGGAACGCCTTCACCGCGTCACGGACGTCTTCATCGTAGACCGGGTTGTTCTTGTCGCCCGGGACATCGAGGCGCTTGCGCAGCGCGATGACGCGGTCGTCCTTCATGCCGAGGCGCAGCAGCTTGCCTTCCGGCACGCGAACCTGCTCCGGCTTCTTCTGTTCCGGCTTGGCGGCGAGCTGACCGTCATTGTTGCGCAGTTCGGCGAGCTTGGCCTTCAGCGCTTTGAACTCGGGCATCGGCGGGTTGTAGCTGTCGAGCGTCTTCGCCGCGTCGTCGCTGGCGGCGAGCTTGCCGAGCACATCGGCCGGATCGGGCGCGACCGGCGAGAACGCAATGTCGGCGGAGACGCGGGTGAAGTGGATGCGACCCGTCTGCGCCTGACGCGCGAAGGTCAGCGCCGACGCGGTAAGCCGAAGCTCGGCCTCCGCCTGCGCCTCGGGCGTCGTCGCCGCCTTGAAATCCGGCGTCGGATAATCGCTCGACTCGAGGCCGACGGCCTCCGCATTGTTCAGATAGCCGATGGCGGAAGCGGCGCGGGTCGCGGCGGCATCGCTGCCGATCCAGATCGGCGCATAGTTGCGCGCGGCGTAGAAGGATTCGACGCCGGTGCGCTCGGCCTTGCGCAGCCCGACGCGGTCGATCTGCTTGCCCGTCACCATCTCACGCAGCTTGTCGCTCAGCGCGGCGTCGGCCGTCACCGTCGGCTGCGACAGGTTGAGCTTGGGCGGGAGATCGGCCTTCGGCGTTTCGACGGCCGGCACGGCTGCCTTCTGCACCGGTTCCGATTTCGGCGGTTCCGCAGCCGGCGCGGTGGCGTTCTGAACCGGTTCGGTCTTCGGCGGCTCGGCGGCCGGGGTCGCGGCTTCCTGCTTCGGCTCCGCGGGCTTCACCTCCGCGGCGGCCGGTGCGGGATCCGCCGGCTTCACCTCGGCTGCGGCCGGCGCGGCCTGAACGTCCTTGAGGCTCGGCGGCGGGGGCAGGGTGGTATCCGGGACCGGCACAGCAGCGTCGACCTTCTGCTGATCGGTTTGCTGGGCGAAGCCCGGCTGGCTCGTCAGCAAGGCCAGACCGAGGGCGGTGGAGGCCAGCAAACCGTTGAGTCGCATGCTTTTCACCTGTGTCTCCCGAAGACTGAGGGGCTTCGCCCCCGGCATTTAAGTTCCGCGCGGCAATCTATAACCGATAGACTCGCGCTCGTTACGTTTTTCACAATTCGCGGCCGTCGAAGGAAAGGCTGTGTGGCTATTTTGCACAGCCAAAACGGCGCAGTGACGACCATAAAGACGTACGGCAACGACGCGGTAGTCCTGCGGTTCCCGCGTCTATTTTTCCGCTTTTTGCCCGATGACATTCACGTGATGAGAGCCGCTGTCGCGTGGGTACCGCCCGGACAGGCAAGCCGGCGAGCGTCATCGGTGCCACTCGCCGCCATCCTTAGTTAGTCGTTCGCGGCGCGGTTCCGGTTCAACGGTTCCGGCAGGAAGGTCGCAGGCGCCTATCGCCGCCGGCGCGTCCGTGGTTGCTCGGCCCGTCGCGCCTCGACGGCTTTCAAGAGCGCCGAGAGAAGCCCGGCAAGCTGGTCGCGCTCGCGGCCGTCGATACCCGACAACATCTCCGCCAGCGCATCGAAGTGCAGCTTGATCGCGCGGTCCGCCAGCGTACGGCCCTTCGGCGTCAGCCGCACGATCGTGCCGCGCCGGTCGTTCGGATCGGGCAAGCGCTTCACGAGGCCCAGCGCCTCGACGCGATCGATGCGGTTGGTGATGGCGCCCGACGATAGCAGCGACTCGCGATAGAGCGCCGTCGGGTTGAGCTCGTAGGGCGGTCCGCAGCGGCGCAACGTCACGATCACGCTGAAAGACTCGAAGGTCAGCCCGAGCGGCGTCAGCCACGCCTCGGCATCGCTGAGCACGGATGTCGACAGCCGCCAGATGCGACCGAAGATTCCGAACGGCGAGGGATCGAGATCGGGCCGTTCGCGCCGCCATTCCGCGAGCAGCCCTTCGATCGAGTCCGCTTCCCGCGCGCGCATGGCGTCTTGTCCGCGCACGGCCTTCTGTTTGCGCATTGTGTGTTCGCGCATCGCATCCTCGGACGCCGTCGAGGCTGCCTTTTTTCGCGCCAGCGGCTGCTTCCGTGATTGTCTTGACATTAAGATACTTGATGTCATGATTTCTTGTAACAGGCTGCAAGGCCGCGCGCGACCAAAAACAAACTTTGTCGCTGCGCGTGGGCCAATAAAGGGAGACGTCGGTGCAGAAGACCTTCGTGCGCGGCACTTGGCAACAGAAGCGTGCCTTTTCTCCCGCGGTCATCGTGAGCGGCGAGGCGCGAACGATTTACGTCGCCGGCCATACCGGCCAGGCCGCGGATGACGGCCGTTCCCTTGCCGGCGACTTCGAGGCGCAGTGCCGGCAGACCTTCCGCAACATCGAGAAGACATTGGCCGAGGCTAACGCCACGCTGGCCGACCTCGTCACCATGACCGTGTTCATCAGCGACGTGCGCCACACGACGCGCATGACGGAGATCCGCACCGAAATCTTCGGCAAGGATTTTCCGGCCAGCGCCGCGATCACGGTGACGGGCTTTGCCGATCCGTCGATCTTGATCGAGATCCAAGGCATCGCGGTCGCGCCATGACGCAGCGCTGCGCCCGCTGTGACCTGACGGCGCGCGCCGCCCGCTGTCGCCGGAGCTAGCCGGCCATGGAGATCGTCGTCGACAATCTGGTCCAGGTTTTCGGCGAGGCTCCGAACGACGTGCTGGCACTGGACCGCGTGTCGCACCGCTTTCCGTCGCAGCGCTTCACTTGCATCCTCGGCCCGTCCGGCTGCGGCAAGAGCACATTGGCGCAGATCGTCGGCGGTATCGAGCCGTTTACCAGCGGCACCGTCACGGTCGGCGCGGCCGGCGGCGCGGCGCAGCCGCTCGGCACCCATTCGGTGATGATGTGGCAGCATCTCAACCTGTTTCCGTGGCGGAGCGTCATCGACAACGTCGCATTCGGCCTGGAGGTGCAGGGCGTCGCCAAAGCCGAGCGCTATGAGCGGGCGCGCGTGCTGATCGCCATGGTGGGCCTGCGCGGCTTCGAGGCGCACCGGCCGCCGCAGTTGTCCGGCGGCATGCGTCAGCGCGTGGCGCTGGCGCGCGCCTTGATCATGGAGCGGCCGATCCTGCTGATGGACGAGCCCTTCGGCGCGCTCGACGCGCAGACCAAGATCGTGATGCAGGAAGAGCTGGTCCGCATCACCGAGCAGACCAACAAGACCGTGCTGTTCGTCACCCACGCCATCGACGAAGCCATCCTGCTCGGCGACGAGATCGTGGTGATGACGGCGCGGCCCGGCCGCATCAAGGAAGTGATCAAGGTCGACCTGCCGCGGCCGCGCTCGCAGGAAATGGTCAACACGCCGGAGTTCGGCCGGCTCTACGACAGGGCGCTGCATCTGATCCGCGAGGAAGTCCTCAACGCGATGCGGCAACAGGAAGAAGTGGCGGGCTAGGCGATGGGCACCACCGGCACCAAGCACAAGAGCAAGGCCGGGGCGATCGTCTACATTGTCGTTCCTTATCTTCTCATCGTCGCGGTGGTGCTCGCCTGGGAAATCATGGTGCGCGTGAAGGGGGTGCAGCCGATCTTCCTGCCGGCACCGAGCGCGATCTTCAAATACCTGGTCGTGATGATCGCCGACGGCGAGATCGCCTATCATCTGTCGATCACCTTCCTGCGCATCATGGCCGGCTTCCTGGTGGCCGCAGCGACCGGCATCCTTGTGGGCATCGCCATGGGCATGTCGCGCCTCGTCGCGCGAATGGTCGACCCGTGGATCGCGGCGCTCTATCCGCTGCCGAAAATCTCGTTGATCCCGCTGCTGATCATCTGGCTCGGCACGGGCGAAGCCTACAAAATCGTCATCAGCGCGGTGACCGCGTTCTTCCCGGTCGCCATCGCCACTTTTGCCTCGATCCGCCAGGTGGACAGCGGCCTGATGAAGGCGGCCAAGGACCTCGGCGCCAATGTCCGGCAGGTGCAGCTGAAAGTGGTGATCCCGGCGGCGCTGCCGGGCATTTTCTCCGGCCTGCAGCTCGGCATGGGCGTGACGATCATCATGGTGGTGGCCGCCGAGATGATCGGCGGCTCGAGCGACAGCGGCATGGGTTACCTGCTCATTCACGCCGGTCAGGTGATGGAAACCGAAAAGGTATTCGGCGCGCTGATCGTGCTCGCGGTGTTCGGCGCCGTCATTACCAATGCGCAGAAGCGCATCGACCGCATGATCGCTCCCTGGACGGAGCGCGAGCATTGAAGAAATTGCCGGTGGTGGGTTCGTATCGGAGGGGAGAACGATGAAGCTTGGTAAGACGCTTGCGATGCTGTCGCTTGCCATCTTGGCGGCGACGGGGCGGGTCGCATCGGCCGACGATGTCGTGCGAGTCGGCGAGGGGCCATTCATCACCGGCGGCGGTTATTTCGTCGCCGAAGGCAAGGGCTACTTCAAGAAGCTCGGCATCGACGTGCAGCCGAAGATGTTCATCGACGGCGCGCTTGCGGTGCCGTCGCTGATCTCCGGCGAGCTCGATATCTCGTTCATGACGGCGAACGCCGCCTTGTTCAACAGCATTGCCAAAGGCGCGCCGCTGGTCTTCGTGCTCGATCGTGGCAACAACAAGCGCGGCCGCGGCTACACGGTCATCAACGTCACGCAGGAGCTGCATGATGGCGGGCTGAAGTCGATGGCCGACTTCGCCAAGCTGAAGGGCAAGCGCATCGGTCTCGGCGCGACCGGCAGCATCAATCAGTACCTCTTCGCCAAGGCGCTGGAAAAGGCCGGCCTCGATCCGCGCAAGGACGTCACCTGGGTCACCAACGTGCCGCAGCCGGACCTCATGAAGATGCTCGGGCAGAAGCAGGTGGATGCCACCGATCTGGCTTATCAGTTCGGCTTCTTTGCGCAGAACAACAAGTGGGGTCCGATCGTCACCGTCGACGACGAGATCGATCCGGACGGCGCCGTAGGCCTCTACGCGGCACGAAAGCAGTTTGTGCAGGAAAAGCGCGACGTGCTGGTGCGCTTCGCGATGGCTTATCTACAGGGCGTCAAGGATTTCAATGCCGCCGCCGGCGATCCCGACGGACACAAGGACATTGTCGAGATTCTGGCCAAGCGGACGGCACTGCAAAAGCCCGAGTTGGTCCGCGCCATCGCACCGCATTGGTCTTACACCAACGAAGATGGTGTACCGAACGTGAAGTCGGTGATGGCAATGCAGGACTACTGGTCGGATTATTTCCGTCTCGTCGAAACCAAAGTGCCGGAGGGTCAGCTGTTCGATCTCAGCATCGCGCGCGAAGCCAAGGCGCGACTGGATCGTGACAAGCCGTTCGGCAACTGACGGAACCCGCGGCGATGGGCGGCTCGTCCCATCGTCGCGATCCTTGAGACGAACAATCTTATGAAAATATAACGAGAATATAAAAAGCCGGGCCCCGTGGGTGGGGCCCGGCGACAGTATCACCGGCGTGGGGGCCGGCTACTCTTCCAGAGGGGAACATGCTGCGACGTCGGCTCATCTGGGAGGATACTTCCGGCGCAGCAGCAAGCCTGAAGTATGCTGTCGATATCGCTGCTCAGCAACGCGGCACACCGCATGTCAGCCATGCTGAATTTGCCGTCACATGACGGATGCGGCAAACGCGATATGAATTGTGGCGCTTGTGCGTTCGCCCGCATTTGTTCGCGCGGGCGAAACGTTCAGCGATATGAACTTAGAAATTCCAGCGCTGCGCATTCGCGACGAGGAAGTCGCGGAAGACCTGAATGCGCGCGACGGATTTGAGTTCTTCGGGATAAACGAAGTACGCGTCGAGCGCGAGCGTGTTCGCTTCGCCGAACAACTGCACCAAGCCGCCATTCTCTTCGACGAGATAGTCCGGCAGCATCGCGACGCCGAGGCCGCGCTGACACGCGCGCAACACGCCGAGCACGTTGTTGATCGACAATGTCGGCGTGCGCGAGCCTTTGCCGTCGCGGCCGGCATCGAGCAGCCAGCGCCGGTTGGAGAAATGCGCCGGCACGGCGCCGCCGAGCAGGATGATGCGGTGGCTGTCGAGCTCTTCGTGCGTGCGCGGCGTGCCGAAGCGCTTGAGATAATCGGGCGACGCGTAAGCGTGGAAGTGCACCGAGAACAGCTTGCGCTGAATGAGATCCGGCTGCGTCGGCTGCCGCAAGCGGATGGCGACGTCGGCCTCGCGCATCGCGAGATCGAGCTCTTCGTCGGTGGTGATGAGCGTAATCTGGATGTCGGGATAGAGATCGAGGAATTCGCCGAGCCGCGGCGTCAGCCAATGCACGCCGATACCGAGCGAGGTGTGCACCTTCAGCTCGCCGTTCGGCCGCTCGCGGCTGTCGGTGAGTTTGGTGCGCGCCGCTTCCAGCTTCATGAACACTTCATGCGCCGTGCGGTAGAGTAGTTCGCCCTGTTCGGTGAGGATCAGGCCGCGCGCATGGCGGTGGAAGAGCGAAACGTTGAGTTCGCCCTCCAGCGCGGAAACCTGCCGCGATACCGCCGACTGCGACAGTCCAAGACGCTCGCCGGCATGGGTGAAGCTGCCCGCTTCCGCGGCAGCGTGAAACACTTTCAGCTTGTCCCAGTCCATCGACGAACTGTGCGTGGTCATCGTCATTCGGCGGCCGCCCGTTGCGTTTCATGTGCGGCCAAAAACCGCTCGACTTCGAGCGCCGCCATGCAGCCCTGTCCGGCGGCCGTGACCGCCTGCCGGTAAATGTCGTCGGTGACGTCGCCGGCGGCGAACACGCCGGGCACCGAGGTTGCGGTGGAATGGCCGGCCGTGACGATGTAGCCGGACGGCTTCATCTGCACCTGGCCGACGAACAGCTCGGAGGCCGGCTGATGGCCGATGGCGATGAACACGCCGTCGATCGCGCGCTCGGTGGTCGCGCCGGTCTTGATGTTCTTGAGCCGGACCTGATTGACCTTGAGCGGGCTCTCGCTGCCCATGACGTCGTCGAGCACGCTGTCCCAGAGAACTTCGATTTTCGGGTTCTTGAACAGCCGGTCCTGCAGGATCTTCTCGGCGCGGAAGTGATCGCGCCGGTGCACGATGGTGACCTTGGAGGCGAAATTGGTCAGGAACAGCGCTTCCTCGACGGCGGTGTTGCCGCCGCCGACGACGATGACTTCCTTGTTGCGATAGAAGAAGCCGTCGCAGGTGGCGCAGGCGGAGACGCCGTAGCCTTTGAACTTCTGCTCGGAAGGCAGGTCGAGCCAGCGTGCCTGGGCGCCGGTGGCGATGATCAGCGCCTCGGCGAGATAGACGTCGCCGGAGTCGCATTCGAGCCGGAACGGGCGCTGCGACAGGTCGGCTTTGAGCACGGTGTCGGTGATGATCCGCGTGCCGACGTGTTCGGCCTGCTTCTGCATCTGCTCCATGAGCCAGGGGCCCTGGATGACATCGGCGAAGCCGGGATAGTTCTCGACGTCGGTGGTGATGGTGAGCTGGCCGCCCGGCTGGATGCCCTGCAGCAGGATCGGCTGCAGCATCGCGCGCGAGGCATAGATGGCGGCGGTGTAACCGGCCGGGCCGGAGCCGATGATGACGACTTTGGCGTGGGTGGTCTTTGACATGGAGAAGCCCCCTGGCGGGCGTTTAGGGTTGCTCCCCCGGCATCGCCCGGGCTGACCGGACGGAAAACGCCGGCTCTTTTGCCCAGTCCCGATGTATGGCCTCCTGAGGAGCTATGCAAGATACGCAACCCCTGGAGTCACAGACTTGGGGTCAACGACCCCCTGATCCTCTGGATTTCGCGCAATATTCTTTCGCGAAACAATATTTCGCGGTATGGAAGGAGCATGCCGATCGAAAAGGATTCCGTCTTGCCAGCCCGCCTGGACGCCATTGACCGCAAGATCCTCAAGGAATTGCAGGACGATGGCCGGATCACCAACGTGGAACTCGCGCGCCGGGTCGGGATTTCCGCGCCGCCTTGCCTGCGCCGCGTGCGGGCGCTGGAGGAGGCCGGCTTCATCAAGGGGTATCGCGCCCTGCTCGACGAGAAGATGCTTGGCTACGAAGTGGCGGTCTTCGCCATGGTGCATCTCGCGAGCCAAGCCGAAACCGATCTCGCCGCGTTCGAGGACTTCGTGCGCAAGCAGCCGCTGGTACGCGAATGCTGGATGCTCTCGGGCGAGATCGATTTCGTGCTCAAATGCGTCGCGCCGGACTTGAAGACCTTCCAGGCCTTCGTCGAGAAGCTCACCTCCGCGCCGAACGTGCGCAACGTGAAGACCTCCTTGGTGCTGCGCAACTCCAAGGATGCGGCCATGGTGCCGATGGAGGACTAGTCCTTCCTGAGCGCACAGCATCGCCGGCACGGGCGTGGCGCAGGCCGATGAGCCTGCCGCGCATACCAGCTTCGCGGCGCTCGACCCGATGCGCGACTCTCACGGCGTCGCTATGGTGCGGCAGAAAGCCGACACCGCCGTGACCGAACAAGCGCCTCGTCCGACCCTCTTCGCACTCTTCCTCGTCTTCTTCCGTATTGGGCTGCTCAGCTTCGGCGGCGGTCTGAGCGGCTGGGTCTTCCGCGAGGTGGTGACGCTGCGCGGCTGGCTGGACGAGGACGAGTTCATGTCGGGCTTTGCCATGAGCCAGATCCTGCCCGGCGCCAACATCACCAATCTCGGCGTTTACGTCGGCCAGAAGTTGTTCGGGGTCGCGGGCGCGGCCATCGTGCTGTTTGCCTTGCTGTGCGGTCCGTTCTTCGCGGTGATCGGCCTCGCCAGCATCTACGGCGCGCTCAATTCGCTTCCCTTCGCGGAGACGGCGATGGATGGCGTCGCCGCGGCGGCCATCGGCTTGTTGCTGATCGTCGCCGGCCGCGGTGCCAAGCGCGCTTCGCGCCACATGGCGTCGATGGCGGCGCTGCTCGCGACCTTCATCGGCGTCGCTTTTCTGCATGTGTCGTTGCTGCTGGTCGTTGTGGTCATCGGGCCGTTGTCCGTGTGGGCGGCCTGGAACCGGAGCGCCGGTCAATGAAGGATGACCTGCCGCTCGCGTTGATCCTCGTCTTCGTGCCGTTCTCGCTGGTCTCGATCGGCGGCGGCACCAGCATCCTCGCCGGCATCCATCATCAGGCCGTCGACGTGCATCACTGGGTCACGGCCCGCGAATTCGTCGATCTGTTCGCCATATCGCGCGCGGCGCCCGGGCCGGGCTCGATGCTGACCACCTTGATCGGCTGGCACGTCTGGGGCTGGTCGGGCGCGGTGATCGCGACGCTCGCCTTGTTCGTGCCGTCGTCGCTGCTGTGCTACGGCGTCGCGCATGTCTGGCGGCGTCATCGCGGCAAGCGCTGGCATACCGCGCTGGAGCAGGGACTCGCGCCGATCGGCATCGGTCTCATGCTCGCCGGCGCGGTGACGGTGCTGCGCATCGGCAGCGGCGGTGTGCTTGCGTGGGTGGTGGCGTTCGGCTCGGCCGGACTCATGTCGTGGCAGCCGCGCCTGCATCCCTTACTCATCTTCGCCGTTGGCGGGGCGATCTTCGTCGCCGCCCGCGCGTCCGGTCTGTCTCTCTTCGGCAGTTGAGCGCGGTCAACGCGATCAGATGACTTCGCGCTTGCCGTCCGAATAGGTCAGCTTGATCGTCACCGTGCCTTCGTTGAGCAGCCACGGCCGCACCGTGTAGCTGCGCGCGCCGGCTTTGTGCATCGGATCGGACGCGGCGATCGCCTTCGCCGCGGCGAGCGACTCGGCCCGGACGATGACCATGCCTTCGCCTTCCCAGGCCTCTTCGGCATCGTTCCAGAACGGACCCGCGCCGAACATGATGCCGCGCCGCTCGAGGTCGATCTGAAAGTCGAGATGCTCCTTGAGCACCGCCATGACCGGCTCCATGCCCTTCGTCGGCTTGGTGAAGATCACATAGAGCTGCTTGCGCAGCATGCCGTCGCAGGCTTGCAAAATATCCGTCACAGCAATCGATTGCAGACTCATGGTCGTTTCCTCATGCCCTTGGCGGGTCACGGCGACCCGCGCGGCGGAGCATAAGTCAAAACGCCGCCGCGCACCGGCTATGAATCGCGGGCGTGCGATCCGGCGCTTTCACATCGTGAACCGGTGCAGCGGGGAGGGCTAGCCGGACGCCCCTCTGTGCGCGTTCGATCTCTGCGCGCACTGTATGCATCAGCGCCGTAGCGAATGCGAAGATCGAGAAAGAGCGAGCCGGCCGCAAAAAACGAAAGCCCGGCTGTTGGCCGGGCCTTCGACAACGCCAGGCAGGCGCGGTCTACCGCCACTCCACCTTCTTGATCTCGTAAGCCTTGGCGCCGCCGGGCGCATTGACCTCGACGGTGGCGCCCTTCGCCTTGCCGATCAGCGCGCGCGCGAGCGGCGAGGTGATCGAAATCTTGCCGGCCTTGGCATTGGCTTCGGGCTCGCCGACGATCTGCCACACCTTCTTCTCTTCGGTGTCCTCGTCG
>Ga0182746_1002674_pt1 | contig 13197 bp, 15 predicted proteins | sample eDN3rd30CBELigOP_FD_128881 | JGI IMG/M metagenome (GOLD analysis project Ga0182746, IMG submission 128881) | Enriched Organic Plus compost microbial communities from Emeryville, California, USA - eDNA 3rd pass 30_C BE-Lig OP (version 2) (version 2) ... | reverse complement strand
TCAGTTCAAACGCTTTCTGTAAAATCATCAACCGTGTTGCTTCCGCCTTTTTCATAAAAGATACTGCTTAGTATTCATGCAAAGGAACGAAAAAAGATTGAATGATTATCGGAATTCTAACCCTTATTATTTTGAGGTGAATTACTTTTGAATAATCGGGTCTATTTTTCTTCTATCAATTAAGTCATACGTATTTCTTCTTAGCTTCTTATTTCGTTTACTTATTGATTCATTTTTTCTTTGTTATCCAACCCATATAAATTGACGTTTGGAAAAAGCAAAGTGGAATTATAGCCAATCTAAGAGTCCATATAGGGATGCTCTATTGGCTATGTATTACTCAAGTGTTTTCTGAATCGCCTGACGTACAAAATATAATAAAAATTGAATGCTTAACAAAAATATTAAATATGCTAAACCCAATGTCCATTGGTCACTAATCGTAATGAGATGTACCACAAGATAGCTAGTTATGGAAAATACGATAAAAGACCCACCTCCGGCTAACCCACCTCCGGTAGCGGAAAATTTGGGCTGACTTGTGATAGCGTACGTGAAATAAGTATTATAAGTAAACCCTTGCCAAAAATGAATCAAAAACACAAAAAGCATCATAATGTACAATTGGTGAAAAATGCTTGCTGTAAATAGCATCACTGCTACAATGAGTAATTGAGAAATGTTCGCTAATTGTAGCTTGTTATAGAGGGGTTTGTTGACCAACTTTTTACTCAAAAATCCTCCCCAAAAAATAGCCAATCCCGATATTAAAGCACAATAACCGGAGTACAATGCAGAAAGATGATATTCATGCTCCACAATAAATGGAATACTCATCCCAAAAACCATTACCATGCTATAACTTAATCCCAATACAATAATTCCAAGACTGAAATCAGTCGCGTTCATCAAACGATCGTACATGGAAAAAATATACCTCAGTTTAAAGGGATGTTTTTCACGGATGGTTTCACCACTGTATATCCATTCCAAAACAAGCATGATACTTGCATATAAGGCCAGAAAATAAAAATTGGCACGCCATCCAAAACTTTCTTGTAAAAAGCCTCCCAGAAATGGTGCGAGTATTGGTGCAGCTGACCATACAACGGTTACCAGACTAGTGTAGTGCTTTCGTTTATCTCCAATATATACGTCCACAAAAAAAGAACGTTTACATACCGCAATAAAAGAAATGGCTATACCCTGTATAAAACGCATCCCAAGGATAAAGGTTAAGTCGCTGCTAAGTGCTATCCCTAATGAGGACAAAATCAAAACAATCAGAGATATGATGTTAATCTTGTATCTGCCAAAGCTGTCAGAAATACTTCCAACAAACAATTGCGATATACCATAACTAACTATAAATAAAGTTAATGTCAATTTAATATTAGATTCGCTAGTCTGTAGGTCATATGCCATGTGAGGAAATGACGGAATGTAAACGTCCATAGCAAAACCAGACAGTGGGACAAGTGCAAATGTCAAAACAGTACTGATACCTTCATTTTTCTTTTTAAGTCTTCTCATCTTACTTTATCTCATTTTTGAACAAGCAAAATTAGAAAGCGATTGAAGGGGATTTATTAAAAGATTCAAACAAGGTTTTACGAAAATCAAATATTATTCATTTCTTTCAATCTGAATTCTGTGGGAGAAATGCCAATCTTTTTCTTAAAGAACAGGGTAAAATGCTGTACATATTCAAATCCTAAAGCTTCGGCTATTTCAGAAATGTTCCAGTCAGAATATTGTAGTAAACCTATAGCCTCAGCAGTAATTCTTTCGTTTATCAGCTGTGTAGTAGATTTACCTGTTTGCGACTTCAAACAGTGATTTAAGTGATTGACATGGACGTGGAGTAAATTAGCAAAATCGGAGGGCGTTTTTAGCCGAATAGGATTCAGAGGAGAGTCAACCGGAAATTGGCTTTGCAACGCATTGACAAACTCATTGACAATCCTGCTTTTTGCGTCTTGTTTTAACTCTACCGGGTTATTTATAGACTGTGTCCAAATAACCTGATAAGCAATGAGCTGAAGCCACTTTTGTACAACTTCTTTTCTGTACTCAAAATCACTGTGGTAGGCATTGTAGAGTTGTTCAAAATAAAAGAATAGCAAACGATAAGTGTCTTGTTCTAAAAGCAAGAAAGAGGTCTGACTTGCATTTAAAGTACGAGTCAATAGTTCGAAGATTGGCTTTAAATCATATGTTAGGTATTCGTCATTAAATAAGCAAATAAATCCTGTTTGCTCTTCATCTAATAATTTCCAGCCATATTCCATATTAGGTCGGGAAAAGAAAATGCAAGGTTTATTGATGATAACATTTCCTTGTTTTGTTATTAACTCTGCACGGTTATCAAATAAGGTAATTTTCCAGTAATCACGTCGGGCAAAAGGCAAACCACCTACACAACATTTTTCTTTCTTCCTCAGAATATTAAAATGTATAGGACACCTACTTTGAATTAGTAAGTCTTCAGGTACTTTTTTCTTCGTTATTTGGTAATATTCTTTTAATGATTCTATCTTTTCCATATTTACACAATTCAAATATAATGTACTACTGACAAACATTCATTTGATATTAAGGGACTAAATCATCATAAAGTATAATATTCAAATTTATCAGTATTAGACATAGGAAGAGAGCTTATTACATTTCAAGGTGCATTTAACGGCTTTTTTGGGGGGCGAATACGGGGATTTTTAGCACGTACTTTCTTGCGAAGCACGGAGGAGCTACAGATATAGCGAAAACTTTCATATGAGGATGTTCTTCCCGGCTCTTACAAAACCGATGTTACCAGCGCGGGCTTTTGTATTATCGGTTTGTCGTAATTTTCTTTCTATGTTTTTGTCCCCAGTCGGCTAATGCAGAAACAACGTCTTTGAGTGTTGAGGCGTATTCTGTTGGACGATACTCTACAACAACAGGCGTTTTATCTGCGTGAACCACCCTCTTTACTAAGCCATTCATTTCCAACTGTTTCAATTCGTTTGAAAGCACCCTTGCCGAAATGCCTTTGATTACCCGTTGTAGTTCATTAAAACGGCAATGTCCGCTTTCCAATGCGATGACTATCCGTAGTTTCCATTTTCCGCCCAATACATATAGAGCGTCCTCAACGGCATCTATATTTTTTGCACAAGCCGTGTGCGAATACACTATTTTTTGCCCCATATTTTTCTTTGCAGTAACCTATATATTACTACTAACCTTTAGTTTACTACTAATAATTTATTAGCAAATGTAAGTAAATTAGCAACATCAAAACAATAAAAAAATGAAAGCAACAAAAATCACGTATTACATTACGACAGGGCTTATCTCAATCAATATGCTTTTTTCATCCTACGCCTACCTGACAAATCCTCAACTAAAATGGGCATTTGAGCATTTAGGTTTTCCCGATTATTTCAGAATAGAATTGGCTATCGCCAAATTTCTTGCTGCAATTGCCATTTGGTTGCCTTTCCGTTTGGTGCGAGAAGCGTCTTACATCGGCTTGGCAATCAGTTTTGTTTCGGCAATTATTGCTCACATCGTTGTTGGCGATGATGCTTTCCATACGATTGCACCTATTGTGGTTTTGGCAATACTTGTTGTGTCGTATGTAACATATCACAAGTTGCCCAAAACTGTTGTCGGAAAGTCTGAATGATTGTCTGTCGGCGCAGTGAACAGTCTTTCGTTGTTTTTTTCAAGTGTCGGACTGTACGGTCGTTTAGTCTTGCTGGTAACTTTAGTTTAAGCTTCCTTTTACTCTATTTCAGATTATCGCTTTCCCGTTACATAAGCTACATTTGCTTAATGCATAGAACAATTTTTACAAATACCCACTATGATACAGTTCATTCGTTGTACCGTATAACCATTTGGGACTGAAAATTCTATTAATGTTGGCAGACACTCGATAGTCTCGCATTTTACACAACGAAAATGAAAATGATTCGCAGGAATCTTATCATTATCACAGCTCACGCACATAGCAAAATACTGTTTGCCATCATCAGCTATTATTTTATGAACTATTTCGTCTTCACAAAGACGATTTAATATACGGTAAACAGTTGCTCTATCTGCTTTAACCCCCATTTGTTGTATTATAGTATCTTGGCTCATTGCCCTTCTTTTTCTTGTCAATACCGATAGAACAGCACCTTTTGCCTCTGTATTCCTTCGTTTAAACATTGTACAAAAATATTTTAAAAAATTATCGCTATAAAATTACAAAAAATTAATGCGATAATGTCGCAATAAAAGAAATTTATCTAATTTTGTAAAGGGAAAAATATGAGCTGAAAATATGAGCAATACATTCACAAGACGTGAAATCATCAAACAAGGCGGGCTTGCATTAACCGCATTAGCATTGCCTTTTCCATTAACAATATTTTCAAAATTTAACAGTATGACAGACAATAATCAATTCGATGTAATCATCATCGGCGGAAGCTATGCAGGACTATCTGCGGCAATGGCCTTAGGTCGTTCGTTACGTAACGTGTTAATCATTGACAGTGGAAAACCTTGCAATCGCTATACGCCGCATTCGCACAATTTCATTACACAGGACGGGGCTGTTCCCGGAGAGATTGCGGCAAAAGCCAAAGAACAAGTATTGCAATACGATACCGTGAAATTCTCTGAAGGCTATGCTACGAAAGGCAAGAAAGCTGAAAATGGTTTTGAAATCACTATACAATCCGGAGAACAATTTTCTGCGAAAAAGCTGGTTTTTGCCACAGGAATAAAAGATGTTTTTCTCGATATAAAAGGTTTTGAAGACTGTTGGGGCAAGACCGTCATTCATTGTCCGTACTGCCACGGCTATGAATTTAAAGGAACCCAAACCGCTATTATCGCTAATGGAGACAGGGCTTTTCACCTTGCGTCGTTAGTCCATAACCTGACCGATAAAATAACGATTGTCACCGGAGGTAAAGCCGATTTCAAAGATGCGCAATTTGCCAAACTGAAAAATCATCAAATCCATATCGTTGAAAAAGCTGTGAAAGCAATCCAACACCAAAACGGAAATATGACAGCATTGATTTTTGAAGATGGAACGGAAGAGAACTTTGGTGCAGCCTATGCGGCCATTCCGTTTGAACAGCATTGCCAGATTCCGTTGGATCTAGGCTGCGAAGTCACAGAAACGGGACATATAAAAGTAGATATGTTTCAACAAACAACGGTTCCGGGTATCTATGCTTGTGGCGATAACACCAATCCTTTGCGTTCGGTGGCTAATGCGGTTTCAACTGGAAATATTGCAGGTGCGGCTATAAACAACGAATTGACCGAAGAAGAATTTTTATAGAAATCAACTTATACCTATATCTTGCTCTCAATTACAGACTGTAAAACCTAAAATTAGTTTGTAAATATGAAAACATTTTTCATAGTGTTGTTTTAATAAAAGTGCCTGTATTTCATGTCTTTCCTAAGGCATGAAGAATTGCATATTTGATTGTGCGAGTGCCTATTTACTATATAAAGAGAGGCTATCTTGGGATTTTTAGATAGTCCCTCTTTATTCAGCAACAATGGTAATTAAATATTTTTCATTCCGTAGAATTTACATCACAAAGAATTAAAACCGCTATTGCTATAATAGCGATTCCATTTTGAGGAGGTTACTGACAGAAAGTACTTATCAGCTCCGCCACTTTTTCAGGAGTCTGAAGCATCATAAGATGTCCGACATTAGGAATAATGACCATTTCAGCATTTGGTATTTTTTGCAAAACCTCTTGTCTTAAACGACCCGGAGAATCAACAATGTCATTTTCTCCGGCAATCACCAATGTAGGAATTTGAATATTTGGTAAACATTCGGAAACATCTTCGCCTATAGCTGACTCAGGCCAGCTACGCCTGGACGCTGTACTATGGTGCAGCATATCTTCAGTTACTTGCTGTTTGCTCTCTGATGATAAATCAGTAGCTTTAAAGACTTGTTCAATGGTTTCGGTGATGTTTTCCAATGAAGTATATGCGGTTGTCATTTTTTGTTTCATTTCTTTAGGCAGTATTGTTGGTGTAGCAGGCGATGGAGCGACAAGAATTAACTTTCTAAGTCCTTTAGGGTTACTACCAGCTATTACTTGTGCAATTTTTCCGCCCATAGAATGTCCAACCAAAATATAATCGTCAAGGCCCATGATTGCTGCCAATGCTAATACATCTTCGGCTAAAGACCGAATATCATAGCCGGACTTTGGTTTATCAGATCTGCCCCATCCCCGTTGGTCGAACCTGACACAACGGTATTTTGTGTACAGTATATCTGTTACCGGTTTCCATGTTCTTGATGAACCTCCCCAAAAATGGATAAATAATAATGTAGGGGTTTTGTCTCCCTCATCGGCTACGAATAATTGAACGTCGTTTACTTGATAAAACATGATTTTTTGTTTTTGATTTTTAAGACAAAGGTCTGCCCTATACAGAAGTTAGGAAAGGTGAAAATGTGCCGTATGATGATAATTTACATCCCCATTGTCTGACGATAATATGCACGGAAGGCAAGAGGTGTCTTACCTGTATGCTTTCTGAAGAACTTAATAAAATTTGTAGGTTCTGTAAAACCAAGAGAATAACCAATTTCTTTTCCTGCACTTATATCATACATTAGCAACCGTTTTGCTTCCAGTAGCATCCTTTCATCCAAAATACGTTTGGGCGTTTTACCTGTGAGTTGTCGGGTAGCTCTGGAGAGAACCTTTGGAGATACATATAATTGCTCTGAATAATAAGAAACTGGCTTTTGCTCTTTAAAGTGCTCTTCTACCAACTTATTAAAATCAAAGAATATTTCCTTGTAAATTTCGTTGGTTGATGGGGAGCTTATACCATCTCCAATTGCCCTTTCTGCTTGCAACAAAAAACTCTCAAGGTAATTTCGTAAAAGGATTGGCTTAAATCTGTCATGTGGAGTTTTATCCTCTCGCTCCATGAATGTCCAAAGTGTTTTCAATTCTTCAGAAACACTCAACGTGCAGTGTTGGGAACAGCCGAACGACTGAAACAAAGGAGTCCTGTTCAAATACTTTACATCATCATCATTTCTACAGAAAAATGCATCAGTAAAAAGTAACACTTTAGCCTTGAAGTTTTTTCCCTGATCAAAAAACTGTACGCTGTCTTTTCCTACAAAAAGCAAACTTTCTGGTTGCACTTTTATTGGCGTAAAATCTACCTGATGTGTTGGATTTCCTTCCTGAAACCACAAGACGCAGTAAAAAGAAGCTCTGTGAGCTGTTGTCAGGTTGGCACTTTTGGCTACATAGTCCCTATCTATCGGTATAATTTCCATACCGATGGATATTTTATCATCGAATTGAAGACTCTTTATTTTTTGAGAAAGCATGATTATACAACGATATGCCGAAAATAGTAATTTTGATAAAGTAAATTGATCCTTTTAAATTGGATTTGTAAAATATGTTGCCCATGAGGACACATACTGGAATAAAATGATACTGTCTCAAAAATCCGAGACAGCATCTTTTTATTCGGTAAGGCGGACGATGGAGAATAAAATCAAATATGCAATTCTCAGGTACCTCGAAAACCTTTTTTGGGGGAACAACATCATCTTCAGTATAGCCGACAATTCTTTTCATATCATTTTCAGCAATTTGCTTTACGGCATTTTATATTCTTCATAGGATTGCAGGATGCCTCAGTCGGAATATTATTCAATCCCTAAAAAAGGAAAGGAGAATATTTAATAAAGCTTCGGGCTGTTCTTCCGGAACGAAATGACCACAATCCTTAACATTCTCAAACCGTGGGCTGTCAGATAAGGCAACAGCAACATCCTTCATTTTATCCCCCACCGCAAATTCTCCGCCAATCGCTAGCACGGGCAAAGACAGTTTTCGCAGCAAACTTTTATTTGTTTTAACACTTTCCGTATAACTCCGATAATAGCCTAATCCCTCCGATATCCTGTCTTGATATAGTTGCGCATAATATGTAATATCATCTTCCGTTATAGCGGCTTTTACATAGCTTTTATTATTGAAAAACCATGTGATATATTCCTTCACATGTCCTTGGATAAGGAATTCCGGCAAATCGGGTACCGCATGGAAATAAAAATGCCATGATTTTTTATAGTTGTCGAATGAGAAAAAAGAATCTGGCAGGATACCGGGAATTCCGGCATCGATTAAAACCAGAGATATCAGGTCTTCCGGATATTTTAGGGCATAGGTAGACGCTACCCAACTTCCGATATCATGGGAAACAAGATTAAAGTGCGAAATATCCAAAGACGTTAAGGTTTTACGAATCCAACTGGCAACAGTATCTGTATCATAGTTATCTAATCCGTCACTTTCGCCAAGTCCGGGCAAATCAATCGCCAGCACATAATAATTAACCTCTAATGCTGAAATGATTTTTCCCCATATTTTTGATGTTTCAGGCCATCCATGTAATAACACGATTGCAGGGTTATGTTTTTGACCTGCTGAATAATAAGCGAACCTTTTCCCTTCAAGTTCCAAATACTTCATTTTTATATTCATTGCTTCTTCTTTTTTTATGTAAAAGTCGGCTGTTAAACAACATAAATCATTGTAGATTTATTTCTTTTTTTTGTAGGTTTGTTTTTTCAAGTCTATCTAAAGATGAAACTTGTTCAGTTTTTACCGCTGGTTATTGAAGATTACGAGGATGACATTCAACATTTTCCCAAGCACAGCCATAATTATTATGAAATTGTCTATATTTTTAACGGCACAGGTGTCCATATTCTGAACGAAAAGCGATTGTATTACGAACCGAGGGATGTCTATTTAATTTCGCCGACCGATCATCACGTCTTTGAACCGGCAACGATCACGCATTTTACAATTTTGAAATTCAGCCTTAATTACATCACGCTGCATCCAGCTTTTAATGGTGATTTGAAAGTAGTTGACCAAATAAAACACCTCATGCACAATCTTTGGATAAAAGAAAATAAAATTCAAATAACCCCACCTTATGATCAGATTATTGAACGCACGTTTACGAATATGGTAGATGCCAGCAATGTAACACAACAAATCAATTCAGTTTGGCTATACCATCAGTTTCTATCCATAATGGATATCCTTCGTACTAATATTTACCATTCATTAGGTCGACAGCCTCTCTCTGGTAATATTGATAATCTCTTAGATTATATCCACGAGCATATTTATCAACCTAAAATGCTACATATAAGAAATATAGCAAGTCGTTTTCACATTTCAGAAAGGTACTTTAGTAATTATTTTCGGAAAACCTATGGTCACTCGTATAGGGACTATATCCAGCGCTATAAACTGAATCTGATTGAAAGTCGATTAATGATTTCCAATATCAACATGAAAAAAATAGCCGAAGAATTCGGATTTCATGATGTCAGTCATTTTTACCAATATTACAAGACTATGAGAAACGACAGTCCCATCAACTTCAGAAAGAAATCTTTACTTAATCACATTCAAAAAGATTAAATAAAACCAACATTTCAGACCTTTATATATAGTCCATTAGCGGCATTAGTCGCTAAAGCACAGTACTGTTGTAATCACCTTGATTTGATGACTTTGGTTTTAGGCACGAATGCCTTTGTATATATAGCAATCTCTTTATCATCCAAGTTTACAGAAAGGATTTCATTGTAACATCAATATAAAAGAGAATATATGCGTTTAGCGGGGAAATGATGTAAAATAAACCACGACCTTTTTCTTGTGTATGCCAAGGAACTTCATCCCCTTTGGTTTTCTCAATTTTCACATATTTACGCAATAATGACGGCACATTTACATTATTGATCATTTTTCATTCTATTATATCAATTTTAATGAACAAAGGAAGCCAAAGGCTTTCCCTTTGGCTCTATTTATAGTTTTTCATTTGCTTTAATTAATCAACTAAACCAATGAACATACCGAACAAAACAGCGATCTGGAGTTTTTCAGGAAGTTTACGTTATTGGTTGACGAACATTATAAGGAAAAGCACCATGTCGCCGATTATGCCGAACTGCTTTTTATGGCTCCAAAAACGATTAGCCATAAGTTTAAAAGGCTCAATCTGCCACAGCCTAATGATGTGATTAAAAACAGGATTTTGTTAGAAGCAAAACGGCTGCTGGTACACACCAATCTGACTGCAAAAGAAGTTGCATATGAACTGGGATATGAAGACCCGGCTTACTTCAGCAGGCTATTTGTGCAGAAATCGGGTGAAACGCCATCAGCATTCAGGGCAAAATTTCTTGCCATTAATTAACTTTCAGCCGTTCAGAAAGCCCCCCTGTATCACCTCTCATATCTGTATAAATTCTTCGAAATAGTCCATTTTACCAAAAAGGTAATTAGCGATTGATGCACTATTTTTGACACTGTCTTCTGGGCGTACAAAAAGCTTGATATATCCGAAAAGGGAACCGCAGCCGGCAGTTTCAAACAGTTCTCGAAGTCGCTGATCATGCTCAATATCATAATCTAAAAATGCGGTGACTCGGTCTATCATTAGATATTTAGCGTCTTCTTTTTCCAACCCTACTAGCTCTTTGAGCTTTGTACCTTCGGGAGTACCTTCATTCGTCAGAAAAAGAAAGGTACGTATCACCCATTTATCACCATGATAGCTCACGAGAAAATAGCCAACCTTGTGTTTGGCACAATAACAGGCGATGAGCACCTGTCCACGATATACAATTACCTCCGGCGTATTGTAAATAAAGGTCTTAGCAAGATAAACCTGCACGTAACCTTTGGGACTGTAGGTACGCTCCTCAAAACGATTGAGCGCATGGTGCTGTATGTATAGGGGTTTGGCTTCTGCATCGGAAATATGTGTGATACTGAACCGCGCGGGATCGAATTGTATCCATTGTGTCCAGTCCCCTACGAAAACCGAAGCGTCGCCGATCGCCACAATTGGTCGTGTGATGCCATCGATCTCCTGCTTATCTAATTTGTTTTTCAGCCGGCGCAAACGGATCTGATTTCGCCCCCCGGGCTTCGTCAGAGCGAGATCGGATACGTCAAACTGCAAGGTACCTTTAACAGGATCGTAAAACTGCTCATTCGTAAAGCTCAATGTACAAAAAGCCTGATGCTTCGTTGGTAAAAGCCAATCGCCAGAGATGAAATAGGGTGCAAAAGCAGCCCTCATCTTGACATGTTCTTCAATACAATGGATAGAAACGAGCTCGACGAAATGAACAATTAGCGCTAAATCCGTAAAGAAAGTTGGAAAGGATATTTCTTCACCCGTTGGCAAGGTCAACATGCATTTTTTCATAAAGCCCGTGATACTTGCCCGATAGTTTTCCCTGCTCTGAGTATCGGGGAAAACGCCTTCATCAACGATGATCTTTGGCGCCGGATAACGGTTTTTATAAAACTGTGCCAATAGTTTAGGGGAAAGCATCTCAAAGTAACCTGGACCAACCATCTTTTCGAAAAGTAGCTTCATCGACTTTGTAAAAGCATGATATCTTTCTCGTGTCTCTTTGGCAGTATTAACTGGAGCTTTGGTTTTCTTTTTCTTTTTCATATTTGCTTCCTCACTTTTTCAAAAGGATTTTGAGCGGCGACGATCAATGAATCTGCTAACAGCATAAAATATGATTAGAATCCACACAAGCGTTGGTAACTCTGGCTTATCACTAAGAAAAACTTGTAAGATTGAATGTTGATCTGTTGGCATATGGTTCATATCGATAACGGGTTTGAAAACTGTTAGCTAAAAGATTATGACTGGCTAAATTTGGTTATACGTCAATCTCAAATCTTAATTTGACCGTTGATTGATAGCTTTAAGATAAATAAAATATTTAATTCATCAAATAACTATCCTGTTACAATTGAACGTACAATGAATCGTCTGCGGGTAATATGCATTTATCCTCAATTGCGCCGTGCCAAGTGGTATGTCGGTATTTCCGACATACCACTTCTTCTCAGAGTACCGAACACTCAGAATTGACCGTATATCCGAAAGCGACAATGGCCGAAAGGTTATCGTGTTGCGCGTTGTAATGTTTACCATCAGATGCAGTTATCCGGAAATTCCGGATAACTGCATCTTCTTCAAGTTCCTCACTTTGAACACCTTTTGAGGTGCTCATTATGATTCTTACCTCCAATTTAGTTTATTTATTTTATATGGAGCCCCAGACCCTCAAGCATCAATAGCCTTCATTTCATTAATGGATTTCCCCTATATTTATATACGGTAAACAAAACGATACTAAATAAGATAAATCTAAGGAGAAGGCTTGCCACTCCGCCTTCTATTCCATAACTACCTCCAAACCAATAATCATTGGCTGGTAAAATAAGACTATACAAACCGTCTTTTAGGGTTCCGCTCATTGGACGCGAAAATTGCCATTGAAGATAATTCCATCCGAAATGTAACCCCACAGCATAATATATAGATTTTAAACGCATATAAGCATTGGCATAAATGATACCCCCTAAAAAATGGGAAACAAATGCCATGAAAGTAACATGAGAGTTTGCTAAATGACATGCCGCAAATAACAAGGAGGAAATCATCATTGAATTTTTCTTGTTAAAAAATCTGAGTAAACCGTTTATCAAATAATACCTAAATACGATTTCCTCAAACAAAGCTGTACATAAACATATTAGAAAGATATTAAGCTGTTCCAGCAAAGTAACTCTATTTGAAGTTATCTCCGATCCAACGAGTAAAAAAAACAAGATCAAAATAATACTTGATTGTAAAAAACCAAGTATCAAAAGTTCTATTTTCTGTTTCAATAAATTAAGATTATAGAGGATCTAAGTTGTTATCTTTCTTAGCGTAAAAATAACCATCAAGTTGTATTTTTCCGCTCTTATTATTTTCTAAAGTCAATGTCGGCATTTTCTAAAGTCAATGTCGGCGCCTGTCGATAAACCGAACATGCCGCCGCCAGGAAAACGGTCCCTATAAATAAATGCTTTACCATACTGTAAATAGATTAAGTGTACGATAATCTAAATTAACCATATTATTCAATAATGAAAAAATTGGGTAAGTCTGCCCCACTTGCGTCCTAAACGTTAAAAAAGCGGCGGTGTTTTGATATAGCAAAGTTGCTATATTTAAATCGCTAAATTTTATTACACCGCCATGGTAAATTTAAACGTTTTTAGTCAGATTTTATCG
>Ga0182746_1002664_pt1 | contig 13237 bp, 7 predicted proteins | sample eDN3rd30CBELigOP_FD_128881 | JGI IMG/M metagenome (GOLD analysis project Ga0182746, IMG submission 128881) | Enriched Organic Plus compost microbial communities from Emeryville, California, USA - eDNA 3rd pass 30_C BE-Lig OP (version 2) (version 2) ... | reverse complement strand
GTCACGGTGGCGCGCATCCTGCTGAGCTTCCTGGTTGCCAAGCTGCGCAGACGGGAGATCACAAACGCTGCCGACTGGGTTTCGGCCAATTTCGGCACGGAGCTCTATGAGCGTTTCTTCCGTGTCTACAATGAGAAGATATGGGGCCTGCCGAGCACCCGCATCGCGCCGGACTGGGCGGGGCAGCGCATCAAGTCCTCGCTGCTGACGATGGTCTACAAGTCCCTGCGGCGCGATCCGAAGTTCATCGTGAAGTCCTTCGCATTTCCGGATGGCGGTTCAGAGACCATCCATGCCGCGCAGGAGCGCCTGATCCGGAATGATCCGCGGGCGGAGCTGCGCCTTGATACGGCGCCGAAACGCATCGTGCGCGACGGCCATGGCTTTCAGGTCTGGTTCGGCGAGAATACGCCGCCCGAGCGCTTCACCCATGTGATCTCGACCATCCACCTCTCGGACCTCTGCGCGCTGATCACCTATCCGGACAAGGATGAGGCGCTGATCGATGTGGCCCTCAGCCGTCTCGTCTACCGCGATCTTGTGCTGCTCAACCTGGTCTTCGACGCGCAGGACTTCCGCAACATGGACGAGCACTGGATCGATATCCACGACCCTTCGGTCCGGGCGCTGCGCGTGACGAACTTCTCCAACTACGGAATAAAGCCCCGCGGCCACGTCGAGGCCGTCGGCATCGAGTACAACTGTACGGCAGGCGATGATGTTTCGCGGATGACCGACGGCGAAATTCTCGCGCAGGGGCTTGCCGATCTCAAGCGCATGAAGCTGACGCAGGCAGCGCCCCGGGCCAGTGCGGTGCTGCGGGTGTCCAAGGCCTATCCCGTTTATTTCAAGGGCTATCGGGCGGTGGTCGAACCGTTATTCGCCGAGCTTGGCAAGGTCGATGGTCTCGTGCTTGCCGGCCGCAACGCGATGTACAAGTGGAACAACATGCACCATTCGGTGAAGACGGGTCTGCTCGCCGCCCAGAATGTGCTGGGTGCCCACCACGACCTCACCCAGGTGCGCGGAAACGTCACCATCGGCAAAGACACCGACTAGGGCGAGCACGGGCCGGCGGCTGTCTTTCAGCGAGTTCCTACAGGATAGCCGTGAGCGCCTCAGCCACTCGGCTTGCCTCCACATCGCTCAATGCCGGATAGAACGGCATCGACAGCGTTCGCGCAAATGCGTCCGCGGCATTGGGAAAGGCGTCGTCGGACAGGGCGAGCCTTCGGTGCACGAGATTGTCCACCCCCTGGCGCACGATGATGCCTCTTTCCGCAAAAGCCGGGAAATAGTCCGAGGCAAGCCCATGTGGCACGATCAGCGGCATGCGCAGCAGATAGCCTTCCGGGACATCGCGGGCGCTATGCAGCGTATCCAGAACTGGGTCCGGAATGGCGGCCGCGTAGCGCATGTAGAGTTCGGTGCGCCGGGTTGAAAAGGCAGCAAGCTTTTCGAGCTGAACGCTTCCGATTGCCGCCTGGAGTTCGGTGAAGGGAGAGTCTCCCATCCTCTCTTGTTCGATCACGGCAAGACGCGCGCCATATTTGGCGGTGAAGGAGAGCGTTGCTCCGCCTCCGCCGGCGCATGCATATTTTGTCGGGTGGAACGACAAAACGAGAATATCCCCCAGATCGCCGCTCTGTGTCTCGGCAAGCAACTGCGGGGAGGCCTGGCAAAGATCGTGAATGATCGGCAGGCCGAAATCCCGAAACGGCTTTGCCGACTGCAGCAACCCGAATGGCGGTGGCAGCAGGATGGCCGCGCAATCGGGATCGATGGCCGCCTCGACTGTCTCAGGCGTGACGAGCCAATGTTGTCCCACATCGCAGAGGACAGGGCGCAGGCCAGCGGCCGTGACAGCCCACGCCACGGCGTCACACACATATGTCGGCATGACCACGCCGCTGCGGGGCGGCAGCTCCAATGTACGGAGCGCTGCGAGAAGAGCCTGCCGCCCGCTGGAAAAAAGCTGCGCGGTGGCGTTGCCGGCCAGGCCCATGAGCCGCCGTCTGAATAGAGCGGTTGCTTCTCCCCCGATGAACATGCCCGAGGAAACGACGTCGGCGCAGGCGCGCGCTTCCTCCGCGCCGAGCATGGGCCTGGAGTGCCAGATCGTCTCAGCGGCGTCCAACGGTCCCTCCTGTTGGACCATGAACTTGACGCAAGTCATCCATCTTCAGCCGCCATCGGTTGCCCAGCCCGCATCCCGCGGAGACAAGAGCTTCTTCTCTCACGCCTGCGTATCGCCTGCGGACCCGCCCGACATCGCCGCCGTCACCCAGTCCTGATTGTCCAGATACCAGCGGACCGTCTTGCGCAGGCCGGTCTCGAAGCTTTCCGCGGGCTGCCAGCCGATCTCGGTTCTGATCTTGTCCGTCGCGAGCGCATACCGGAAGTCATGTCCCGGACGATCCTCGACAAAACGGATGAGATCGGCATGCCTTGCCGTATGCGGGGAGGGCGCCAGTTCGTCGAGCAGCGCGCAGATCTGCCGGACAAGGTCAATGTTGCGAGCCTCGCTGGCCGCGCCGATATTGTAAGTCTCGCCGCACCTGCCGCGCTCGAGCACTGCGCGGATCGCCGTGCAATGATCCGAGACATAGAGCCAGTCGCGGATATTCTCGCCTTTGCCGTAGACACCGAGAGGGCGGCCGGCGAGGGCGTTGCGGATGGTCGAGGGGATCAGCTTCTCTGGATGCTGGCGCGGCCCGTAGTTGTTCGAGCAGTTCGTGATCAGGACCGGCAGCCGGTAGGTCCGATGATAGGCCCGCGCGAGATGGTCCGAACCCGCCTTGGATGCGGAATATGGGTTGTTGGGCGAATAGGGATGGCCTTCGGCAACGGGGGCGTCGTCGGGACCGAGCGAGCCATAGACCTCGTCGGTCGAGACATGCAGGAAGCGAAAGCCGTCGTCGCCCAGGTCGCTGTCCATCCAATACCGCCGGGCGGCGTCAAGGAGTTCGAACGTGCCCATGAGATTGGTCTGCATGAACGGGGAGGGCCCCGCAATCGACCGGTCGACATGGGATTCGGCAGCAAAGTTGACGATCGCGCGCGGCCGGTGGATTTCAAGCAGTGAGCTCACCACGTCGCGGTCGCAGATGTCGCCGCGCACGAAGTGATGGCCATGGCGGGCCGGCAGTGCGCTATTCCCGTTGGCCGCATAGGTGAGCTTGTCGAGATTGACGACAGGCTCGTCGGACTGTGACAGCCAGTCCAGGATGAAATTGGAGCCAATGAATCCTGCGCCGCCGGTTACCAAAATCGTCATGTCGGATGTCGGTCCTCGCCGGCTCTGGGTTCCCTCTAGCGTCCCGCTCCCCTACCAGCCCTCGTCCGCGAATGGTAGAGCCCAGGCGGTCTTGACAGGGCCAGCCCTCGTTGCCAGCGTGCCGCCGCCGCGGGACACGACGATTTATGCATCAGTTTCTGATACTTCTGCCGGAACCGGCACGGGCTGCCATTCCCGGGGGCGCACGGTCGCCCGCGGGCGGGAAGGGCGCCTGGACTTGACCGCGATGGAAGCAGCTTCACTGCGAGACAACGTGTTGCCCGATCGCAAGACGGCAAGGGTGGGAAGCCGGATGCGCAGTCGGAGCGCCTGTCGGACACCATGGTGAACGAGGCCCCGGCTCAATCCCGCGCAGCCAGCGTGTTTCAGGAGAGCAAGGTCCAGACCAGGACTGTGGTCTGGACGTTCGTGGCGCTCTCCGCCATCGCCGCGAGTATCGTTTGGGTTGTCTGGATCCTGTCCTGGGCCAGATACGGGCTCGATGTGACCGATGAGGCCTCCTACATCAACGCGATTGTCAACCCGGGTCTGTATGACCTCTCGATCACGCAGCATGGATTCTTTTATCACTATCTCTTTTACCCGTTCGTCGACGACATCGGGATGCTCAGGATACTGAACATCACCGTGACGCTGGCGCTAGGCGTGTTGTTCGGAGTGACTTTGTTTGGTGGTGCTGTTGCCGGGCCGCAGCGGCTTGGCTGGCCGCAGGCCGTGGCGGCCTCCATCCCCTTTTCCTTCACCACGCTTCTGTTTGCGACCAACTGGCTGGTGACGCCAAGTTACAACGCGCTCGATTTACAGGGATTGCTGATCGCCGCGACCGCGTTGTTGCTCATCGCCAGCCCGTCGTCCCGTGTGTCTTATGCCGGCTGCGTCATTCTCGCGGTCGGCGGCTGGATCACCTTCCTGGCCAAGCCGTCGAGTGCGCTTTTGCTCGCGGTTGTCGCACTCGCCTATCTGGCGGCGACCAGGCGGCTGACATTGTCCAGGGTGATCCTCGCGGTCGCCGTCTGCGCGCTGCTGCTGGTGCTGACCGCCATTGTCATCGACGGTTCGGTCGCAGGCTTCGTCACCAGGAACATCCGGGCGCTCGCGCTTCCGGCGGCCCTCGACCAGCGCTACGGGGTCTTGAATCTGTTCCGTCTGGACCTGCCGCCGCTGTGGGGCCGTGACGTGCTTCTCCTGCTGGCCTCCAGTCTGGGGGTCGCCGCTGTCCTGTCGCTATGCGAATCGGCGCGGCCTGTCCCTTTCATGCTCGGAGTTGCGGCGCTCGCCGGGATCGCGGCGCTTCCTCTCCTGGCCTTTGCCGGAATCCTGATGCCGTCCGCATGGGCCGATCGGTATCAGTTGCAGATCCTCGCCGTGCCGCTCGGCATCGGTTTGTTCGTCCTGCCGCGACTCCGTCAATGGCGTCAGGTCCAGCCGGCGCTTGCGCGCGTCGCGCTCGTTCTTCTGCTGGGGGCATTGCCCTATGTCTTCGCCTTTGGAACCAACAACAATTATTGGACGCAGTCCGCCATGGCCGGAATATTCTGGGTGGCTGCGGGCGTCGCGTTGCTGCGGGCCCTGCAAAAGCCCGGAACTTCCCAACCTGCGATTTTTCCGATCGTCATTCCCTCGTTCGCGATATCGATGACCGTGCTGCTCATCGGCATGGAGCATCCCTACCGGCAGACGCAGCCCATCCGCCTCAACGACCAGGCCGTGACGCTGGGCAAGCGGGACGCGGAGCTCATCCTGTCAGCGGATTTCGCTGCCTATTTCAGGCAGCTTGCGAAGATCGCGGCAGCGGGCGGGTTCCGTCCCGCAACTCCGATGGTCGATCTGACCGGCCACTATCCCGGCGCACTTTTCGCGCTCGGCGCCGAGGTCATTGCACAGCCCTGGATCGTCGGTGGCTATCCGGGAAGCGAGCGTCTCGCGGCTCTCGCGCTCTCGCGTGTGCCCTGCGCCACCCTGGCCGAGTCCTGGCTGCTGACAGAGCCCGGCGGGCGAAGAGCGATCTCCCAAACGGTGCTTGGCGATTTCGGAATGCGCTTCCAGGACGTCGGATCCGTCGACTCGCTGACGGGGTCCTATCCGACCGTCCATCGACAGCATCTGTTGCGTCCCGTGCACGATACCGCTGCGGTGGCGGCGGCGTGCGAGCGCAAACGGCGGGCTCAGGACCAGCTCACAGACGAGACTTAGAACGATCGCGGAGATCGGGCGCTCGTCCGCCGGCCGGCAATCGGCTGGCGGCGGCTTTATGTTAGTCCGATGGCAGGGCAACCGCCGAAGACCTCAAAGTCAGGATCAGGGTCCCGGACAGCCGCCGGTTCACAAACAATCGCCCTGCTACACGGACACTTGCGGTTAGTGAAAACCGGCACTTGCCGCCGGTGAAAGAGCCGCAGGAAACAGGCGTCCGCGCGACATTACCCCCAGAGGGGTACCTCCGAATTCAATGAATAACGCCTCTGTGAACTATCGACGGGATTCATGTTGGGCAAGAGTATTTGGAAACCCGAGGAATGAATTGAGAGTGAGGATTGCTGATGCACTCGCCCACTGCTCCCCAAGGCGGCGCAATATTCCAGGAGGAAGTTCCTAAGCATCGGATCAATGCTTCCCAGGAAGAAGACGGCGCCACAGATCGCCTGGGTGGACTTCAGTCTCTCGGCGACGTCATCCGGTTTCACGCAAACAAGCAGCCCGGTCAGTCCGCAATTTTCTCCTCGGCCTTTGAGCCGCTGTCTTACCGGCAATTGCAGCTGCAGATCGACGGTATCGGCTCCCAGTTGCGGCGGATCGGTCTTGGTCGTGGGGCGTGGATCGGCATCGCGCTGCCGGATGGGCCTGAGGCCGTTCTTGCGATTGTTGCCGTGTCGTGCTGGGCCATTGCCGTTCCATTTGATCCGAAACTGACGCCGGCCGAGATTGATCAGCGCCTTGGGATTCTGCGGCTTGATGCTGTCATCCTTCATGGGGACGACGACTCTGACATGCGTGGCGTCATCGCGCGCCATGGCGTGAGAATTGTTGAAGCTTTCTCCGCGGGCGGAGGAAAGCTTGGGCTGACGCTGGATGCGCCGGCCGCCGATGTTTCGGTGTTGCCTGAAACGCCTGGCCCGAGCGCTATCGCTTTCATCCTGCAGACCTCCGGTACGACAGCGCTTCCAAAGCTGATTCCTTTCAGCCACGGCAACATGCTGGCGGCTGCCAGGAGGCTGCAGACCTGGTTCAAGCTGACGGCTCTGGACCGATGCCTGAGCGTTGCGCCACCGTACTATTCTCACGGCTTGAAGGTGACCGTGTTCACGCCGCTCCTGACCGGAGGGAGCCTGGCTCTTCCAAGCAGCGCGACGGCGATGGATTTCGCCGAGTGGTTCGAGGTTCTGCGCCCCACCTGGTATTCCGCGGGTCCGACTCTCCATCGTCTGGTGCTTGAGGCCGCCCGCGCCGCGCCAGACTCCGGCACGATGCATTCCCTGCGCTTCCTCATCTCGGGTGGGGCTCCATTGCAGCCCGACGTGCGCGACGGATTGGAGGATGTCCTGGGGATTCCCGTCCTGGAGCACTACGGTTCGAGCGAGGCCGCGCAGATTGCCGCCAATCTCCCCCTTGCAGGCGAGAGCAAACCCGGAACGTGCGGCAAGCCGTGGCCGGGCACCCTGTCCATCGTTGGTGATGACGGGCATCCCCTGCCTCCGGGCGAGCAGGGCGAGATCCTGATTGGAGGTCCGACATTGACCTCGGGCTATATCGATGACCCGGAGCTGAACAGGACAGCCTTCGTGGATGGCTGGCTTCGCACCGGCGATATCGGAAGTCTCGACCTGGACGGCTTCCTCACCGTGCATGGACGGATCAAGGACCTGATCAACCGCGGCGGCGAAAAGATCTCGCCGGTCGAGGTCGACATGGCCCTGCTGCGTCACCCGGCCGTTGCCGAGGCCGCGGCCTTCGCGGCGCCGCATCCTCGTCTCGGCGAAGATGTTGCGGCCGCCGTTGTCCTGCATCCCGGCGCGAGCGCGGAGCCTGCCGAGCTTCGGCGGTTTCTTGCTGATCATATCGCGGCATTCAAGATCCCAAGGCGGATCACCATTCTCGACCGGCTGCCGAAGGGCACAACGGGCAAAGTGCTGCGGGCGCAGCTTGCCAAGACCCTGACCGCCCAGGCATCCGAGAATTTGGAGGATCCGGTTTCGGCTGCAAAGCCCCTCCCGGCAGATCCCAAGCAGGATCTTGAGCAGGAGTTGCTGCGCCTGTGGCGGCAACTGCTCCAGAACGACAGCGTTGGGGTCAATGACGACTTCTTCGAAGCCGGCGGCGACTCGCTGCTGGCGACGCAGATGATCCTCGATATCGAGCGGATCGTCGGCCATCCTGTGCATCCGTCAATTCTGTTTGAAGCGCCGACCATCCGGACACTCATTCAGAACATCGATCCGCAAGCCGAGTTGCAAGGCGATTCCGTTATCCAGCTTCACGCCAACGGGGATCGCAGCCCGCTCATCTTCTTCCATGGCGGCCTCGGCGTCGCTTACTACCTCGGACGGCTGGCGCCGCACCTGGGCGCCGATCAGCCAATCCTGGCTATCGAGCCCCACGGACTGCAGGGCGACGCGATCCCCGCCACGATCGAAGAGATGGCGGCCGACCGGGTGAAGTTGATTTTGCAGAGACAACCTCAGGGACCTTATCGGATTGGCGGGTTTTGCAACGGAGGACTCGTCGCGCTCGAAGCGGCGCGTCTGCTGATGGCGACGGGGCGCAAGGTGGAGATGCTTGCGTTGATTGACCCTCCGTCCGTCAACGCCCGTGTATTGCCGCGTAAGATTTTGTCTGCGTTGAAGCCTTTGTCGGATCGCTCCGTGACGGTGGCCTGGCGCTGGCTGGTCCGGACCGAAAAGCTTTCCATGATGTCGTGGGGGCAAAGACTCACATTTCTGCAGACCGAGCTTTGGGCGAGCCTGCAGGGCCGGAAATCGGCTGGCAGTGAAAGCAGCCTGCCCGGGGCGACGCCGGTGTCCTCGGACCTGCTGGACGGTACGGGCGACATCGTCGGAGAATACGCGGCCGTGATGGCCCGTTATCATCCCAAGCCGCTCGCGGTGCCCGCCATCTTCTATTCCGCCGACTACGATGGTCGCGGATGGCGCCGGTTGTTTCCCGATCTGGAGATCGTCCAGCTTCCGGGCGGACACATGCAGAGCGTCACCGATCACGTTGGCGATCTGGCAAATCATCTACGGGGAAAGTTGGGGGAACTGAGCCATGTTGCATCCGGATAGGCTGCTGAGCCCGGCAGGGGCAGCGGTCGAACACCTCGAAAAAGGCGGCCGGATCAACACCGCATCCATGGTGCCCATCATGGAAGCCATCATGGCCTACCAGACAACAGCAGCGATGATCGCTGCGGTGAAGCTGGATGTGTTCACGCAGATCGGGGCGGGTGTCACCACATACGAAGATCTCGCGCGCAAGATCAAAGCGGCGCCGCGTGGGGCGCGGATCCTGTGTGACAGCTTGTGCGTGATGGGGCTGCTGGAGAAACACGCCGCCGGCTACTCGCTCACGCCTGCTTCCAGATTGTTTCTCGACAACTCGTCGCCGGCCGCCATGGGCAGCATCGTCGACTTCCTGGCCGGCCCGGAGATGATCGAGCTGTTTCTGAACGATCCGGTGTCATACGTGCAGGGCGGCGGCTCGATCGGGCTGGCGAATGTTGCGCCGGACCATCCGATCTGGCCTCGCTTTGCCAGGTCCATGGTGCCGATCGCATCGCGGACGGCGAAGCGGGTCGCATCCTATATCGCAACCCTGCCAAATCGGCCCTACACCGTGCTCGACATCGCCGCCGGCCATGGCCTGTATGGAATCGAGGTGGCGAAGATGTTTCCGGAAGCGTTTGTCACGGCGCTCGACTGGGTCGAAGTGCTCGCGGTCGCACGTGCGAATGCGGAGAAAGCGGGTGTCCACCGGCGATATCGCACCATGCCGGGCAACCTCTTCGAACTCGATTGGGGCAACGAGTTCGATATCATCCTGCTTCCCAACATTCTGCATCACTTTGATGAGGCGGGGTGCATTCAACTTCTGCGCAAGGCGAAGGCCGCTCTTGCGCCCGGCGGGCAGGCGCTTGTGATCGATTTCATGCCCAACCCGGATCGCATCTCACCGCCGATTCAGGCGATGTTTGCCTTGTTCATGCTGGCCACCACTCCGAGCGGAGATGCCTATACCGCTCCAGAACTGGAGCAGATGGGCAAGTCCGCAGGATTCCAGACCACGATGTCCCGGGTGCTGGTGCCGACGCCGCACACGCTTGTCGCCCTGCAGCGCTGATGGCGGTGGACGGGAGTCCGGCCGCAGGCGCGTCAGATTCACCGGGGCGTATGATGAAGCGTGGTCTTGTCCGGCAGCCGGGACGCCGCCTGGCAGGATCACAGGCAGGCTTCTCTTGCAGGGTCGCGCGCTCTGCGGCGAATCAGCTTTCCACTCGCTGAAAACTCGGGACGAAGAGCCTTGTCGGAAACGCCGGCGGTCGGGGCAGTGCCGGTCAGCTCCCGCTCGCTGGGCCTGCGATCAATCCTCAAGCTCTTTGGCGGGGCTTACAAAATCCGACCAGAGCCAATAGACGCCAGCCAATGTCGTGACGCCGGTCGCAAAGACGAAGACCAGTTTGACCGGTATCCAAACGAAGAAAACGGTAACGATAAAGAGATACGCGCTACCAACGGTGAGCGCGAAGGCGAACAGAAAGCCGAACAATCGACGGAACATTCCGCATCAAACTGCGGCCCGTTCGACCCGTCAATAGTGAACTGACCGGTGCGCGCGCTGATCGATGCAATCTCGATCGTTTCCGGTCCGAATCCCTAAAACAGGAAAGAGTTACGTGGAATTTGAGCATTAATTGGGCGTCCACGCGGAGACCGGCGCGCCGCAGGTGGCGGAAAGCAGGGAGAAATAGAAACAAGATAAACTAATGCTTTAGCAGGCGCCGCCGGATGGGAAATGAATATACCAAGTATTTTCAATGGGATATGAGAGGTTTCGCTGGCGCGGCTCAAATTCCCGGGACGTCCTGCCCCAGGTCGGGACTTGCGGAATCAGCCGAATTTGCATAGTGGGTTCCGGGGATCATTGTCCAACATCCCGTTGATCGAGATCATCCTGATGCTCGAGAGTGACGAAAGGACCGATGTCATGAATGCTGTGCTGAACCAGCATGAAGAAGAAGCTGAGCTGTACCAGGTGTCCGACGAGGCGCTTGAGGCGGTTGCCGGTACGGGACTGGAGAATGCCGGGCACTTCACGCAGGGCGACTGCACTGGCTTCGTCACCTGCCCGTCGTGGTGATTGATCTTTCTGAGAAGATTTTTCCCTCGCGGTGAATCTTCCTGGATCGTAAGGTTTCTTTGAAGCGCCGGAACCCGGCGCTTCAATTCTCTCTGCGTCCCCTCATTTTCTGCAATGGCCGTCCGGATCAGTCGATGAGGGCGCGTGCGTGGCGCTTGTTTCCGTTAGGCGTCCGGGAACGTGGCCGCTGATAACCGTGACTCGCGTGCCGGCAGCGCCGTCCGCGCCGCTCCATCCCCGCGACAGGTGCGTGTGCCGCCGGGATTGGCCGCCGATGTCCATTCCGGAGAGCCGGCGGGGTAGATGCCGGGAGGGCGGGCTGGCCGCTGCCTATGCCCGAGCGACCGCGAGAGGACACGCCGTCCGACAATCGCCATAGGGCAAGTTGTTGCCGGAGGGCCTGCTTCCGTTGCCGGACCCGGAGAGCAGCACGATATGACGCCTGACAGGAGTTTCCACTGATGGATGCCTTCTACGAGCGTCTGCTTGTCCGCGCCGCGACCATCGACGAACTCCTGTCTGACGACTTCGAGGCCCTGCCGGGCCAAAAGGATGACGCTGAACTGGCGGCCCGCCGGCTGGCGGCGTGGTGCCGTGCGAGCGCCAGCGGTGACTGGTCGCTGTTTGGCCGGCGGCTGGAGCGAGACGGCCTGACGATAGGGCAGGTGCTCGGCAAGTTTGCGACGGTCCGCCGGCGCGTGTCCGCGTCCAGGCCGCAGTGGATCGATGACGCGATGTGGATCGAGGCCGCGCTGCGAACCGACGGCACGGGGCGCGATATATCAGCCGTTGAAAGGGATCAGATCAAGACCTATGCCTTCCAGCAATTGCTGACGTCGGTTGTTGAGCAAGCCGACGCACGTTTGTGGTCGGGAATCAGCGACGGGGCCATCGGCAATCTGGAAGAGTCCGCGCGCATCTCGTTGCGCCTCTCCCTTCTCGAGGAACTCTCGAAGCTGTGTGCGCCTGCGCTCTATGAGCTTTTCGCTCGGACTCGCGACAAGACGGCGCCGACTCCTGAGTCCGCCGGGACAGGGGGCGGGGGCAGTACATCGCGATACGACCGATTCATCTCGGACATGAAGCAGGGCGGCCTCCGCTCCCTGTTCGAGGACAAGCCGGTGCTTTTGCGGCTGATCGCTCTGCTCACGCGGCAGTGGATTGAGACCTCGCGTGAACTGATCACACGCCTTGACGACGACATCGCAAGGGTCCGGCAGGACATCCTGGGATCCGAGGCTGCCACCCGGGTCGCAGGGATCGAAAGCGATCTGTCTGATCGGCATAATGGCGGCCATTCGGTCAGGATCCTGGTCTTCAACAACGGTTCGCGGGTCCTGTACAAACCGAAGGACTTGCGCCTCGATGTCAGCTGGCATGCTTTGGTCGAGCGCCTGAACCGGTCCAGCCCTCCCATGGAGCTCAAGGCGGTCCGCGCCATTGCCAAGGACGGTTACGGCTGGACCGAATTCATCGATCATACCGGCTGTGATGATCAGGAGGACTGCAGGCGGTTCTTTCAACGCACGGGCGGATGGCTGGCGCTCTTTCACTGCTTCTCCGCGACCGACATGCATCAGGAGAATATGATTGCGGCCGGCGCTCATCCCGTGCCCGTCGATGTCGAAATGCTGCTGCAATCCGCGCCTGAGGAGCACTTTGCAAGGTATCCCGAGGAGCAGGCCTTCAAGGCTGCCGTGGAACTGCTTGCCAACTCCGTGATGATGGTCGGTCTTGTGCCGTCTTACAGGCGGACACCCGACAACAACATCTATTCGGTCGGCGGGCTGACGGAGGACTGGGGCTCCAGGACACGGATGACATGGCGCAACGTCAACAGCGACGACATGCGTCTGGCGCGCGTGACCGAGGCCTACAAAGTCAGCCCGAATACGCCGCATATCGCGGGCCAGTACGTCAAGTTCGGCAATTACATCGACGATTTCATTTCAGGTTTCGAGGCTTACGCGAAATTCATCCGGGCCGGGAGCCAGGACCCGGGACAGGGAGGGCTTTTCGACGGCTTTGCCGGCGTTCCCGTGCGTAAGGTCATCCGCTATACGCGATTTTATCACATGCTCCTCCAGCGTCTGAAAGACCATCGGACGATGGATGACGGCGTGATGTGGTCGGCACAGGCGGACTTCATTGCAAGGTTCGCGGACTGGGACGCGGAATCCGATCCCCGCTGGCCCTTGCAGGCGGTCGAGCGCGCATCCCTCATGGCTCTGGACGTGCCCCATTTCGTCTCGCCGAGCGATCGGAATGAAGTCAGTGGAATATCCGGACCATTGATCCAGTCCCACGCCGTTTCCGGGCTGGATCGTGCGCGGGCTCGTCTTACAGCCTTCGATCAGACGGAGATCGACTGGCAAACGAGGGTCATCCGGGAAAATACCAGTTCGATCGCGCGCGCGTTCCGGTTACAGACCGTGAGTGTCGACCGGGATCTGGATGGTGGAAACGGCTCTCTCTCAGCTCTCACAGCGCCGGCCCTGGTGGCGAAAGCTGACGAGATCGCGCAGGAGATCTCCCGCCAGGCCATCCGGCGGGGTCCCGGGGCCGCCTGGATCGGGCTCGACTGGCTGG
>Ga0182746_1002663_pt1 | contig 13242 bp, 14 predicted proteins | sample eDN3rd30CBELigOP_FD_128881 | JGI IMG/M metagenome (GOLD analysis project Ga0182746, IMG submission 128881) | Enriched Organic Plus compost microbial communities from Emeryville, California, USA - eDNA 3rd pass 30_C BE-Lig OP (version 2) (version 2) ... | reverse complement strand
TGCCGGACATCCACGACATCGGCCTGATGGAAGATCGCGCGACCCTGCGCATCTCCAGTCAGCACATCGCCAACTGGCTGCATCACGGCATCACGACCGAGGCGCAGGTGATGGAGACGATGAAGCGCATGGCGGCGGTGGTGGACCGGCAGAATGCCGGCGATCCGCTCTACCGGCCGATGGCCCCGGGGTTCGATGGCGTCGCCTTCAAGGCCGCCTGTGATCTCGTGTTCAAGGGCCGCGAGCAGCCGAACGGCTACACCGAATTCATCCTGCACGCCCGCCGACGCGAGGCGAAGGCCGCGCAATAGCGTCCCTGCGGTTATTCCGGGACGGCCCGAAGGGGCCGGACCCGGAAGCCAACCAAATGCTCAGATATCTGCTAGTGGATTCCGGGCTCGCGAGCTTCGCTCCCGCCCCGGAATGACGGTGGATGTGTTTCGCACGGCTCGCGCAGTCATGCGTGGCCGCTTGGTGAAGAACACCTCGTTGGTCGCGCGCCAGTAGTCGATATCGCAGCGCAATGCGGCGGCGAAATCCCTTGCTGCCGCAAACGCCGCCGGATCGTGATGGCCGGGCGGAAACACCGCCGCGAACACGTCGGGGCTCAGACCACAGCGATCGCCCGCTTTGATCTGCCGCAGCATCTCCGTTAGGATTTCAGTGTCGAAGCCAGCCATGGCTACCGAGCCTAAGGCACGGCGCGGCACAGAACAAATCACGGGAGGCGCGCATGAACGAGTTCGTCCGCACCGCATTCCATGGCGCCGCGGGCCTCAAGGACGTCATCGACCTGCGCGACAGGATCAGCCCCGCAACATTCGAGCGCGAGCGCGAGAAGATCTTCAAGAAGTCCTGGCTGATGATCGGCCATGCGTCCGACCTGCCGGTGGACGGCAGCTATGTCATCCGCGAACTGCCGGTCGCCAACACATCGCTGATCGTGATCCGCAGCCGCGATGGCAAGGTGCGCAGCTTCCACAACATCTGCCGCCATCGCGGCAACAAGCTGATCCGCTCCGGCACCGGCTGCAAAAGCACCATCACCTGCGGCTTCCATGGCTGGACCTGGGCCAACACCGGGCAACTGCTCGGCGTCACCGACGAGAGCCAGTTCCTCAATCTCGACAAGTCAAAGCTCGGCCTGCTCGAAGTCGCCACCGAAGTGTGGGAGGACTTCATCTTCATCAACCTCGACCCGCAGCCGAAGGAAACACTCACGGCGTGGCTCGGCGAACTGGCGCAGGGCTATGAGGGCTATTTCCAGAAGCAGCAGCGGGTCAGGAGCTATCGCGTGCGGGTGAAGTGCAACTGGAACCTGGCGGTGAATTCCTTCACCGAGGGCTATCACACCGCCTATATCCACCGGAACACGGCGCCGGACTATCAGGGCGGCAAGTCGAACCCGCAGCGCCACCGCCCGTTCATGCAACTTCTGGAGCGCCACGCACGCTATTCGGCCCCGGCCAATCCCGACCACCGGGTAACGCCGGCGGAAGGCGTCGCCTGGACCTACGGTCCGAAAATGCTGCCGGCCGCGGATTTCGACTACCAAGGCATGCCGCCTGGCCTCAATCCCGGCCGCGCCCAATACTGGCTGTTCGACGTGATCGAATGGTTCCCCAACGTGCTGATCCTGCCGGGCAAGCACTATCACATGGAGCTGGAATTCTGGCCGCTGTCGGCCGGAGAGACCGAACTCACCGCCACCGCTTTCGCCGCGCCGCCGAAGAGCTATTCCCAGCGCATCTCCCAGGAATTCTTCCGCACCCGTTTCCGCGAGATCGTCCGCGAGGACATGAATACGCTGGAGGCGCAGCAGGCGGCGATTTCGACCGGCGTGATGCCGGAGGTGTTCCTGTCGCAGCAGGAACTCGTGCTGTCGCACCACTACCGGGTGTCCGAACAGATGCTGGAGGCGTGAGGGCGTGATGACCGATATATTGCCTATCTTGCCGCCCGCCTTTGCCGGCCTCGCGCCATATCTCGACTGGGCGCTGCCCACCGAACAGGAGCGCCATTTCCGCCGCGTCGGCGCCACCCTGCCGGAGATCCACGCCTTCTACGACGCCGTGATGCCGCAGATCCACGCCATCGCCGCCCATCTCGACACCTTCCCCGGTGCCGACCCGGACGCCCTGCCGCCGCCGGAGCGCAGCCTCTACAATCTGGCGCTGGCCTTCATGGAGGCCTCCCACCCCGTCGACCTCAACTGGCAGCGCACCGATATCGACGACGCCTTCCCGTTCGAGCGGATGGAGTATCTCGCCCCGGTCGACCAGCGGTGAGGCCGTCGGCAGGAAATTGCCAGATGCTTGCTTGACACCCTTTCCGCTCATTCCTTATATCCGCCGTTCTTGGAGCAGGGTGACGATGTCATCCGGCGCGCGGCGGGGTAGCTCAGCTGGTTAGAGCGGCGGAATCATAATCCGTAGGTCGGGGGTTCAAGTCCCTCTCCCGCTACCAAGAATCTTCCCGACAATGAGCCAGCCGTTGGGGGGCTTGGGCTACCACCCGTTTGAAGGCCACAGGGCCTTGCTGGCTACTGGATCAGTCCGGTGAAGAACTCGCGGTCGCCCTCCGTCGTGAAATGCGAGTTGTGCCACAGCAATGTGAAATCGCCCCCGTGGCGCAGCGCGCGCTGCCTGAGCAGCCGCATCAGGTCGAAGGCTTCATCGGTGTAGCCGAGACCGAGATAGAGCGGACTGATGACAGAGCCCTCCATCAGCACGAGAGGACGCTGCATCAGGCGCAGAGGCGCCTGCCGGTGCCAGCTCCACATCGGGAATGGAACCGACGTGCCGTAGCGAAAACCGGGCCGATCCGCAAAACAGCCCGAAGTATCATATTCAAAGCCTGCCTCATCGAGATAATCAGGCGTCACAGCGCTGTCCCAGCGCAAATAGTGCTGCCGGTTGCCGATCACCCGATCATCGACCTTGGCCAAGCGGCAAGCGGAGACCATGCGATCACGCTCGCGCCGGATCCGCGCCGGATCATGGTAGGTGTTGTAGCTGCCGTGAACGCCAAGCTCGTGGCCACGCCCGGCGAGCGCGGCCATCAAGGCCCGGATCGCCGTGTCGGACAGATTGTAACATCCATCGATCAATCCTGCCGATCGCTCCGGAATGAAATAAAAGGCCGCGCGCCGTCCCGCCTTCTCGCAGACATCCATATACCAATCGAACGTATAGTTGGGATCCAGCCGATAGTCGCCGCTCGAGCTGTGCACGATATTACGGATGCGACGCCAGGCGCGTGGGGGATCTCTGCGCTGCAGGATATCGGCGCCCAGCGAGCGCAGCATCAGCCGCGGCTGCGCAAGTCCCCAATCGAACGGATGGTCGACGTCGCAACTGACCCTGATCCCGCCCTGGCGCTGTCTGCGTCGCAGGCCCGGCCACAGCCTCGACATCAGCTGCCACAACACCTCGACATATTCGTCGACGATCGGGCGGCCGAGGAAGTCGGCACGCGACGCGAGCGACGCTGTGGCAGGAAAACGATCATGCGTGTCGCGCTCGGCGCCCACCACTTCTTCGTAGCGCGACAACATGAAAAAGATCGATCCAAGAATATCGACCCCACAATCGATGCGTTCCGGCGTCATATCGACGGTCGGCGCGCCAAAAAGAACCGGCAACGACTCCTCGATGCCCGACAGCCCATTCTGCGCGGGCTTCCATTGCTTCAACGGCAAGGCCGGAAGCGGAGCATCGAGGCTGATGCGGCCGTCAACCATCGCTGGAAACAGCGAGGGCATGGTCAGCGAGACGCCCCCCGCGGACACCGTCACCATGTCAGCGGGACCGCCCTGAACGCGCGCGGCAATTCCCAGCATTCTTGCAAACACGATATCGGCGACCCAGCTCAGGGCGGTCAGCCGCGCCATCGGGACGGTGACGACGAGGTTCATCTCGCCCCCAGCAGAGAGCGGGCCATGATCGCGCCGCGCAGCACGCGGGAGGGAGTCCGTGTGACCCGGAAATAGGGTGTCTGCTCGGCGCCGAAGGCACGAAAGAAACGCTCGATCGGTTCGATCATGGATCCCTCGAAATCGAACGCCTTCGTGACGCCTGCGGCAAAGCGGATCGCCTCCCACAGGCAAAGACTCATGGCGCCGCTGTTGCGCAACGCGGGATCGCTGCCGCCGATCAGATAATAGGCGCTGTTGGTGTCCCAGACGATATAGGCTCCGGCATGGACACCGCCGTCCTTGTCGCGCGCGATCAGAATGCGCCGACGCCCCCGGCTCGCGCACGCGGCATCCAGCCGCTCCAGATAGGCGTTGCTGTAGGGCGGCGTTTTACCCTGACGTGCAAAGGTCATCGTGTTCAGACGTTGGAAGGTCTCGAGATCCCCCTCGGCCACAGTGATGGAGAACCGGCTCTGCGCCTTGCGTATCTCCTTGCGGATGTTGTCGCGCAACTGAGTCCAGAGCAGCGCCTCATCACCGAGATCACGCAGAATATAAGTATAATTCGTGGATTGGGAAAACCCGTTCCAGTAAAACGGCAGCCAGTTGGTGATACCGGGGCTCCAGTTCTGCACATAGTGATCGTAGCTGGGCAGTGCTGCGATCAGCGCCGACATCAGATCCTTCTGTCGGCCATAGTCATTGGCCTTCTTGGCCTCGCTGCGACTGAGCCAGGGACCGAGAAACTGCGTCAGCGCCGGCTGGGACACGACCGTGAAGCCGCGGACGCGCTTGATCTGATACGGCAAAGCGGCCTGGATGCCACCGCCATTGCGGACCAGCGCGACATTCCATCCATTGTCGCCGCACGTCGCGTCAAGCCACCATGCCTGAAGAAAGAGCGGCAGGCTGGTGTCATCCTCGCAGAGCGCACGATAGGCCGCTTTATCGTCCACGATCGAGCCCGGGCTTTTTCTTCAGGATGGCGTGGTAGCGATATTCGTAGAAGCGTGAACTCACGATCTCGATATCGAGACCTCGGGCCGCCGCCGCCTCCAGCCAGAATCGCGGCAGATAGCCGTACCCCATGCCGGCGCCGCGCAGCTTCTGGCTGGCCCGGCCGTAGAAACCGAATGCGAGCCGTGCTGCGGTCAATATCCGGCGCGCCAGGACATAGCCGGCGCGCATCGTGCCGGATGCGGATGTACCGCGCGATCTCAGCACATAGCTCGATCCATACGGCAAAAGCGCGATGCGCAGGGGATCGACGCAATCAAAAAGATACAAGGCCTGAGCACGCTGATTCTGGACGAATGTATCAATGAACCGCGCGACCTGATCGGGCGGCAGATACTGATTGATCGCGCCTGTCGTCGTCCAGACGGGTTCATCTGCTGCCGGCAGATAGTCGAAGATGTCTCTTGAAGAGAGTTCTATGGTCTTTCCTGCAAGCCGCTTTTCAGCTTCCTTCAGCATGGAGGACGAATAGTCGAGGCCTGCATTGACGCGCACGAGATCGGAGAAAAAATACAGGAGTTCTCCCGCGCCACAGCCGAGGTCGACGCAGCCCGCCTGCTTGAGGCTCGCGGGAACAAGCGATGCATGCTCGTCCGCCTTGTTCCGGTAGAAGTCCTCACTCCCGAAGCGATGCAGGCTTGTGGTCTGCTTATTCCAGAAGTCTCTGGCATCATCCATGTTGGCGGTGAATCCTCAGATGCAAAGGAAGGAGGATGGCGTGGCTCGCCAGCGATGAGAATGAGGAGAGGGCAACGGCGGTTATGAAGCCGAGTTCGAGCGTTCCTGCAAGCACAATGGAGCCAGCGACGAGGAGCAACCGGATGCCGTCCACCAGCGTCTGCAGGGACTGCCGGCTGAACACGACCAGATGGTTCGTCGGCGAGAACACCAGCGAACCGATCAGAAGCGGCGTCATGGCCTGCAGCACATAGCCCGCACCCTGCCATTCGGCGACGCCGAGCAGCCGGCCGATGAACAGCGGCCCGGCGAGACAGCCGAGAACCAGTGGAATACAGAACAGCCCGAGGCGTAGCGTCGTCTTCTTGTACAGATGATTGAGTTCGCCGACACGACGCGTCCTGGCCAGTTCCGCAGCAACCGACCAGAAGCTCTGGCTGATGGCCGAACCAAACACCGCCGCGGGCACGGCCAGCAACCGAAACATCAGCGCATACCAGCCGATGTCGCGGGGCGAGTAATACCAGGCGAGCAACAGCAGGGGCGCGGACAGGCTCACCGCGTTGAGCACGGCGACCAACGTCGACCAGGTGGCCTCCCGGCTGAAACGCCTCGCCGTGACTGCAAGGCTGAACGGGGTGACGCGGAGCAGCCAGCCGGCGAGCTGGCCGGACGAGCGCTTCGCCATGGTGACGACACCGGCGGCCGTCGACAGCACGGCGGAGCCGATCAAGCCAAGGCCGCCAAGATGGGCGAGCCCCCCGGCGATCGAAAGGCCGGCATTGGAGACGCTTTGCACAACGGTCGCGCGATTCGCGATGCTGAGATCGCCCTGCCGCACGAACCAGCTCGAAAACATAAGCTTCCCGCCACTGGCAATGATCACGAGCGGGAGAAGTATTTCAAAATACTTTATCTGAAATCCCAAGGCACCAAGAAGCGTATCGCTGTAGAATATAAGAATAACGCTGCTGGCTATACAGAAAAATACGCTGACGCTCAGGCCCAGCACCATGAGGTTGGCGGCCATGGTCCGGCTGCGGGCATTGGGCAGCGACCAGTCGAAACGCCACGTACAGAAGGCCTGAGCGAAGGTCAGGATGGATACGAAAACACCCAGGGCGCCAAAGTCATCAGGCGTGTAGAGGCGGCTCAGAAGTGGCGTCGCCAGGATGGGAAGAACCAACGCCAATGCATTGGCCTGTGCGACCCCGATGAAGTTCCGGCGAAACTGAGATCCGCCGCCCAGAGGCAACAACAGCCGGTGCAGTGCATTGATAAGGCTGCCATTTTGTGTTGGCACCGTGCTCGACCTCCAGGGCACGCGGTATCATAAGGCGGATGGGATGTATCAGCTTTTTGGCCGTCCCAGGCACTCGTTCCTTGAGACAGCCAATCCTGGTATCATCATACCTTAAAAGATGCTGAGTATTCGGCCCTCGCCCCTTCTGCGCCACGGCGAGAAGCCCTGGCTCGACAGCCCCGCCGCTGCGGCTCTGCGCCCGTGTTTTCACAACAATGTCAAACCGCAAGACCCTTGGAACTGGGGGCTGCGGCACCGACTTTTCACGATATGAGAAAATTGAAACACAATGTGAGGAACTCCGGTTCCGTCACCAGCCAGTCGGAGCGACAGACCGCACGGCAGCGCAAGCTGCAGCGGGCGCAGCGAAGGGGCCGCAAGGCTGCGGCCCATATCAAGGATGCGCTGCGCCAGCATCCGGGCTCCCTGCTCACGGAGGACCAGACTCCGGAGCAGAGGTCCGGAGGACTCGTTGCCTATGCGAGGCGGGCCCTCCGGCTGAGCTGAACACATCCCGCTGAAATACGCCCGCGGTGCCACGCGCCCGGGAGGCCGGTCTGTGTGCGTCCGGCGCCCGCAGGCGCCCCGCCTCCCCGATGGCTTCCAAATCGCAAACGGCCACGGCCGTCTTTCCGCAATCGCCTTGACGGACTTTTATGCCGGCACGGATAGCGTCGGCGCCGATGCCGAAGTATCTCGCGCTCCTCGCTGCGCTTGCGTTGCTGGCCGATGCCTACTTCCTGAATGGTCGAAACATTCATTTGGCCGCACGCATCGTGACAGTCGTCAGTTCCGTCGTGAAGACGGAGGCGTCCCGCTATTTGCCGACTTTCAACTAGAACCATGATCAGCGCAGTTGGACCCGGCTCGCATGGACCGGCTGGCTTCGCGGATTCTTTCAGTCCATTTCTGGCATCATGACAGACCGCTACGCGACCTTCGCCGAATTGCAGGCGCATGAGCGCTATCCGGTGGATTACCGCATCCGGGTGGTCCTGCGGCCGTCGCCCGTCGGCATCTTCGCCCCACATGGTGGCGGCATCGAAGCCGGAACGTCGGAGATTGCGGAGGCCATCGCCGGGGACACCGACAACCTCTATTGCTTCGAGGGGCTGAAGCGCAGCGGCAACGGCGCTCTCCACATCACGTCAGCCCGGTTCGACGAACCAAAATGCCTGGCGCTGCTGTCCATCTGCGAAACGGTCATTACGGTGCATGGCCTGGCCGGCGACACACCGTTCACATTTGCCGGCGGTCTCGACCTGCCGTTGCGCGACGCCATCGTCACACATCTGACGTCCGCCGGTTTCGGCGCCGGCGCCGTGACATCAGGGCGCGTCTCCGGCACGGACCCCGATAACATCTGCAACCGGGGCCTGCGACGGCAGGGCGTTCAACTCGAAATCACAGCGGCTCAACGGCTTATCCTGCGTACGAACCGGAGGCAGCTTGCCGCATTCGCGGTTGCCGTTCGCACCGCAACAAAGTAGAAACTTCGGACCCTCCCGCCGCGTGGTCTGTGACGACCTGCGGCCTCAACGGAAGGCGACAAGCCGGTCGCCCGATCCGAAAACAGGCAATAACACATGGACATCAAGCAGATCTCGGTGGGGAAAAACCCCCCGAAGGATATTCACGCCATTATCGAAATTCCGCTGGGCGGCGTGCCGGTGAAATATGAGATCGACAAGAAATCGGGTGCGCTGTTCGTCGACCGGTTCCTGCACACCGCGATGTTCTATCCCGGCAACTATGGCTTCATCCCCCACACCCTGTCGCCGGATGGCGATCCCTGCGACGTCATCGTCGTCGGCCAGGTGCCGGTGGTTCCCGGCGCAGTGATCCGCTGCCGTCCGGTCGGCGCCCTGGTGATGGAGGATGAAAGCGGCGGCGACGAAAAGATCCTCGCGGTCCCCTCCGACGACCTCCATCCGTTCTATACCAATGTCCACAACTACACCGACCTGCCGCCGATCATGTGCGAGCAGATCGCCCACTTCTTCCAGCACTACAAGGATCTGGAAAAGGGCAAGTGGGTCACGATCGCCAACTGGCTGGACGTCGGCGGCGCCGAGCAGCTCGTCGTTGAAGCTATCGAACGTGCAAAGGCCCACGCCAAGGCGGCCTGACTTACCAAAGTGGCTTAGCTTATTTCGGCCGCACGCTGGGATCGCTGCCCGGGCTTCCGGGCGGCGGTATCACGGGCGTCGCGCCACCCGCCGGAGGGGCGGCGTGGATGTCCGGGTCAACATTGGCAGGCGGACAGATCACTCCGTCCGTCCGCGCCAGCTGATCGCTGAGATTGCCGGAACCGGTCTGCGGAGCGCTGGGCGCTTTGCCGCCTTGCCCCACCGTTGCCCGCTCGCCGGGCGCGCACGCCTTCGGGTCGGTCGACTGGCCTGTGGCAGGCGGCGTGCCTTGCGGCGTGGAGGGATTGGCCTGCTGAGCGGTAGCCGGCGCCACCAGCATCAGGGGCGCCGCGACAAGCAAACCGCAGGCTGACACGCGAATCGACATCGGCAGCACTCACGTTTCGTGAGGTCAATCGCTGCACCTGTCGATGGTTCCTTTACGTTCAGGACGCGCGGGCAACCTTCCGGTAGCGGATCATCGAAAAATGCCCGAGCGGCGGCATCGGCACGCGCTCGATCAGGCTGACGCCGCCGTGGGTCTGCTCCCAGGCGACCATGCGCTCCCAGCGGAATTCCGGACGCCATCCCAGGCGCCGCGCGATCGGCGCAAAGCCCTGTTCGAAAGCCTGACGCGGCCCACGGTCGGCGCCGATATGATTGACCAGGATCAGTTCGCCGCCGAGTTTGCAGACCCGGATGAATTCATCCAGCGTCGCCTCGGGATCCGGCACCGTGGTGACGACGTACTGGGCAACGACCGCATCGAAGGTGTTGTCGGCAAAGCCAAGGTTTTGCGCGTCCATCACTGCGATGGTTTCGACGTGGCCGAGACGATGGGTGACGACGCGTTCGCGGGCCCGCTTCAGCATCGCCTCGGAAAGATCGACGCCGGTGACGCGGTGGCTGTGATGGTAGTCCGACAGCGAGATGCCGGTGCCGACACCGACGTCCAGGATACGTCCGCCGACGCGGTTGGCTGCTTCGACCGACTCCCTGCGTCCGGTCTCGAAGACCTTTCCAAATACGAGATCATAAACCGGAGCCCAGCGCGCGTATGTCTTCGCGACGCTGTCGTTATTGATATCAATCCTCATGCCCCTTCCCCGGCCGTCACTTCCTACCGTCGACATTCTCACTTACTCAGCCGCCGGCAACGCCATTCGAAGTTCCTGGTTCATCGATGCGCCAACGGCAACTGTGCCGCGAATGAACCCGCCGCCAAGCACACGCGCCTGACCCTCTGCCGCATCGTAGAATACGCAAGCCTGCCCTGGCGACACGCCTTCCTCGCCCTCGATCAGTTCGACCTCGACAATACCGGCCTCGCTGCTGAGCCACGCGGCCTGTGGCGCACGGGTCGAGCGCACTTTCACAAACACCTCCCGGCGCTCGTGAGCCAGGACCTCGCCCAACACGCCACCGCCAATCCAGTTCACGTCGCGCAGCAGAATACGGCGGGTCCGCAATGCATCGCGCGGCCCGACCACGACCCGGCGCGCGGCCGCATCCAGGCGCACGACATGCAACGGATGTCCCGTCGCGATGCCAAGCCCGCGCCGCTGGCCGACCGTGTAATGGATGATGCCGTCGTGCTGTCCCAGCACATGGCCATCGAGATCGACGATCTCGCCGGGCTCTGCTGCGCCGGGCTTCAGCCGCTCGATCACATCGGAATAATGGCCGGTCGGCACGAAACAGATGTCCTGGCTGTCGTGTTTGTCAGCCACCGCAAGGCCGAAGCGCCGCGCGATCTCGCGGGTCTCCGCCTTGGTCAGGTCGCCGAGCGGAAACCGCAGCATGTCGAGCTGCTCGCGCGTGGTCGCAAACAGAAAATAGCTCTGATCGCGCTCCGCTTCGCGGGCGCGGAACAGCGCGCGGCTGCCATCGGCGAGCCGGCGCGACGCAACGTAGTGACCAGTCGCCATCACCTGCGCGCCGAGCGACTTCGCAGTCTCCAACAGATCGAGAAACTTGATCGACTGGTTGCAGGCCACGCAGGGCACCGGCGTCTCGCCCGCGACATAGCTTTCGGCGAAGCGGTCGATCACCGCTTCCTTGAAGCGTGCCTCGTAGTCCAGCACGTAATGGGGAATGCCGATCCGCTCTGCAACATTGCGGGCGTCGTAGATATCCTGCCCGGCGCAGCAAGCTCCCTTGCGATGGACCGCCGCGCCATGATCGTAGAGTTGCAGCGTGACACCGACGACGTCGTAACCCTCGGCCTTCAGCAGCGCAGCCGTCACCGACGAATCGACGCCGCCCGACATGGCGACGACAACCCGCGTATCCTGCGGCCGGCCTTCAAGGTCCAGACTGTTCAACATCAGCTCGCTGCTCTTGCTCCCCGGAGGGGCCGGCGGGGGCGTCCCACAAACTTCCCGATCAGATGATAGGGAGTAGCGGACCGGATTGCATCGCTGCAAGGCATAGGAAGGGCCATTTTTCAACCGGCGATACGATCGGCAATTCCTGCCGGGTTGCAGCAAGGAGTTCCCGCCCGTTGTCGCGACCTTCGCAACAAACACAATCCAAGATATTGATTTAACTCACGTAATTCAATCCCCTTCGCTGGCCTGCCGCTTGCTACGCCAGCCCCGACTGATGCTGTGCCGGGGTTTTCTGCGTGTCCAAGCCTGTGAGCGACGTCCTCAATTCTGTGTTCCAGATCGGGCCGCCCGCCAATCGCCCGCTGCGGGGCGGCGACGTGGCGTCGGAAAGCCCGTTCGAAGCCCTGATGACGACTGTCGAAGCCGACTATCCATCGGCCGCCGTCGGCAATGCTGCCATCGGCCACCTGGCCCCTATTGTCGCCGTGCAAGCCGCCGCCTTGCCTTCGTCGCCAACCTCCATTCGTCCGGCGTCTGCGCCTGCAGCCGACGACAAGCCAACGGCTCACCATCCCGACGCTGCGCCACCACCGGCGCTGGTGGCGCTGGCCGCTGCACCGGCCTTCGCCATGCTCGCGACCCCGATCTCGCTGGTGCCGACACAGGCCGTAGGCGAGCCCCATCCCGATCCCGATCAACCCCTCCCATCGACAGCCGATCTGCCGATGCCGGACGAAGACGCTGCGTCCGGCGAGCCTTCCGAGGCCGTCGCCGCTGTCCCACCCCCGGCCGCGGGTATTCCAGCCGACAGCGCCACGGCGCCAGCACCGGCAAAAGCAAACCATATTACGACGGCAACCAGCGGAGCGGCCCCTTCCCCAACAGCCGGTCACCATCCACACAGCGGCAAAGCTGCGCCCACCCTCACGCCGGGGGCAGACACGACAGCCTTGGATTCCGAGGCAATCTCCCTGCCGAATCTCCCATCTTCTCCGGAAAGCGCCGTCATCCAGGCGGCAACCCGCCTTCCAAACCAAGCCGTCAGCCCTGCCAACAGGGATGGGCAGAGATCCCATCCTCACCTTGTCCCGTCGCAAACTGCGGTAGCGGCACCAGCCGTGCACGCCAAAACAGCCGCCGACATCACAACCCACACAGCAAATCCAGCCGTTGCGCGTATCAGCGAGGATGGGCAGACACCTCGCCCTCACGTCGCTGACAGCCAGCAGAACAGCGGAAAACCCGCCGGGCCTATCCGGGATGCACGACACGCGCCGCAGGTTGTAGCCGCAGCCCCGGCCGTGGCCGCGTCCGAAACGACCGGGCCGGGGGAAGCAGCGAGCGTCCCGTTGCCGGCCGGCAAAACAATTCACACGGCAACGGCAGCGCCTGCGGGCCGCGAGCCTGCCATGCAAGCCCGCGTCGATGGGGGCCTCCAGAAGCCCCAGAGCCCGGCACCGGCCAGTGTCGTCCAGCTGCCGTTCCTCTCGTCTCCGGAACAATCTCTCCCGGCAACACGGCCGCCTGTTATCGAGGGGCCAGCCGGGCAACAAACGATGTCTCTGGCCGATGTTCGGGTGTCGAAGCCGGCCGCCCCGACATCGAGGGTTCTGCCAGTTCCCGTCGTCCCCGAAGCCAGCCAGGCCGTCGATGTGAAGCCGCCGGCTGGCGGCGACACGCCGGCAGAGACATCCGCACCGGTCAAGGCGCCCTCTCCCGTTCAGGCAACGGCCGAGATTGCGGAGGATGTCGGAGAACCTCGGCCATCTGATCCGGCGGCTGCCGCGGGCAACACGACCCCAGCGACTCAGTCCGCAGCTACACCGGCCCGGCCGACGGTCACCACGCCCCTGCCGCCGCATGCTGCGG
>Ga0182746_1002659_pt1 | contig 13266 bp, 14 predicted proteins | sample eDN3rd30CBELigOP_FD_128881 | JGI IMG/M metagenome (GOLD analysis project Ga0182746, IMG submission 128881) | Enriched Organic Plus compost microbial communities from Emeryville, California, USA - eDNA 3rd pass 30_C BE-Lig OP (version 2) (version 2) ... | reverse complement strand
CATCGGCGTCGAGTCGACCGCGCGCGCCGCGCACGAGCACGGCTACCACGTCGCGCTCGTGACGGACGCGATGGGCGACGCCTCGGCCGAGGCGCACGCGAACAGCGTGGCGCGCATCTTCCCCCGCCTCGGCGAGACCGGGACGACCGACGAGGTGCTGGCGCTCGTCGCCTGAGCCCACGCGTACGCGCCCGCGGTCTACCTCGCGAGGATGTCGTCGGCGTTGTCGGCGATCCACCCCATGAGCGGGAGCAGGAGCGCGACGAGCTCCCGGCCCCGGTCGGTGAGCGCGTAGTCGACCCGCGGCGGGACGCTCGGGGTCACGGCACGGTCCACGATGCCGTCGGCCTCGAGCGTCCGCAGCGTCTGCGCCAGCATCTTCTCGCTGATGCCCTCGACGACGCGGCGGAGCTCGCCCCAGCGCATCGAGCGCTCCGACAGGGCGACCAGCAGCAGGACGCCCCACCGGCTGGTCACATGGTCGAGCACGATCCGGCTGGGGCACACGGCGGCGAGCTTGCCGTCGGTGAAGAGCCTGTCCAGGACGCTGACCTCGTTGCTTACCGTCACGTCCGTACCTTACGTCAAAGTGGGTACCGGAATCCGGGAAGGTACCCCGGGCGACCAGGGTTGGGCCCGACGGAACACTCCCCCACCGAGAGGAACGTCATGTCGATCGTCGTCACCGGAGCCACCGGCCACCTGGGCCGCCTCGCCGTCGAAGGGCTCGTCGCCGCGGGCACCGACCCGTCCACCGTGGTCGCCGCCGGGCGCAACCCCGAGCGCCTCGCGACCCTCGCCGGCGAGCTCGGCGTCCGGACCGCGCTGATCGACTACGCCGACCCGGCGAGCCTCAAGGCGGCGTTCGACGGTGCCGACGTGCTGCTGTTCGTGTCCGGCAGCGAGGTGGGGCAGCGCGTCGCCCAGCACCAGGCCGTGGTCGACGCCGCCGTGAACGCGGGCGTCGGACGCGTCGTCTACACGAGCGCCCCGCACGCCGACACGAGCGCGCTCGTCCTCGCGCCCGAGCACAAGGCCACCGAGGAGGCGCTGCGCGCGTCGGGCCTCACGTGGACCTTCCTCCGCAACAACTGGTACACGGAGAACTACGCCGGGACGCTCCAGCAGGCCCGCGCGACCGGCGAGGTCGTGACGAGCACGGGCGACGGCCGGGTCGCGAGCGCGACGCGCGCCGACTACGCGGCGGGCGCGGTCGCGGCCGTCCTCGGGACGGGGCACGACAACCGCGTCTACGAGCTCTCGGGCGACGTCGCGTGGAGCTTCGACGAGTTCGCCGCGGCGGCGTCCGAGGTGCTGGGCACGCCCGTCACCCACCGGAGCGTCACCGCCGACGAGCAGCTCGCGCTCCTGCGCTCCGCCGGGCTCGACGAGGGCACCGCGGGCTTCGTCGTCGCGCTCGACCAGGACACCGCGCGCGGCTACCTCGCCGACGCCACGGACGACCTGCGCACGCTCATCGGCCGCCCGACGACGCCCCTCACGGACGCCCTCCGCACCCTCCTCTGAGTCTCGCCGAGGTAGACGGGCGGCCGGTATACCTCGCGAGGTATACCGGCCGCCCGTCTACTTCGCGGATCAGGGGACGGTGTGGCCCGCGGCGCGGAACATCTCGTACCACTCGGCGCGCGTGAGCGGGATCTCCGAGCCCAGGGCGGCGTCGGCGACGCGCTGCGGCGTCGTCGTGCCGAGCACGACCTGCATCTGCGCGGGGTGGCGCGTGATCCAGGCGGTCGCGATCGCGATGGCCGGGACGTCGTACTGCGCGGCGAGCCGGTCGATCACGGCGTTGAGCTCGGGGTAGTCGTCCGAGCCCAGGAACACGCCGTTGAAGAACCGCGCCTGGAACGGCGACCACGCCTGCAGGGTGATCCCGTTGAGGCGGCAGTAGTCGACGATCCCGTTGTCGCGGCTGATCGACTGGTCGAGGTCGCCCATGTTCATGGCGACGCCCTGCGCGACGATCGGCGCGTGCGTGACGGACAGCTGGACCTGGTTCGCGACGATCGGCTGGGTCACCGAGCGGCGCAGCAGGTCGATCTGGCCGGGCGTGTGGTTCGAGACGCCGAACGCCTTCACCTTGCCCGCGGCGTGGAGCTCGTCGAACGCGCGGGCCACCTCGTCGGGCTCGACGAGGGCGTCGGGGCGGTGCAGCAGCAGGACGTCGATGTAGTCCGTCTGCAGGGCGCGCAGCGACCCCTCGACGGACTCGACGATGTGCTCGTACGAGAAGTCGAAGTACGGGCCGTCGGGGACGATGCCGCACTTGGTCTGCAGGACGATCTCGGCCCGCTCGGACGGCGTCAGCGCGAGCGCCTCCGCGAACCGCTCCTCGCAGCGGTGCAGCGCGCCGCCGTAGATGTCGGCGTGGTCGAAGAAGTCGATGCCGGCGTCGCGCGCGGTGCGCACGAGGGTGCGGATCTCGTCGTCGGTCTTGTCGGCGATGCGCATCATGCCGGCGACGACGTTCGGCGCCGTGATCTCGGTGCCGGGCAGGGTGAAGGTCTTCATGGTGATCCTCGCTGATCGGGGGTGGTGCTCGCGGGCGGTCAGTGGGCGGCGGCGCTCAGGGACGCCACCTCGTCGGCGGTGAGGACGAGGTCGGCGGCCTGCGCGGAGTCCTGGATGCTCGCGGGGCGCGACGCGCCGGGGATCGGCACGACGACGGGCGCGAGCGCGAGCTCCCAGGCGAGCGCGACGCGGAACGGGCTGACGCCGTGCGCGGACGCGATCTCCTGGAACGGAGCGTAGGCGTCGTCGAGGTCGCCCGCCCGCGCGAACGAGATGCCGCCGAGGGGGCTCCACGGGAGGAACGCGATGCCGAGCTCGGCGCACAGCTCGAGCTCGGGCAGCGAGGAGCGGAAGCGCGGCGAGAACTGGTTCTGCACGGACACGAGCCGCCCGCCGAGCACCTCGTTGGCCTCGCGGATCTGGTCGGGGTTCGCGTTCGAGATGCCGGCCATCTCGATGACGCCCTCGTCGAGGAGGTCGCGCACCGCGCCGACCGAGTCGGCGTAGGGCACGGCGGGGTCGGGGCGGTGGAACTGGTAGAGCCCGATGGCGTCGACGCCGAGCCGCTGGGCGGACGCCTTGGCGGCCTCCTTGAGGTAGGCCGGGTCGCCGTTCTGGGTCCACGAACCGTCGCCGGGGCGCAGGTGGCCGCCCTTGGTCGCGACGAGGACGGCGGACGTGTCGCCGCCGTAGCTGCGCAGGGCGCGCGCGATGAGCTCCTCGTTGTGGCCGACCTCGTCGGCGTCACGGTGGTACGCGTCGGCGGTGTCGATGAAGGTGATGCCGGCGTGGAGCGCGGCGTGGATGGTCGCGATCGCGCGGTCCTCGTCGGGACGGCCCTCGATCGACATGGGCATGCCGCCGAGGCCGACGGCGGAGACGGAGCGGTGTCCGATGGTGCGCTGCTGCATGATCGCGAGCCTAAGGACGGCGTAACCTAGAAGTCCAACAACTAGCGCTGATGCGATTCAGAAGGCGGAGCGATCAATGGACCTGCGGCAGATGGAGTACCTGGTCGCGCTCGCCGACGAGCACCAGTTCACGCGGGCCGCGGCGCTCTGCGGCGTCTCGCAGTCCGGGCTCTCGGCCGCGGTCCGCAGCCTCGAGGACGAGCTCGGCACGCCGCTCTTCACCCGCACGACGCGGCGGGTCGAGCCCACCGACGCCGGCCTCGCCCTCCTCCCCCACGCCCGGGCGATGCTCGCGGCGTCGACGGCGGCGCGGGACGCCGTCGTGCGGGTGACCCGGCAGGTGACCGGGACCGTGCGGGTCGGTGCCGAGCAGTGCCTGGCCGTGGTCGACCCGCCCGCGCTGCTCGAGCGGTTCCACGAGCGCTACCCGCACGTCGAGATCCACTTCACGCAGGACGGCTCGCACGACCTCCTCGCCCAGCTCCGCGCCGACGAGCTCGACGTCGCGTTCGTCGCGACGGCCGACCACCTCGGCGCCCTGGAGCGGACCCCGATCGCGAGCGAGCCGATCGTGCTGCTCGCGCCGTCGGACCACCCGCTCGCGGCCCGAGGGCGCGTCGACTGGGCCGACCTCGACGGGCTGGACTTCGTCGACTTCCAGCGCTCCTGGGGCGTGCGGCCCCTCAACGACACGGCGTGCGAGTCCCACGGGGTGCGACGCCGCGTGCGCTGCACCGTGAACGACATCCACACCCTGCTCGACCTGGTCCACCGCGGCCTCGGGGTCGCGCTCGTGCCGCGCCAGATCGGCGCGAAGCCGCAGGCCGAGGGCCTCGCGGTCCTGCGCCTGCCGGACGACACGACCCCGCGGTGGCAGGTCTCGGCCGTCACGGGCGCGTCGGACCACGCGGTCGCGCTCGCCCCCCGGCTCCTGGAGCTCCTCGACCGCCCGGCCGTCGTCGCCGCCTAGCACGACGACGGCGCCCGCCGGCCGCCGCGACGGCTAGACCGCGACGGCCTCGGGGTCGCCGAGCAGGTCGCGGTCCGCGAGGGCCCCGACGAGCCCGGCGAGCTCAGGAGTCGCGGCGGCCTCGTCGAGCGCGGCGGCGAGCGCGCGGTCGTGCGTGGGCCGCGCGGCGGCGAGGAGCTTCTTGCCCGCCGCGGTGAGCTCGGTGTAGATGCCGCGACGGTCGTCGGCGCAGAGGACGCGGGTGAGGAGCCCGCGGTCCTCGAGGCGGGTGACGAGGCGGGTGGTGGCGGAGGCGCTGAGGGCCGCGGCGCGCGCGAGCTGCTGCATGCGCATGTGCCAGCCGTCCTGCCGGGAGAGCGCGTCGAGCACGGTGTACTCCACGACGGAGAGGTCGTGCTCGCTCTGGAGCGCCCGCTCCAGGTCCGTCTCGATGAGCCCGTGCAGGGCGGCGAGCGTGCGCCAGCCGCGCGCCCTGATCTCCACCGCGTCGTCCGCGATCCCCATGTCGAACCCCTCGTCCGGTTGTGACGCCCAGCATACCGCTTGCGCGTTTATCCCGCGCGTGCAACTATCTATTACCGCGCGTCTGCAACTACTGCACGCGCCTGCTATCTGCGAACGCAGTCATCCCTCACGATCATCCCGGAGCTGTCGTCATGCCTCTCGCACTGCTCGCGCTCGCCGTCGGCGGGTTCGGCATCGGGCTCACCGAGTTCGTCATCATGGGCCTGCTGCCCCAGGTCGCGTCCGACCTGGGCGTCACCGAGCCCGTCGCCGGCTACCTCATCTCGGGCTACGCCGTCGCGGTCGCCGTCGGCGCCGTCGCCCTCACGGCGGCCGTCACGCGGTTCGACCGCAAGACCGTCCTCGTCGGCCTCATGGGGCTGTTCGTCGCGGGCAACCTGCTGTCCGCGCTCGCCCCCGGGTACGAGGCGCTGCTCGCCGGGCGCGTCCTCTGCCACGGCGCGTTCTTCGGCATCGGCTCGGTCGTCGCCGCGGGACTCGTCGCCCGCGAACGGCGTGCGTCCGCGATCGCGCTCATGTTCTCGGGCCTCACGGCCGCCAACGTCCTCGGCGTCCCGTTCGGGACCTTCCTCGGCCAGCAGCACGGCTGGCGTGCGACGTTCTGGGGCATCACGGCCATCGGCGTCGTCGCGCTCGTCGGCATCGTCCTGCTCGTCCCGTCGACGCGCGGTGCCGCACGCCCCGCCTCTCTGCGCACCGAGCTCACAGCGTTCCGCGCGCCGCAGGTCTGGTGGAGCGTCGTCGTGACGATCCTCGGCTACGGCGGGATGTTCGGCGCCTTCACCTACATCGCGTACACGCTCACCGAGGTCGCCGGGTTCGCCTCCACAACCGTCCCGTGGCTGCTCGTCCTGTTCGGCGCGGGGCTGTTCGTCGGGAACTACGCGGGCGGCCGCCTCGCCGACCGCGCCCTGGCCCCGACGCTGCTCGGCCTGCTCGCCGCACTGACCGTCGTCCTCGCGGTGTTCGCGGCGACGGCGTCGAACCCGGTCGCGGCGGTCGTCGGGCTCGTCCTCATGGGCGTGTTCGGCTTCGCGACCGTGCCCGGGCTGCAGATGCGGATCATGGGCCACGCGACGCAGGCGCCCACGCTCGCGTCCGGCGCCAACATCGCCGCGTTCAACGTCGGCAACGCGTTCGGGGCGTGGGTCGGCGGCCTGACGATCACCCTCGGCCTCGGCTACGCCGCGCCCCTCGGCGCCGGCGCGCTCGTCACGGCCGCGGGCTTCGTCGCGCTCGCCGTCGCCACCGTCCTCGAGCGCCGCACGACCCGGCGCGACGCCCCCACCCCGGTGCTGTCGCCCGCCGCCTGACCCCCACCACCCTCGGAGGAGAAACCATGACCGCCCTGCCCCACGTCCGCCTCGCCGGACGCACCCCCATGCCACAGCTCGGCTTCGGCGTCTTCCAGGTGCCCGACGACGAGACCACCGCCGCCGTGTCCGCGGCCCTCGAGGCGGGCTACCGCTCGGTCGACACCGCCGCGATCTACGGCAACGAGCGGGGCGTCGGGCGCGCGCTCGCCGGGTCCGGCCTCGCGCGTGACGACGTGTTCGTGACCAGCAAGCTGTGGGTCGAGGACCTCGGCCCCGGCCGCGTGCGCCCGGCGTACGAGGCGACGCTCGAGCGCCTCGGCCTCGACTCGCTCGACCTCTACCTGATCCACTGGCCGGCCCCCGGCCGCGGCGAGTACGTCGGCGCGTGGGAGCAGCTCCTCGAGCTGCGCGCCGCGGGGCTCGTACGCGAGGTCGGCGTCTCGAACTTCGAGCCCGCGCACCTCGAGGCGCTGAAGGCCGCCACCGGCGAGCTGCCCCCGATCAACCAGGTCGAGCTCCACCCCGCGCTCCAGCAGCGCGAGCTGCGCGCCTACCACCGCGAGCACGGGATCCTCACCGAGGCGTGGAGCCCGCTCGCGCAAGGCGCGGTGCTCGGCGACCCCGCCGTCGCGCGGATCGCCGCCGCCCACGACGTCACGCCCGCCCAGGTCGTGCTGCGCTGGCACCTGCAGACCGGGAACGTCGTCATCCCGAAGTCCGTGACCCCGGCGCGCATCGCCGCCAACCTCGACGTGCTCGGGTTCGAGCTGACCGCCGACGAGCTCGCCGCCGTCGACGCCCTCGACGCCGGTCACCGCACCGGGCCGCACCCCGACGCGTTCAACGGCTGACCGCCTCCGACCGCGCTCCGGGCGACCTGCCCAGAGCGCGGTCGGATTGTCGCCAGACGGCGGCCCGACGCCCTGGTGTGCTGGAACCCGGACGGCCGCCGACCGGCGGCCGGAGTCGGCGGGAGGACCAGGACATGAAGATCGCACTCGTGACCGGTGGCACCAGGGGGATCGGGCTCGCGTCCGCGCGGCGGCTCGCGCAGGACGGCGCGCACGTCGTCGTCGGGGCGCGGCGCCCCGAGGCGGGCGCGGAGGCGGCGGAGCGGCTCGCCCGCGACGGCCTCGCCGCGAGCAGCGTCGCGCTGGACGTCACCGACCCGGCGTCGGTCCGGGCCGCCGCCGACCAGGTCGCCGAGCGGTTCGGGCGTCTCGACGTCCTCGTCAACAACGCGGGCATCCTGCCGGAGGCGACGAACACCGCGCCGGCCGAGGTCGTCGACCTCGCGATGTTCCAGCAGACGTACGCAACCAACGTCCTCGGGCCGGTCGCGGTCGTCGAGGCGTTCCTCCTCCTGCTCCGCCGGAGCGAGGCAGGGCGGATCGTCAACGTGTCGAGCACCGTCGGGTCGCTCGCGCACCAGACCGACCCCGACTCGCCCTGGCACGGCATGGTCGTGCCGGCCTACCAGTCGTCGAAGGCCGCCCTCAACGCGCTCACGATCGTGCTCGCGAAGGCGCTCGCCGACACTCCCATCAAGGTGACCTCCGTGTGCCCGGGCTGGGTGCAGACGGACCTGGCGCCCGGCAACCGCGATCAGGCGCCCGTCACCCCGCAGGAGGCCGCCGAGGTCGTCCACCGTGCGGCGACCCTGGGCGCGTCGGAGCCGTCCGGGACGTTCGTCGACGCCGACGGCCCGGTGCCCTGGTGATCAGCGGCTGACGGGCCGCAGGGCGGCGAGCTCGAGCTCGGCGACCCCGCCGAGGTCGAGCCGCTGCCCGTGGGGCGTCGCCACGTAGCGCAGCAGCACCGCCTCGCACGACGGGCACCGTCCGACGACGCCCGGCCCGTGGGCCCACACCATGAGCGCCGCGAAAGGGCCGGCGTCCCCGCACGCGCGGCACCGGACGAGCGCCGTCGTGATCTCGGGGACGAACACGGCCGCGAGCGCCCCGGCGACGGCGTTGCCGTCCACGTGCCCGTCGCCCGGGTCGAGGGCGTCGGGCCCGAGCGGGCCGGACTCCCCCGCGAGCATCGCGTCCTGGGTCATGGTCGTCCCTTCCGTCCGACGCCGGTCAGTCGCCCGCGGGCCCGAAGCGCTCGGCCCGGATCGTGGCGGGGTCGTGCCCGAGCGCGAGCAGCATGCGCGTCACGGCCTCGACGAACCCGGTCGGCCCGCACACGTAGCAGACCGGCCGCAGCTCGGGCGGCCAGCCGTGCGCGGCGACGTCCTGCAGGCCGATCCGCCGCGCCTCGCGCGGGGCGTCGAGCGGCGCGGCGCGCGTGTAGAAGACCTGGGTGTCGACGCCGTCGGCCCCGCCACGGACGCCCGTGAGCTCGTCCGTGAACAGCGCGTCGTCGGGCGTGCGCACCGAGTAGAGGAGCCGGAACGGGGTCCGGTCCCCCGCGGCCCGCCGCGCCCGGACCATCGCGACGAGCGGCACGATCCCCGAGCCACCCGCGACCAGCAGGACCGGCACCGCGTCCGCGAAGCCCGGCTCCCACACGAACCACCCGCCGACCGGCCCGCGCACCTCGACGAGCTGGCCCGTCGCGAACGTGTCGACCAGGTAGGGCGAGACCTCGCCACCCCGGACCCGCTGGACGGTCACCGCGACGCGCCCCGGCCGCGCCGGGTCGAGCGGCGCGGACAGCGAGTAGGCGCGCTCGGCGGTGTACCCGTCGGCGGCGGTGAGGCGCAGGTCGACGTGCTGGCCCGCGAGGTGGCCGGGCCAGTCGGGCACGTCGAGCTCGAGGGTCCGCGCGGTCGCGCTCTCGGCGTGCGCGGCGGCGAGCGTCGCGACCCGCCACCCGCGCGTCGTCGCGAACCGCTCGCCGAGGCGCGCGGGGACCGCCGCGCCCGCGGTCCCCAGCTCCACCCCGCCCGACGACGTCACGGTCAGTCCCCCTGGTAGCGCTGCTCGCGCCACGGGTCGCCGTAGTCGTGGTACCCGAGCTGCTCCCAGAAGCCGCGCTGCTCGTCGCGCAGGAGCTGGATCGAGCGGACCCACTTCGCGGACTTCCACAGGTACAGGTGCGGGACGAGGAGCCGCGCCGGCCCGCCGTGCACCGGTGCGAGCGCGGCACCGTCGTAGGTGTGCGCGATCCACGCCTTGCCGCCCAGCAGGTCCGCCACCGGCAGGTTGGTCGTGTAGCCGCCGTAGCAGCCGACCAGCGCGTACTGCGCGCTCGACGTCACGTCGGCGAGCAGCACGTCGAGGCTCACGCCGCGCCAGCTCGTGCCGAACTTCGACCACCGGGTCACGCAGTGCAGGTCGACGCGCGCGTCCTCCTGCGGGAGGCGCTGGAGCTCGTGCCAGGACCAGCGCCAGTCGGCGCCGTCCTCGTTGCGGATCACGAGCTCCCAGGACTCGAGCGGCACGTGCGGGGTGGGTCCGGCGGACAGGACGGGGAAGTCCGCGACCTCGTACTGGCCGGGCGGCAGCGCCACGCCGGTCGGTCGTGGTCGTCCCTGGAACCCCGGGGTGAGGGTCATGGCCTCACGGTAGGGCCGGCGACCACGACCCGCCAGACAGCGCGGGGGCGAACTAAGCCGCCTTCGGCCCCTCGGTCCAGTACGTCTGAATGTGCTGGCAAAATAGCGCCCAGTGTCCGCGCTGTCACACGCGCCTGCGACGCTGTAGCCCCGGTCCGCAACTGTGAACAAGGTTCTGGGCGTGCAGGGGCTGGGCCAGCCAATGACCGCCAGGTAGGAGCATTCATGGGATCGATCGCCGTCGACCAGATCACGCGCGACGGTGGAGTCGTCTCAGACGTCGACACCACGCTCACCGAGCACGAGAAGAACGCTCTCCTCCTGTCCGCATTGCCCGGCGCCACGGCGACGACCTACTGCGGCGCGCGCGTCATCCGCTACAGGGACCAAATCATCCTGAAAGCACAGGTCACCCACCTCGGCCACCCGTGGGAAGCTTACAAGAAGCGCATCCAGATTCCGAAGAAATGGCTGGAAGTAGAGCGCCAAGCACGGCGCGAAGGGCTGATCGTCCGTTTCGTCGGCATCTACCACTACCGCGATGTCACGATTTTTGTCGACTTCGACCCGACAACATACATCCAGCGTGCAGCCAACAACTCCGCCGCTCACGTTGCCACCAACGACCTGCACCAGGCCCAAGCGCTCGGGGTGTTCGACCGCACCGATAGAAACGGCAACCGTCTCACCAGTGTACGGAATGACGTCCTCGCAGACTATTTTCTCGGTTTTGTCGACACAACGCATCCGAGCGTCGATGTTTTCCGCCGATTCAATGACGAATTCCTCACAGGAGCCTGGCTCTATGGGCTCGATGCTGTGAAGGAGATGTACACGGCCAACTGGCCAGACCGGTTCCAACCCGAGTGGGCAGGCTTCTATCTCGAATACCGTTTTGATCGCTTCGTACGTGCACGACATTTTTCAAGCACAGTGCAGTTCCAGAAGATGAAGAAGGATGGAACGTACGACTACGACCTTGTCTTCTACGACCGTTCGAGCGTCGACTTCTACGGCGACCTAAAGGCATCCAGCACCACCAGTCGCGACGCAATCGGCAACGATGCAGCCGACCTGGCTCGCTGTCTCGAAGAGTTCGGACGCTTCTGGTATGTCATCTACGAGCACGATACGGTTCACGGCAGGGACAATGCTCACGCATCCACCATCGAATGGAACGAGTGGCGACAGTCGGTCGGACACGTACAGGGCAAGGGCTACAGTCCGCTCTCCTACGCCTCGCGCTATAAGGAAGCCGTACGCTTCAGCGAGATGAAGATCCTAGAGGTCAATGCAGCAAACGCAGGCATGGTGCTCGGTGCCTATAAGCAGGGAAGACAAGTGTCGGGTGCCGCTCGCGAACCCAAGGTCACGATTTTGAAGAAGCACATCGACAACTTTCTGATCTTCTCCGACACCCTGTCGTTGGCATAAGCTGGGCATACCGCTGCGAGAACCAAGAGCGGCGGGGTCTGTGCGCAGAGCGTGCTCCTCACGCAAGCACCTTCTCCGCCCAGGGCCCAGCCGACCCCAACGGCAGATCGAGGCGTCGACGACGCCAACAGGTACGGCCCCATCGTGCGTGTTGGCACTAGGTACGAGGAGTCAGCGTGGCCCCGGTTGGGTCCGCTGGTCGCCCTAGCGGTGCGCCGCCCTGCGGAGGCCCCAACCCGCCGTGGTTGCGGGCTGCCGTGGGAGGGTCGAGCTAGGTTGTCGGCAGGTTCTTTGGGCGTGAGCGCGTACGACTTGCTTCGCTGCCGAAGAGCTGTCAAGCTTCAGAGGTGGGAGACCAGGTGCACACTGCCAGCAGCACGTTCAGCTTCGCCGATCTGTTCGCGGGCATCGGCGGATTCCATGCCGCCCTGGCGCCCATGGGCGGCGAGTGCGTGTACGCCGTCGAGATCGACAAGGCCGCCGCTGTCGTCTACGAACGCAACTGGGGTAGCCCTGCGCTCGGCGACATCACTGCGGACGCCAGCGATGACGGCGTAGACCTTCGAGGATACGACGGACCGATCGACGTCCTGACTGGTGGGTTCCCTTGCCAGCCGTTCTCGAAGTCCGGGGCGCAGCACGGCATGGCCGAGACGCGCGGAACCCTGTTCTGGAACATCGCGAAGATCATCGAGAACCGCCAACCACGGGTCTTGATCCTCGAGAACGTGCGCAACCTCGTCGGGCCCCGTCACCGCCATGAGTGGCTAACCATCATCGAAACACTGCGGTACTTCGGCTACGAGGTCTCCGGCGCTCCCGCGATCTTCTCGCCCCACCTGCTGCCTGCATGGATGGGCGGGACGCCACAAGTCCGTGAGCGCGTTTTCATCACCGCGACTCTGATTCCGGAACATCTGCGTGACGAGAGGATCCCACGCACCCCCGAAGGAGAGATCGACGCATCGGCACTCGGTCCCGACCCGGTCGCATCGATGACAGACCGGTTCCCGGTGACGAAGTTCTCACGCACGCCCTTTGAGCCGGGTGACCGCGAAACCGGCTGGGATCTGCTCACCAGCGGAATCATTCGCGATGGCGACTCAGAGTCGGGCAACGTTGAACTCGGCCTCACGGACGCGGAGACTCTCTGGATCGACGCGTGGAACGACTTTGAGGCTACAATTCGGCGTGCGTCCGGCAGCGCACTTAGGGGTTTCCCATACTGGGCAGACTCCTGGGCAGATTTCCCAGAACTCAAGAGGCTGATCGTCGCTCGCAAGTTCCAGACGCCAGAACGCGAGCTGGTCCACGACCGCAAGCGCTACGTACCACGCACCGACATGCCTTTGGAGTTCGTCCCTTCTTCAGTTAAGCGGCCCGAGATCCCAGACGATCTGCCCCTCTGGAAGCAGTCTCATCTGCGGCGTAACTACGACCTGTTTGAGCAGCATTACGCGGACATAATCGCCTGGGCTTATCGGTGGGGCGTTTACACAGACCTCTTTCCGGCATCGAGGCGCAAACTCGAGTGGCAGGCGCAGGACGCGCCCTCTCTTTGGGACACGGTAATGCACTTCCGCCCCTCGGGCATACGGGCCAAGCGTCCCACGTACCTCCCCGCGCTGGTCGCGATTACGCAGACGTCGATCATTGGGCCGTTGCAACGTCGGCTGTCCCCGCGGGAGACTGCACGTTTGCAGGGTCTGCCGGAATGGTTCGATTTCGGGAATCAGCCCGCAGCCGCTACGTACAAGCAAATGGGCAATGGAGTGAACGTGGGAGTCGTCCGGCACATCCTGCGGGCACATGTCCGCCGAGACGAACATCTGCTCACGCTCACGCCTGAGGGCCGGCGGATCGTTGCGGCCGTTCTCACCGACGCCCCAGACGACTCGGGTAGGTTGCCAGTGTGAGAGAGCGGGAAGCGAGCTTTGCGGGCTGACTTCTTCGTTCGAGGGCGGGGGCACGGAGTCTATGGGTATTGGCGTAGCGCGACCACAGCACATCCCTGCGCACCCAGGATCGTCATCGGCCGAGGCATCCAAGCGTATGAGCGTTGCACGTCGACGAGAT
>Ga0182746_1002654_pt1 | contig 13283 bp, 7 predicted proteins | sample eDN3rd30CBELigOP_FD_128881 | JGI IMG/M metagenome (GOLD analysis project Ga0182746, IMG submission 128881) | Enriched Organic Plus compost microbial communities from Emeryville, California, USA - eDNA 3rd pass 30_C BE-Lig OP (version 2) (version 2) ... | reverse complement strand
TGCATTCCTATGCTGCCAAGGGTACGAGTACAAATACGGAGTGAAATTCTCTTGACGTGATAATATCTACGGTTCTATCTTCTTCATTACTACCGGTTTCCACGGAATGCACGTAACAATTGGTACTCTATTTCTTGCATTTTGCTGAGCTCGTGAATACCTAACTTACGGCCAGTACAACCCAACCTTTACAGGAGCTGCGTACTCCCACAAAATGAAGTTTACCCCTAATTTTCATTTTGGGTTCGAAGCTGCCGCTTGATACTGACACTTTGTCGATGTCGTCTGATTGTTCCTATTCATCACTATTTACTGATGAGGTGGTAAAAACTAAATGACAACCATCTTACAACAACCCCTACTACTCGTAGTTCTACTACTTTTGGCAGGCTTTAGTATTTCCTTAGTCTTGCCAGCAGAGCGTATCGATGCTATTCGCATCTTTTCACTAGTTATCTCTTTTACCGCACTAATCATCGGGGTGCTTAGCTGCCTTGCTTTTGACAAAGCTAGCGCGGGGTTTCAGTTCGCCTTTCGCCTAGACTTAGCACCGCAGTACAACCTTTCTTTTACGTTGGGGGCTGACGGTATTTCTATGGTTTTTTTACTGCTCACCCTTTTTATCTTCCCGATCTGTTTTCTTGCCTCTTGACCGGTTGCAAAACAGCCAAAGCATTTCTTTAACTACCTTCTTGCGATGGAACTGCTTCTAGTCTTGACCTTTTCCACGCTGGATATCTTTTATTTTTACGTCTTCTTTGAAAGCCTTTTAATCCCTATGTTTATTCTTATCGGTGTCTGGGGTGCACGCGAGCGTAAAATTAAGGCGGCGTACTACTTCTTCCTATACACGTTCTTCGGATCACTGTTCATGCTATTTGGGATCCTATATCTATATCTAGCCGCGGGAACAACCAACTTTTACGTTATTCTAACCACCCATCTCGACGAGGAACAACAAAGACTGCTTTGAGCATGCTTTTTCCTGGCCTTTGCAGTAAAAATGCCGCTGTTCCCTTTCCATATTTGACTACCTGAGGCTCACGTTGAAGCCCCAACGGTTGGATCTATGCTTCTTGCAAGTATTCTACTAAAACTTGGTGGATACGGCTTTCTGCGTTTTTCTATCGCAATGCTCGCAGAAGGGGCAGTTTACTTTACACCCGTTGTTGCGACGTGCTCTCTATTGGGCGTAATTTACGGATCGTTAGCAACTATTCGCCAAGTTGATCTTAAGCGTATTATTGCTTATTCCTCCGTTGCTCACATGAATCTTGTAATGCTTGGTTTATTCAGTAACAGCCAACAAGGTATCGAGGGCGCGATTTATTTAATGGTTGGCCATGGGGTTGTTTCTGCTGGTCTGTTTTTTTGTATCGGCGTTGTTTACGACCGTTATCATACACGCCTGTTAAAATACTACGGCGGACTGGTTACTGTTATGCCATTATTCGTAAGTGGATTCTTCCTATTCACCCTTGCAAATATGGGATTTCCAGGAACCTCGAACTTTTTGGGAGAAATCCTGCTGTTTAACGGAGTATTTAGTGAAAACAGCGCAGTACTGCTGTTCGCTACCTCTGGTATTGTTCTTTCCGCAGTATATTCTGTTTGACTGTTCAATCGTGTATGCTTTGGTACTCTAAAAACGGATTACATCGCACGATTCATTGATGTTACGCGCCGTGAGTTTGTTATTCTAGTCTCACTAAGCATTCCTATGCTCATCTTAGGAATGTCCAGCGGGTTTGTCCTAGAGTTTATCCACTTCGCAACGCGAACGCTACTTACAGGGAGTGATCTTCTGTACTAATGATTACTATTTACAAAGATCATCACTTATTCGCTGAATTTTACCCATTTTTATTACTCTCAAAACCATGACAAACAACCAAATCAATCAAACAACTGCAAATATGAACGCGCAATTTGAACGACAGAAACACCCATTTCATATCTTAGGGCCTAGTGCATACCCTTTCTTTGTTGGAGCTTTCTCATTTCTTCTTTCTAATTCGCACTCAGCGCATGTACGCTACCCCAGCTTTGCAGCAGCGCAGGCCACTTATTAAACATCCTGCACAAAGACTAAACTGAGGATTGGTGGCTTGCCCATCCGCAGCAGACTCCCCCGCTCGCGGTAAGTATTGAGAAAGAAACTCAATTTGATACACTATTTCTTGCAAATAGATTTTCGTTATTTGCACCTTCGTTCTTTTTGAATGTTATTAATAATTTTATTATTAATAAGTTAAAATTTGGGTTTGATCCTGGCCCCGAATGAACGCTGGAGTCCTATTTTACACATGCGAGTCGAACGAGGCTCTTTTGGGTCTAGTGGCGCACGAGTGAGCAATTCCGATATGAATCTAACTGGGGAGTTCGGTAGACGCCGGGCGAGAGCCCGTGAAGAATCCCGAAGTAAAGGTTGACCCGCTCCCCGATGGACTGTCGGCGGATTAGCGGTTGTAGGTGGGGTAACGGCTTACCTAGCCAATGATGCGTAGTTGATTTTGGAGATTGATCAGCCACGTCGGAACTGAGACAAGGTCCGAGCCCCTACGGGGGGCAGCAGTGAAGAATCTTGGGCAATGGAGGACATTCTGACCCAGTAAGGACGCATGTATGATGAAGGCGCCTAGTTTTCTGTAAAGTACTTTCGGCGATGAAGAAGCTGTCCGTAGTCGCAGTAAGAAGCGCCGGCTAACTCCGTGCCAGCAGCCGCGGTAATACGGAGGGCGCGGGTGTTATTCGTTTTGATTGGGTGTAAAGGGTATGTAGGCTGCTAGCATCATTTTTGGCCTAAAGTGCGGAGAGTTCCTATGCAATTGGCCTTCTAAAAAGCTAGCTTGTGTTGAAGAAAGGTCGGGGCAATTTCTTGTGAAGGGGTAAAATCCTACTATATAAGAACGAACGCCAGCTGGTGAAGACGCCTCTCTAGTTTCAACAGACGCTAAGGTACGGAAGCTTGGGGAGCAAACAGAATTAGATACTCTGGTAGTCCAAGCCGTCAACGATAAGAATTAACATGTAGGCGGGCCTGTCGTAACGTCTGGCGCGAATAAAAACGCTGGAATGGTCCGCTCTGCTGGGCACAAATTCGCCTAGCAGGGTTACGCGCGGCAGGACATCTCGAAAAACAGCTCCAAGCATTTAGAAGCTGTTTTTATCCTTTTTGTAAAGCTAACGCGTTAAATTCTTCACCTGGGGTCTACGATCGCAAGGTTGAAACTCAAAGGAATTGACGGGAATTCTTACAAGCGGTGGAGCATGTGGTTTAAACTGATGATCCTCGTAAAACCTTACCAACCTTCAAGCTTGAATTGAAATAACTTAAGATTATGTATTACATTCGGAAAACGGCTGGCCATAGGGCGGCGCGGCTGTGGGTGTTTCACCTGCAGTTTACCCGCCCCGTGAGCTCCGTTCAAGTAAGGTGCTGCATGGCTGTCTTCAGCTCGTGTCGTGAGGCGTAGGCTTAATTTCCACGAACGAACAAAACCCGCGCCAGTTAGGAAAGTTCTTTCATAGGTTTCGCTTTCTTAGGAGGCTACGTTTTCGTATAAACCATGAACTCGGTACAGTGGGTTTGTAGATCAAACCACCGCCTCTATTCGGAAGCTTTGCTTCGTGGCAAAATCCTTGCGAATATGAACTCTAACTGGTATTGTACAAACTACTTTAGTATACTTTTTCTCTCCAATCCGTAGCGTTCCCAGCTTAATTATAGATCTTTTGTCTAGCTAGGTAAAAGATCTTAATCGCAGCTCGCCCTTTTAGGACATCGCTACTATTGAGGCAGGCGTATACATATACGTTTGAGGGCGATGCACGCGAAAGCGTGCGCGGCCCTACTTACACATAACAAAAAGTAGACGGACGCAGTATGGTGGTGCAAACTGCCATAGTGCGGATTGCCGGGCAGGCGTAAAAACTTGCTGCAGGCACCCTTGCTCTTATACTTCAACTGCTCATACGATCAGATGAAAGCGCGGATGACGTCAAGTCGTTATGGCCTTTATAGGTTGGGCTACACATTTGCTACAATGAAGATCTCAAAATAAAAGCATCGTAAGGTGCTGTTACTAACTGTCTTCCCAGTACGGATCGCTTTCTGCAATTTGAAACGCGTGAAGGTGGAATCGCCAGTAATCGCAAATCAGACAAGTTGCGGTGAACAGGTTCTGGAATTCTGTACAAACCGCCCGTCACGGTCTGGGAGAAGGCTTGCCTCAAGTGCGCCAATAGCACCTACCCGCTCTGCGGCGGTCGCTGGCGGTCACGTCGGTAGGTTTTTGACTGGAACGAAGTCGTAACAAGGTAACTGTACGGGAACGTGTAGTTGGTATGCGGTTTTATATTTATCTAGAATATACTGTTTGATAAGTTTCCAAGCAACTCCAGGCGACGAAACACCCGGCAAGATCGTGTAATGGCAACACGTCGGGCTCATGCCCCGGAAATGTCTGTTCGAGTCAGACTCTTGCTACGCCGTAGTGTGATCAAGCATGGGCGCTTTATCTTCAGTAACGAAATACAGTAAAACTATGCAGTTTTTGCAAGGAAAACTTGTCAGCTTACTGCGAAAACGGTATGTGCCGAAAAGTGCCACGTATTAGTGTATTGGTGATCGGGTAATGTTTTAAGAGAAATTTTAGGTATAATTGAACGCGGTGAGTTGAAACATCTTAGTAGCCGTTTAAAGCATCAAGAGAACTTCGGTTGGTAGCGGCGAGCGAAAACGGAAGAAACATGCAAAGCTGTAACCTGTTAATTTACATACAGACGTAAAATCTTGGTTAACACGCTTGCAGGCTATGTAAAGTAAGTGGGGAACATCGCCACGGAAAACGGGAGGTCGGCTTCTAATATGTAAGATTAAGCATGAACGATAGAAAAGTAGTACTGTGAAGGAAAGTTGAAAGAGTACAACCCCTTGCTTGCCACATTTGTGGCTCCGGGTAGGTTGAAATAGTAATTGAAATGCAGAAATGTTAAAACAGAAGTTTGTCCGTCGAGGTTACTCGTCAACAATCAGCTTCGTACCTTTTGTATAATGGATCAGCAAGCTAACTATTCGAACATATACAGTCGTGTAGTTGCGCCCGAAACCAAGTGATCTAGCCATGGGCAGACAGTGTTCGGTCTCATCTGTGAGCGTCGTAAAGCTCTAGAGCGACTTGTGGCTAGGGGTGAAAGGTTAATCAAACTTGGTGATGGCTGGTTTTCCACGAAAGCTATTTTAGTAGTGTAATTTTGTTGTACGAACAGTGCAAGAAGGTAGTACGAGGTCGAGCAACTCTCTATTTAACGGGCGATGACGAATCGTTGCGGATGACAGGGAAACTCCAAATAGCGTACATACTATAAAAATTAAACAGGCCTGGGGTGCTAAGGTCACAGGCCAAGAGGGAAACAGCCCCGAGCGTTTGCTAAGGTTCTTAAGTCGTTGATCAGTGTCTGAGACGTCGTGTGTTGTTGTCACTCAAAGGCTGGGCTCGGAAGCAGCCATGCTCTCAGGAAAGCGTTACAGCTCATGGAGTTAGATGCTAGACTTCAAAAATGTTACGGAACTCAATCCTCGCACCGAAGTAACGCAATGAAAAAATTCATTTGTAGTGGAACATATTGCTTATAAGTGCCTTTCCGTCAGGAGATGGTGACCTGAAGCAGTTTTGCCAATGCTGGTATAAGTAACGAATAACAGCGTTTCATCGCTGTCGTCATAACCCCCGGTTTAATTTTGGATAAAGGTTTTCTGTCCATTGTTATGCGGCCTCTGAGATAAGAATGATAATTTCAGTCGATGAGTATACACTTTGGCACCCGTTTTGCTGCCACTGCGCTAGTGCACTAGTAATAGCGTAGCCGGCAGCTCGACGCAAGAAATGGAGTGTATCTACCGTACCTAAAACCGACACAGGTGGGCTGGCATTGTATGCTAAGACGATTGAGAAAATGGTATCGAAGGAACTCTGCAAAATAGCTCCGTAACTTCGGAAGATGGTGAACCGAACGGTATAACTTAATTGTTAATCGGTAGGTGGCACGAAAGCGGGAGAGGCGACTGTTTACTAAAAACACAGGACTTCGCAAAGTTTAAAACACAAGGTATGAGGTCTGAGGTCTGCCCGGTGCTCTAAGGCTAATGGGATGGATGAAAGTCCTGAACGGAACCCAGGGTAAACGGCGGCTGTAACTCTGACGGTCCTAAGGTAGCGAAATTCCTTGGCGGGTAAGTTCCGTCCTGCATGAATGATATAACGATCTTTCCACTGTCTCCGGTACCAACTCAGTGAAATTGAACTTTCCGTGAAGATGCGGAATTCTCTGAAGCTAGACGGAAAGACCCTATGCACCTTTACTATATGTTCTGCATAACGTTTACAAATTAATTGTGTAGGCTAAATGGAAGCGGATGAAGCGCTGCGCTAGCGACGTGGACGCGACAGGTGAAAGACCATTCTATTATTCTTGTGACGTTTAGGAAGATAATTAACTCTTTTAACAATGCAGGCAAGGTAGTTTGACTGGGGCGGTCACCTTCTAGAAAGCAACGAGGGCTTACAAAAGTAAATTCACGCCTAGGCGGCTAGGCTGGCGAGCGCAATGGTAGACTATTTACTTGACGGTAAGACTTTGCAGTCGAACCGAGATCTAAGCGATCGGTCATAGTGACCCGGTATTTTCTCCGAAAAGAAGTACCGCTCAAAAAATAAAAGGTACGCTAGGGATAACAGGCTTACCACTCTTTAGAGTCCCTATCGATGGAGTGATCTGGCACCTCGATGTCGGCTTATCGCATCCCGGAGCTGAAAGCGGTTCCAAGGGTTTGGCTGTTCGCCAATTAAAGCGGTACATGAGCTGGGTTTAGAACGTTGTGAAACAGTTCGGTCCCTATCTACTTCAGAAAATTAGCGCGCAGAGGCCCTACGTTTAGTACGAGAGGACCAAATAAGGTAAAATCCCTGGTGGACGAGTCGTGATGTCATCGCGGCGCTTGTTAGCTATATTTATAATCAATAATCGCTGGCACCAGCTAAGTGAGAACTGAAACTCAACCGCGCTGTCTGTGCAACCGAAGACTACGGTTAAGTTAGCATGACTTTGAAGACTCGAGAGAGTCTGTGGAGAGCTTGCCTACGCACAATGGTTTTATTATTTTAAAAAGACGTTAAATATTTTCACCAACCGGTAAGTATAGGGTAATTAGCTCAGTTGGCAGAGCGTCCGGCTGTTAACTGGAAGGTCATGAGTTCGATCCTCTTATTACCCGGTGTAAACAGTAGATACCACGATCCCGTTTGATCTCGATGAGTCAATTAATGGCAGCCAAAGAATACTACTTTGTGGGAAGGATTGGCTGCCAGCAGTTCTTTTCTCTAATACATGAAATTATACTCAATGCAAGCAACTACGTCTACAAATCAACTAATCACGCGATATATTATGACAAATTCTGCAACCCTCTCCGCTGATATGGCGCCAGCTTTAGTTTTTAACGTCACAGTTAAACACAACGAAATCATCTTTCGAACTACTCCAGCTGAACTACGTGAGCTGGTCCTTTTTTTACGTAATAGCGAAAGCTATCAAATGTCTACCCTTGTGGATATCCAAGCAACTGACCGCTTGAAAACAGCAGGACGCTTTGTAGTTAAGTACGCGTTCTTGTCAACAAAGCTAAATCACCGCTGCACCGTCGAGCTTGCTGTCAACGAAGTAACGTCTGTTCCAAGTATTGCAGGGCCATTTTTTAACGATCAGCGTATTTTTGCTTCTGCAAGCTGACTAGAGCGTGAAGTTTGAGATCTGCTAGGCATTTATTTTAGTGAACACGGCGACTTACGTCGTATTTTGACGGATTACGGGTTCTCTGGCCACCCGCTGCGCAAAGATTTTCCTCTGACTGGGTTTTCAGAAGTTGTTTACAACGATGCAGAGGGTCGCGTAACATCGGAACCTGTAGAACTTGCGCAGGAGTTTCGCGTATTCCATCTTTAAAATAGCAAGGCGCAACTTTACACGGGAGCTTCAGTAACCTGTTCTTGGGGGGGATAGCTTAATTGGTCGAGCGCTAACCTGTCACGTTAGAAGATGAGGGTTCGAGTCCCTTTCTCCCCGTCGCTGCGCCTGCTTTCGAAGCAGGCGGTGTGAAAGCTGCCCCTTTGGTGGAATGGTAGACACAGCAAGCTCAAAATTTGCAGTTTATCGGTTCGAGTCCGATAGGGGGCATTACATATTTTTATAAAGTGCCCTGATGACGGAATGGTAGACGTATCTGACTTAGGATCAGAGTTTTGGGAGTTCGAGTCTCCCTCAGGGTATAGTGTTTATACGCCCGCTTGGCGAAACGGTAGACGCGACGGTCTTAAAAACCGTTCCTTCGGGGTGCCGGTTCAACTCCGGCAGCGGGTACGTTCGGCAGCTATAGTTTAGTGGTAAAATAGTCGATTGTGGCTCGACTGCTTTGGGTTCGATTCCCAATAGTTGCCCCACTGTTTTTGTAGTGTGAATTTAAAAATTAGGGACGATGGCTGAGTGGCTGAAAGCAACAGACTGTAAATCTGTCGAGAATATCCGCGCAGGTTCGAATCCTGCTCGTCCCACCAGTGTTTTGTAGTAGCTAACTAAACTTTTAAACCTCTGAATTTTTATTACGCTATATTTTAATAATTATTTTGTACAAGGTAAAAATAAACCCCTACGCCCGTCCCCTACTGCAGCCAAGAACTTACCCCAATACCTCACACCGACCTTGCAAGCTAAAGTAGCACCCAATTCGAACGGAGGGCCGTCGTCGATCTTAACAGATCGCATTTACGGGGCCCGTATCCGAAGAATAACCCCCATCCAGGAGGGGGTAACCGCACCTTGCAACCGCCTCTTCTCTACGGAGGGGCAAACTGAGAAAAAACTACGTAAGCGTGTCGCCGTTACAGAGAGACAGGAACAAAAAGAAAAAGAAAAACAGGAAAGAAAAGAGAAAAGAGAGAAAGAAAGATGGGAGAAAAGGGAACAAAAAGAGAACGAAAAACAGGAAAAAAAAGAAAAGAGAGAAAGAGCACGAGAAGAAAAAAAGAAACTAAAGGAGGAAGAAAAAGAAAGAGAAAGAGAGGAAAAGAGAAAAAAGAAAGAAAAAGAAAGAGAGGAAAAAAAGGAACGAAAGGAGAAAGAGAAACAGGAGGAAAAGTTGGAAAAAATGAAAGAGAGGCAGAAGGACAAACGGCTAGCACTTATCCAAGACTCCTGGGCGCCAGCAAAGCGTAAGACGCGGCTAGAGGCTTTTATAGATATAAACGATTACAAAGAAACTATTCATAATGTAGGTAAACCTCTCCGGAAAAGCCGCTTTCTACAAAAACTACTTAACCGAGTACTTAATCGACCTTTTCTGCTTCCCATCGTGCGTAAGCGCCGTACAAGAGTCTGAGCCTACGAAAGGAAAGATGGCAAGCCAGTAAACAGAAAACCGCGGCGGCCAAAAACGCTACAAGAATGGAAAGAGTATCACCGTCAGCAGGGGGCTCTCCGTAAGCTAGCGTCCGCTGGGGCGTTTCCTTTTACTAATAGGCGCCGCTGGTCTCTAACCTACTCCACGCTACTCAAGGATGTGAAGCGGCACGTGAAAGTAGCGGAGCGGAAAAGCATTGTCCGTTTAGGGCTTAGACACTGAAAACGCCTAGGCGCTTTGCTCGAAGACCGTGGTTTCATTGATGCATCGGATAAGTATCACATTCGTATTTTTCAACTTACTGGTGGCAGCTTTAAAGAAACAGCGGAAATTACAGAGTCCCCCGTTCTACGCAACGGCATAGAGTACTTTGGGTACGACCAAACGGTTGACGATCAAAAACTGCTGGCTTTTACGCCACGTACGCGCACCTTCTGCAGAAAGACACTCGTGGTCACAACGCGAAGGGATTGGCCGTATGTATATTTGCCAATACGTCTTGGCAAGTTTGAGCAGTATGAACAGCTTATTTTCTTTTACGACGACGAGGCCCAAGAGAAAAACTTTCGCACTATTAACGCCTTTGCTGCACGACTCATAGAACGAATTAGATATAAAATCTACCTAGCCCCAGTCCCATACGTGTCTGCCATTGATAGGGAGGCAGGAACAGCGACGCTTGAATGCGACCCAGCGTTTCGAACGTTGAGCGCGGAAGGGCTTCTACTTATTGAAGACCCCGGGTTTGCATCTCGTTTCTATCCCCCCGATAGTAAACGCGTTCTTGTTTTTGGGGACGAGGGGCAAGAAGTGCCCCAATGGTTAGTATCAAAAGACTGGTATGCTTACTATGCGCTCGGCCTAGTACGGGCAGTTTTCCCTGAAGACCTCTTTGTCAGTTATGAAGATAAAGTCCTTTTTGAGGGGGTTATTGCTAAATCAGAACTCGACCTAATTATTATGTACGAAAATGTTTGGTACTGAGATACGCTAGAAAAGGTCGGAGGGCCTATTCCACCCGAGGAGGAGTACCTAGTATTACGAGACGCGATGTATATCAATACAGAGTCTGACGAAAAGCTTCTTGATAGTTACCACGATCCAGAGACATATACGATTACACCCCCTTTCACTGTTGAAGGTAATGAACTAGAACAGGAGGTAGAAAATTTTGCAGCCGAAGCAAATTTTAACTACGGTCATGACGAGTATACGTTTGGTCATCTGGACGATATTCTTGATGAAATTGAAGCGTATCGGAACGATCGCAAATCAACAGAAGTCGCAGAGCGCGACGTATACCAACCAGATCAGAAACTTGGCTGAACAACTATTGAACCAGGACATATCAGCACCTCAATATTCAGTAAAGAAGCCTTCCGCAAACGTAAAATCGCAGAGTGAAAAGAAGAGGATCGGATTCGTCGCATTAAAGACGCAGAAAAGCCACCAACGAAAAAAGAACCACGGTACTCCCTTAGAAAAGCATTTGTCCCGTACACTCGATGATAAAAAACAGAAACCAAAGAAAAAACAACGCAGAGCGGTAACCTCTAAGAAAGAAGTTTTGTTACAGCTGTTTCGACAGCGCTATGAACTGCGAGCATACAAGCGCACAATTAAACAAGCGCTGTTGCGGAAAGCAAGAAGGGCGCGTGCCTTTCGTCGGTGTACACTTCGCAAACTTTTTACCTGAAGCCGCCGCGTGGGCGCGACGAAAAAAGGCCCCTGCCATCATCGTTCCAGCTACTTAACACGTAGATTAGCCGCGCACACAGCCACTTTAAGCGCCGACGGCGCCGGCGCGCGCGCGGCTATGCTTACACAAATTTATCACCGCACTCCGCACGCATCACTAGAAACTCAGTTATTCAGACAAGAGAATGAACGAGTTGAAAGCACTATTGTAGATGAAAGCGCAGAAGAGGAATCCGTTGCGGAACAACCAGCAGAATCTACTGCAACCAAACGCCGAGACTACCCACCTGTTAAGAAAAAACTAATTGAACTTTGATACACGCGACCTGTCGCCATCCGCCCGGCCTTGAAAGCTAAGCATCGTGGTTGACTCCGCTCAGAACGCAGACGCCGTCGCCGTTTTCGCCGTTTTTTTGGACGAGCTCTTGTGTGCTTAGACAAACTTAATTTGGAGAGTTCATATATGAATCAAGAAAAGCGTGCCGCCGATTTACATCAGAACTACGGCAAAACCCTCAAAGCTGTTAACTTATCACGTAGTGCGATCCACACCGAAGAGCCAGATGTAAGCGTATGTACCAAAACAACACCAATCGTACACCGCGGACGTCGTCTTCGGTATAGACAACTAACGGTACCACTGTTAAGTAAACCGTTTCTGAAAACAAATAAGTACTACAAGCGCATTCAGCTTACCGCTGCAGGTCGAAGTATCAGCGCCAGTCCTCGACAGAAACTTCTTATTTCGCAATTTGCAATCCGGGGCACAAGTCGAAAAGGCTTACGTCGCTTACGTCGCCGATTTACATCTCGTGTACTTCGAGCCGCGAGACGAACCCGACGCCTAACGCGCCCAGTACAGACTACCGCTAAGTATACAAAAATGGTGGCGAAAAAGCGCGCAATCTGCACGGGTGCCGCTAAAAGCGGTACGTACGGCAGCCGACCTCGTTTTCGATATCGTCTTCGTTTATTCAGAGAGCATTTCGTAAAAAGAAAAGCCCACAGCAAACTGCTACACGGCGCAGCGCGCCGCTTACGCCGTCGCAAACCTGTGCTTTGAGCACCGCATCGCAATCTTCTAACGGGCGGGCTCCACTACGCCTATGAGGCGAAATCATGACCCGATAAGGTTAGAAATAGCCTTCGCAACACTGAATTTAAGGGACGTAGTCGCGCGTTAGTTCGTTTAGTTTTTCGTCGCAACCGCAACCGCAACATCACGTATCGTCAGTTACTTTCTAGCAAAAGGTCAACGCACGTGCTGAAAAACATCTCTCGACGTCGTGCTCAGAATGCCGCAGCAGCTCGACCATACCTAACGCTACGCTACCGTGCGGTAACGCGCCGTTGATATTTTCCACGCCGAAATTGACGCAGTCAAGTACCGACGGCTAGCCCAGTACCAACACGCGAGCACACCTTGTGATGAAATCGAATGATTAACCAACCCCGGGTAGAAAAATTTCAAAAACCACTTAACCTATGAAACGTTGTCTATGATACCTTCCGGGATCAATACGGATTAGTTTTGCCGGGGTACAAACGCCGTCGTCGTGTAAGCCTTACCAGGCTAAATACTAATCGATGATGACGCCCCGCACCCCTGCCGATTCCCGTTTTACATCCCCTTAGTGTAACTGATCAACCGCGCCGTGGTACAGCGCCTAAGTCACATCATCGCGCGTACGCAAGGACTGAAAAACGTGTTCAGCAACGTAATGCACTTGCAACACGAAAAAATGAGCTTATTACACGATATACTGATTGACGAAACAACAATTGACAACTGCTAGAGGCCGGAGTTTTTAATCAAAGCTCCGACGTGGCGAGCACTGCCTTATGAAACTGACCAAACAAAGATCTTGCAAATATTGTAAATCAACACTCAGTATGAACCCTGGTAACACCCGTACTTCTGGTCGACCTTAAAGCTCGTTTTATCGCTGACGCCAAAAACTGACTAAGTGCGCGTGATCAAGAAGCGCTTATTGCAGCGTCCTCGGTGCTTTGAAACGGAAGCAGCAATAAAAGTCATCTCGCTGAACTTATGATTTCTAGCCGTTACTTTTTACTCCAACGCACGCCAAACTGATGACATCTTGAGGCTTATCGACGATTAGACTTATTA
>Ga0182746_1002645_pt1 | contig 13328 bp, 12 predicted proteins | sample eDN3rd30CBELigOP_FD_128881 | JGI IMG/M metagenome (GOLD analysis project Ga0182746, IMG submission 128881) | Enriched Organic Plus compost microbial communities from Emeryville, California, USA - eDNA 3rd pass 30_C BE-Lig OP (version 2) (version 2) ... | reverse complement strand
CGTCATAGTTGATGCCGTAGCCGATCACCGGCCAGCCGTAGTTCTTGCCGGCTTCGGGAATGTTGAGCTCGTCGCCGCCGCGCGGGCCGTGTTCGGTCTCCCAGAGCTTGCCGGTCACGGGATTGATGGCCGCGCCCTGGGAGTTGCGGTGGCCGTAGCTCCAGATCTCGGGCTTGGCGCCCTCACGCTTCACGAATGGGTTATCGGGCGGGACCGAGCCGTCCGGCCGGATACGGACGATCTTGCCGAGATGATTGCCGAGATTCTGCGCCTCGTTGCGATAGGCGAAATGGTCACCCATGGTGAGGAAGAGGTTGCCGTCGGCGCTCTGGGCGATTCGGCAGCCATAGTGATTGCCGCTCGAGAGCGGGCCGTCCTGGCGGAAGATCACCTTGGTGTCCTGCAGGGCCGGCGCATCGCCTTCGCCAAGGCGGGCGCTCGCCAGCGCGGTGCGGCCGCCACCGCCGGCTTCTTCGGCGTAGCAGAGGTAGATCATCCGGTTCTGCGCGAAGTTGCGGTCGACTGCGACGTCATGCAGTCCGCCCTGCCGCTCCGCCCGGACAGCGGGAACGCCGGCGAGGGACGGGGACATCTTGCCGTCACGGGTGACGAGCCGCAGCCGGCCGGGCTTTTCCGTCACCAGCATCCGCCCGTCCGGCAGGAACGCGAGCGCCCAGGGATTGGCGAGACCCATGGTGATCGTCTCGACCGTGAGCGGGCCGGCGGAGGAGTTGAAGGTCTGCTGGGCCGCGGCGGGCAGCGGCGCAACAGCCAAGGGCGCAACAGCGAGGACAGCCGAGCCGGCGAGGACCAGACGAAACATGTTGCTCTCCCGAAGCGGTGACTGCGCAAGCGACGCGGGGACGGCCGCGGTCCTGCGCCGCAAGCCGCAACGTAGGTAGCGGATGGGTGTTCCGGGAGTGCGACGAACGGTCCGTTCGGGCGTTTTTTCGGTGCGGCAGGAGCCGGTTCGGCGGAGCAAACGCGCCCATTCAGGGATTTGAGGGGAGCGTCAGCCGCGTGTCGCGCTGCGGCAGATCAGGATCGAGATCCGTCCCAGGCCCGCCAGGATCACGCCGAGGATGAAGAGCTTCAGCGCCAGGCTGTCGGCGCCGAAGTCGCCGGATGTTGCGGCGCGCGCCATGCCGATGGAAACCGCCGTTGCGGCGACGGCGGTGCAGACCGCCAGCGCTGCCGTCGTGATCAACTGAACGAGAACAACCGGACGGCCGGATGTTGCTCCGCCGGCATAGTCCGGTTCAAATCCTCTTTCATCGGGATGGGGCCCGCGCATGTTCGCTCCGCGAATCAGTCCTGCTAAAAATCAGGCCTGATAGGGGCGGGCATTCGCCCGAACTTGGGCGAAGTGTTTGAGGAAACGCGGCAACTTCGTGAAACACATTAATAACAGATAAATATCCACGCCGGTTTGGCCGCCTCACTCGGCCGCTTCCGCCGTCGGCTGCCAGTCCATCGGCACATGGCAGGGCTGGGACGAGACCCGCGCCAGCCATTCACGGACATGCGGGAAGTTGTTGAGCTCGTAGTCCGCCAGATGCGCGACATGGGTATAGGCGTACAGCGCCACGTCCGCGATGGTGTAGCGTCCCGCGGCAAAGAAGCTGTGGCTGCGCAGATGATTGTCCATGACGGAGAGGGCGCGATAGCCCTCTTCCATCCAGTCATCGAGCGCGTGCCGTTGCAACTCGCGGCCGCCTCGCACCAGCGACAGCCAGAAATACGCGGCGCCGATATTCGGCTCCAGGCTGTGCTGTTCAAAGAACATCCATTGCAGGGCTTCGGCGCGATCGACGTCGTCGGTTGGCATCAGCGCGCTGTCGCTGGCGAGAAACCACAGAATGGCATTCGACTCGGCAATGTAACGCGATGGCGCGACCTGCAGCAGCGGCACCTGCCCATTCGGATTCATCGCGAGAAATTGAGGTGTGCGACTCTCGCCGCGCAGGATGTCGACTTCGACGAGACGATGCGGCAATGCCAGTTGCGCGAGCGCGAGACGGACCTTGTAGCTGTTGCCCGATCGCTGCATTGAATAGAGGGTATACATCGCGCTTCCTTCGCAGCTCACATGTCGCCGCTGTCTAGGCGGGGATCGATTCGATCCTGTGACATGAGCGGGGCATTCTGGTGGCAGCTGCCCCGTTGCGGCGAAGCTTAGCGAAAAACATACCTGTTGCGAAATGGCCTGAGAGTGCACCGCAAAAAGAAGATAACTGTTCTAATCTTTTACGGCCACGCGCGGAATTTGCACTGCGAAAGCGGGGCTATGAACAGGAGACATCTGCAGCCGGCGCACCAGCCATGTTGCAGCCGTCAGGCACCAAACTGCAACGGCCAAGCCTGCGAGAACATCTGTCAGATAATGACTGCCCTCGACTGGCGTTGCGAGAATCATCCCCACATTTAGAACCAGCCCAATCCAGCGCAGATAAGGCACGCCCCAAAGCGCGAAGATGAAGACGACGCCCAAAGCGGCGTGGAAACTCGGAAAGGTCAAAATACCTTGTGCTGTTGAACCGACGAGCTCACGCACGGAGCCACTGCGCAGCCCGCTATAGACCGCCAGATGGGTGTCCTGCGTCACGGGTGCAATCGCGGCGTGGTCTTGCGGGCCGATGCCATAGAATGTCCAGGCGCCCGTCGCCGGAACGACCGCTGAAATGACGATGCAGGCGATGGCCGACATCATGAAGGACAACATGAATATCGCCAGACGCTCAAAACGGGCGCAAAACGCCAATGCGAGCACGGTGACCGTCGCCTGCAGGCTGAAGGTCTGATAGGCGATCGACAGGATGTTGGCCGCCACGGGATGATCGTTGAAGAACTGCAGAACCATCCGCCAGTCGAAACCGAGCAGGTGGTCGGCCGCGTGCAGCGACGCATCCTGCAGGGGAAGATTGGCCGCCGTCAGCACATAGGAAAACGGGGCGCCGACGCCGGCAAAGCTGATCAGCAGGGCGGTGCTCTCGGTCGCGGCGGCGATCCGGGCGTCGGGGCGCCAGGTCCGGTAGACCCAGGCGATCGCGGCCAGGACGGCGGTGGCCGCGGCTGCGACCGCAAAGGTGCCCCAGGCGATCCGGAAGCCGCCGATGACGCTCGCGGCAAGGACCACCGCGCCGACGGCTGCGGTCAGGATCCAGGCCAATTGCATGGCGCGGGGTTGCGGGAGCTGGGTCATGGCGGGGGCATCCTAGCCGGCCGGCGTTGCCGTCCCGTTAAATGGACCAGCTGATTTTCTACGGATTCGCCCCCTTGCCGGATCGTTTTGGTGCTTGCTGCACCGCAGTGCTTCCACTAGGGTCCGCGCCGTTTTCTCACTTTCTTCGGGGTTTCCCATGGCCTTCCTTGCCGACTCGCTGATGCGCATCAAGCCTTCGCCCACGATCGCGGTGACGGACAAAGCGCGGGCGCTGAAACAGGCCGGCCGGGACGTGATCGGCCTTGGCGCCGGGGAACCGGACTTCGACACTCCGGAGAACGTCAAGCAGGCGGCGATCAGGGCGATCGAGCGCGGCGAGACCAAGTACACCAACGTGGACGGCATGCCGGAGCTGAAGGCGGCCATCGCCAACAAGTTCAAGACCGAGAACGGGCTTGAATACAAGCCGTCGCAGATCAGCGTCGGCACCGGCGGCAAGCAGGTGCTGTTCAACGCATTGATGGTCACGCTCAACCCGGGCGATGAGGTGATCATCCCGGCGCCGTTCTGGGTCAGCTACTACGACATCGTCGCGCTTGCGGGGGCGACCCCGGTCGTCGTCAAGACGCCGGCGGAAGACGGCTTCAAGCTCAAGCCGGAAGCGCTGGAGAAGGCGATCACCAAGAACACCAAGTGGCTGATCTTCAACTCGCCGTCCAACCCGACCGGCGCGGCCTATACCCGCGATGAGATCAAGGCGCTGACTGACGTGCTGCTGCGCCACCCGCATGTCTGGGTGCTGAGCGACGACATGTATGAGCATCTCGTCTATGACGACTTCGTGTTCACCACGCCGGCGCAGGTCGAGCCCGCGCTGTACGACCGCACGTTGACGCTCAACGGCGTGTCGAAAGCCTATTGCATGACCGGCTGGCGTGTCGGCTTCGCCGGCGGGCCGGAGATGCTGATCAAGGCCATGGCGACGCTGCAGTCACAGTCGACCACCAACCCGAACTCGATTGCCCAGTGGGCGTCGGTCGAGGCGCTGAACGGCCCGAAGGATTTCATCGCCAAGCACAACGCCATCTTCAAGGAGCGCCGCGACATCTGCGTGTCGATGCTCAATCAGGCCAACGGCCTGCAGTGCCCGAAGCCGGAGGGCGCCTTCTATGTCTATCCGAGTTGCGACGGGACGATCGGCAAGACCGCGCCGTCCGGGAAGGTGATCGCGACCGACGAGGACTTCGTCACTGAACTGCTGGAGGCCGAAGGTGTGGCGGTGGTGCAGGGCTCGGCCTTCGGTCTTGGACCGGCGTTCCGCATCTCCTACGCGACGGCGACGCCGACGCTGGAAGAGGCCTGCCGCCGTATCCAGCGCTTCTGCGGCAACCTGCGCTGATATGCCGGTCGACGAATGACAAAACAGCCGGGCATCGCCCGGCTGTTTCATTTGTTCCGATCACTATGGCCGGGGCTGATAGGCGCCGACGAATTTCACCGTGCATCCGCTGACGTTGAAATAGCTGTTGACCTGCCCGGTGATGGTGATGGACTTCGTCGCCGCGGTGATGGTCGCCGGCTTGACGGTGAATTTGTATTGGCCGGTGAACGATGCGGTCTGGGAATTCGGAATCGATGTGCCGCGGCTGTTGATGAACTGGCCGGTGAAATCACCGTTGCCGGTCATCTGGTCGGGGCCGGTCTTTCTGTAGAAGATGTGCGCGGCACGTCCGAGAATGAACGTCACAGCAGATGATGGCTCGTCGGCGACGAGCCGTGGCCTGTAGACCGATGTGATCAGGTCTCCGGTGCTGACGCCGATGGCGTCACACGCGGCTGTCGTGGCGGTCACCGTCACGGACCCCTGCCACACGATCAGCGGACTGTTTGCCGCGTGAGCAAATAACACACTGCCAGTGAGCAGCGCGAAGCCCGCGCTGAATGTTGCTAGCCGTCGCATTGAAGTCTCCCCGTTGTTCCAAATGTTCGCAGTTGCGGCACGATGAGCGGCCACAGCGTTTGGCCCCGACCCAAGGGCATTGGCAGAACGGATTTTAGGGGGAGCATCCCGACAATCGCAACAAATTCCCCATAAATTCATGCAGAATATTCAGGCCCGGTGGGGGGCGCGATTCGGCAAATAAAAGAAAAATCGGCGCCAGAAACTTTTCCGACTCACGTCTGTTAACTTATCCGTCGCGCTCCTTTGCTATGGAATCGATTGTGGGGGCGAGCTCTTCTCTTTATTTCAACTTCAACTTCTCCATTGGAGGCTTTCAATGAAATGCGTGGCAACCGTCATCGGCGCGATTGCGATGACCGCGGCAACTCTGGGCGTGGCGTCGGCGCAATCTGACCGTCCGATTCAGGCCGGCACGCTGGAATGCGATGTGTCGGCCGGAATCGGCCTGATCATCGGTTCCAACCGCGAACTCTCATGCGTGTTCGTCAGCGCGCAGGGGCCGCAGGAGGCCTATGTCGGCTCGATCCGGAAGTTCGGCCTGGATATCGGTGCGACCGCCGGCGGCAGGATGGCCTGGGCGGTCTATGCCCCGACCAATCGTGCGGCCTGGGCGCTGGCCGGCACCTATGCGGGCGCCTCCGCGGAAGCGACGGTCGGGGCGGGCCTGGGCGCCAATGTGCTGATCGGCGGTTCCAACCGGACGGTCTCTCTGCAGCCGTTGTCCATCCAGGGCCAGACAGGCCTGAATGTGGCGGCCGGCGTGGCGGATCTGACGCTGCGGCCGGCCCGGTAAGCCATCCGGAGCGGCACGTCGAGACAAAGGCGGCCCGTTACGGGCCGCTTTTTTGTTGGGCCGTCGCAATCCTTTTTGATCCTGTTCCCTCTTGCCAATCGCCCTCGGGGGCTGAACGATAGGTTGCCCACGGCCGCAACAAGGCCGCGAAAAATGTGGGAGACAGATCATGGGAGAGAACGGCAGAGCAACAGGCCCCCGGTGCATCGCCCTTGTTGGGCCGTTTCAGAGCGGCAAGACCTCGCTGCTCGAAGCGATCCTTGCACGTACGGGGGCCATTCCGCGACAGGGTTCGGTTGATGCGGGGAGCAGCGTCGGTGACTCGAGCGCCGAAGCCCGCAACCGCCATATGAGCGTCGAGCTCTCGGTGGCGACCACCAGCTTCATGGGCGAGTCCTATACGTTTCTCGATTGCCCGGGCTCGATCGAATTTTCTCACGACATGCGCGCAGCGCTTCCTGCGGTTGATGCGGCGATCGTCGTCTGCGAGGCGGACGACAAGAAGCTTCCGCAGTTGCAATTGATCATGCGCGAGCTTGAGGACCTGAAAATCCCGCGGCTGCTGTTCCTCAACAAGATCGACAAGGCGGATACCCGCATCGTCGACGTGCTGGGCATCCTGCAGCCGGCGTCGCGCACGCCGCTGGTGCTGCGCCAGATCCCGACCTGGTCGAACGAGATCATCACCGGCTTTGTCGATCTCGCGCTGGAGCGGGCCTTTGTCTATCGGGAGCATGCCTCCTCGGAAGTGATCGAGCTGGATGCGGACAATCTCGACCGCGAGAAACAGGCGCGTTTCTCGATGCTCGAGACGCTGGCGGACCACGACGACGAGCTGATGGAGCAGCTGCTGGAGGATATCCAGCCGCCGCGCGACAAGGTCTTCGATGACCTGACGAAGGAGCTGCGCGAAGGGCTGGTCTGTCCGGTTTTCCTGGGCACGGCGACGCACGGCAACGGGGTGTTTCGCCTGCTCAAGGCCCTGCGGCATGAGGCGCCCGACTATGCCAGCACGGCGAAGCGCCTCGGCGTCAGCGGCAACGATCCGGTCGCCTATGTGATGAAGACGTTTCACTCGACCCATGGCGGCAAGCTGTCGGTGGCGCGGGTGCTGGCCGGTCAGATCGGCGATGGCGCGGTGCTCACCTCAACCGGCAGCGAGGCGGACCGGGTGTCCGGCGTGCTGAAGATGTTCGGTGCGCAGACCGAGAAGCGTGGTCCTGCGGGTCCGGGTGAAACCGTGGCGCTGGCCAAGCTTGAGGAGGCCAAGACCGGCGACACCCTGAGCGCCGGCAAGCAGGTGCATCCTCCGCTGCCGAAACTCGCGCCGTTCCCGCCGGTGCTCGCCATCGCCGCATCGGCGAAGGAGCGCAAGGACGACGTGAAACTCGGCCAGGCGCTGCACAAGCTGCTGGATGAAGACCCTTCGCTCACGGTCGAAAACAACCCCGAAACCCACGAAGCGGTGATGTGGGGGCAGGGCGAGATGCATCTGCGGGTCGCCGCGGACCGCCTTGCGGGACGCTTCGGCGTCGGCATCGAGACGCGGCCGCCGTCGGTCGGCTATCGCGAGACGATCCGCAAGACGGCCACCCAGCGGGGCCGGCACCGGAAGCAATCCGGAGGGCACGGCCAGTTCGGCGATGTGGTGCTCGAGATCAAGCCGCTGCCGCGCAGCACCGGGTTCCAGTTCGAGGAGCGGATCACCGGCGGTGTGGTGCCGCGCAACTACATCCCGTCCGTCGAAGAAGGCGTCGTCGATGCGTTGAAGGAGGGGCCGCTCGGCTTTCCGGTGGTCGATGTCGCGGTGGCGCTGATCGATGGCTCGTATCACGCGGTCGATTCCTCCGACATGGCGTTCCGCACCGCCGGGCGGATCGGCATCGCCGACGCGTTGCCGCAATGCGCCCCGGTGCTGCTGGAGCCGATCGACACCGTCGAGATCGTGTGTCCGACCGATGCGACGGCGAAGATCAACGCCATCCTGTCGGGACGGCGCGGGCAGATCCTCGGCTTCGATACCCGTGAGGGCTGGAGCGGCTGGGACAGGGTGCGGGCGCAGATGCCGGAATCGGAAATCGGCGACCTGATCATCGAGATCCGCTCCGCGACGGCGGGGGTCGGGACCTTCACCTTCAAGTTCGACCACATGGCGGAATTGACCGGCCGGACGGCGGACCAGATTGTGGCGGCGCGCCGCGCGGCGGAATAGGGCGTCCGCTCGGCATTGCTCAACTGTCATACTGGGGCGGTGCGCGGCACTGGACCTTGGCTCTCAGCCGCAATTGCTGACTCTCCGCTCCCTCCCCCTGAAAGGGGGAGGGTCGGGGTGGGGGTCTCGTCACCGCAAGAATGATCCCCTCCCGACTGCTTCGCAGTCGACCTCCCCTTTTCAAGGGGAGGTTTGCACCGAGTCTGTGGTCAGCGCTAAGAGTCCAACTCGGAATATTCGGGATGTGCCGCGGTTTCACCAACCGTTGGCACATCCGTGATTTGCGCCCCGCGAATCCCGGACGTATCTATGAAGAAAGTCCGGAGAAAACCGCATGCACGTCATTCGTCGCCGCGGCTGGGAAATACCTGAGCATCAGGCCACGCCTGAACACGTGTTCCTGAACCGCCGCAGCTTTCTGGCCTCTGCCGGCGCAGCCGCCATCGCCCTGTCGCCCGATCTTGCAAGCGCGCAGCGCGTTTCGGATCTGCCTGATCCGACCCTCGATCTTTATCCTGCGAAACGCAACGAGACCTATGTGCTCGACCGGCCGCTGACGCCGGAAGCGCTCAACCTCAGCTACAACAACTTCTACGAGTTCGGCTTCTCCAAGGATGTCGTGCGTCCCGCCCAGGCGCTGCGCACGCGGCCCTGGACCGTCAAGCTCGACGGCATGGTCGAGAAGGAACAGGAACTCGGCATCGACGATCTCATCCGCAAAATCGGCATCGAGGAGCGGCTCTACCGGATGCGTTGCGTCGAGGCCTGGTCGATGACCATTCCCTGGAGCGGCTTCCCGCTCGCCAGGCTGGTCGAACTGGCGAAGCCGCTGTCATCGGCGAAATACATCCGGATGGAAACCTTCCTCGACCCCAAGGTCGCGCCATCCCAGCGGCAGACCTGGTATCCGTGGCCCTATGTGGAAGGCGTGACGATCGCCGAGGCGACCAATGACCTCGCCTTCCTAGTCACCGGCGCCTATGGCAAGCCGGTGGCAAAAGTGCAGGGTGCGCCGCTGCGGCTGGCGCTGCCTTGGAAATACGGTTTCAAGTCGATCAAATCGATTGTGCGTTTCTCGTTCACCGACAAGCAGCCGAAAAGCTATTGGGAAACCGCGCAGGGCTCCGAATATGGCTTCTGGGCCAATGTGAATCCGCAGGTTCCGCATCCGCGCTGGAGCCAGGCGAGCGAGGAGATCATCGGCACCAGCGAGCGCAAGCCGACGCTGCTGTTCAACGGTTACGGCGAATATGTCGCCGATCTCTACAAGGGGATGGAGAACGAGCGGCTCTGGGCCTGACATTGACAAAGCGCAGGCTCCGTTGAACCAATACAGCGGCCGGGCCACACCCGGCCGCCATTCACTTCAAGGGAGCCTGTATGTCGTCGATCACACTTGCCGATGCGAACAAGATTGTCGAAGCCGCCCTCAAAAAGGGACGCGCAGCGAATATGGCTCCGCTTGCCGTCACGGTGCTCGACGCCGGCGGCCATCTCGTGGCCTATCAGCGCGAAGACAACAGCTCGACCATGCGATTCCAGATTTCCTCGGGCAAGGCCAATGCCTGCCTCGCCATGGGCCTCGGCGGCCGCAAGCTGCTGGAGCGGTCGGCGGCGATGCCGGTTTTCATGAATGCGCTGCAGGCGGCAAGCAACGGCCGTTTCTTTCCGATGCGCGGCGGTGTGCTGGTGCGCAATGCCAATAACGAGATCATCGGTGCGGTCGGCGTGTCGGGCGACACCTCCGAGAATGACGAGGAATGTGCGCTCGCCGGCATTGCGGCGACCAGCCTCACGGCTGATCCGGGCTGATGGGGTCATAACCAACAACTTCGATTGTTTGTTTGGGCTTGTCATCACCGGGCCGCCGCGAAGCAGCGTGACCCGGTGATCCATCAAGAAAGAACCTTTTCGGATGGATTGCCGGGTCAAGCCCGGCAATCACGCGGTGAGTCTCTGCGAGTCATCAGCGGCGCTATTCATCACCACGGTTGGTGAAGCGGGCATTGCCGAGGCCGGTGCCAATCGTCAGAACGCCCCAGTGTTTGACGTCCTGCATGAACGGCGTTTCGCTCAATCCCTGAACGACGGCGTCATTGTGCATGATGATCGCGGTCTCATGGGTGCCGATCCTGGGAATGGCTTTGTACAGCGCCGCCGGCAGGTTGAACTTGTTGCTTTCCCAATTGCCCGGAAGATTCTGTGCACCGCGGTCGATCGAGCCATCCTCATGAATGACGCCCGGACAGCCGATGCCGATAAACGGCGTCAGGCTCAGGCCTTCCTTCTCGGCGCGCGCGATCAGTTTCTCCAGCATCTTGACCAGCCGCCCGACCGCGTCGTCTCGCGAGAGTTTGCTCTCGTCGACATGGCGCCAGATTTCAAGCTTCCAGACCCGGGCCTTTGACAGGTCCGGCGCCTTTTCCAGGTTGAGATGGACGACCCCCGCGCGGATATTGGTGCCGCCGATGTCGACGGCCAGGATCGCATCGTGGCCCTTGAACATCCAACTCGGCACGAGATGCCCGGCGCCAACCAGGCCGGCTTCGTCAGGATCGTTGCGGATCGGTTCGAGATCGACGGAAATCTTGTCTGCGCGGAGAAGCCCCTCGGTCCGGCCGATCACCAGTTCGCCAACCCGGCTGGCGCGGAATCCACCGCCCACGACGATGCGCTCGGTGTTCTTCCAGGCCTTCAGCTTCATGTAGCGGCGGATCACTGCCGCCAGCTCCTGGGCGAATTCTTCGATCGCTCCATGGACAACGCCGCCCGCCTCCGGATCGCCCTCCTTGAGAAGGCTGTCCAGCTGCTGCTTGGTGAGTTCGTCGCTTGGGGTCTTGCCGAACGGGTCCGCTCCGTCCTTGCGCAGGGGCTTGCGCGAATTCTCGATGATGGCCCGGAACGCGCCTTTGTTCACCCGGTCGCCGATGAAACCCTCGTCGTCTTTGGTCTCGATGTTGTAGCTGTCGACGTCGACCGACGGCAGGCGCGTTCCGCCATGAACCGCCAGCGCGGGAGCTGTCAATTGATCGGTCATCCGAGCCCCTTGAAGTTCCAGTCGTGCAAAGCAACCCTTTCGCGTTGCAAAAGTTTCATGGCTGGGCAGCCTTGCCTGGAATGGCGGGCCCGCCTAGGAACCGGGGCATGGGCAATAGTCGAAAATCCGTCTGTGTGATCGGTTGGCCGGTGGCGCATTCGCGCTCGCCGCTGATCCACAACTACTGGATCAGCCACTACGGCCTCGACGCCGAGTATCGCCGCGAAGCGGTGACCCCGGAGCAATTTCCCGGTTTCATCGCCGACCTTGCGGCGCGCGGTTATGTCGGTGCCAATGTCACTCTGCCGCACAAGGAGGCCGCGCTCGCCGTGTCGGAGGCCGATGACCGGGCGCGGGCGGTCGGCGCAGCCAATACGCTGTGGTTCGACCGGGGCCGGCTGCGGTCGACCAATACCGATGTCGAGGGCTTTCTGGCGAATCTCGATCAGTCGGCACCCGGCTGGAACGACGGCCTTGATACGGCGCTTGTGCTCGGCGCCGGAGGGGCCGCGCGCGCGGTCGTTTTTGGGTTGCTGCAACGGGGCGCGGGCCTGATCCATGTCGCCAACCGGACGCTCGCCCGTGCAGAAGATCTGCGGGAGACCTTCGGGAAACGGGTCCATCCGGTCCGGTGGGAGGAAACCGGCGGCCTGCTCGGCGGGGCCCATCTGCTGGTGAATACGACGTCGCTCGGCATGACCGGGCAACCGGCGCTGGACGTGGCGGTCGATCATCTGCCGACGAGCGCCGTGGTGGCGGACATTGTCTACACGCCGCTGGAAACCGGCCTGCTGCGCGCGGCGAAGGCGCGGGGGCTTCGCCGCGCGGATGGCCTTGGGATGCTGCTGCACCAGGCCGTGCGCGGCTTTTCACTGTGGTTCGGGGTCGAGCCCAAGGTCACGCCCGAACTTCGCGCCCTCATTGAAGCCGATCTGGTGAAACCCGCCTCATCTGCCAGTCACGAGAGTGCGTCGCCCGCGGAATAACCGTCTTTGCCGGGTTTTCTCCAAATGCCCCGGCGGGACATCGCCGGGCCTATCAAGGGAGACGGATATGAACAGGCCATTCTGGCACGGAATGGCGGTTGCGGGCGTCGTCAGCATGACGGCGTCGCTCGCGGTCGCTCAGGCTCCGCAAATTCAGGTCGTGCGCGGGACGGTCGAGAAGATCGATGGTCCGACGCTGGTCGTGAAAGCGCGCAACGGCTCGGACGTGACGATCAAACTGGCGGACAACTGGACCGCCACGGCGCTGGTCAAGGCTTCGCTCAGCGATGTGAAGCAAGGATCCTTCGTCGGCGCCGCAGCAATGCCCCAGCCGGATGGGACGCAGAAGGCGATCGAGGTCCATATCTTCCCGGAATGGCTGAAGGCCTCCCAGGGACACACGCCCTTCGATCTGCAGCCGAACAGTACGATGACCAATGCCATCGTCGACCAGACGGTCACCAGCGTCGATGGTCAGGTCCTCACTGTGAAGTATCCCGGCGGTGAGAAAAAAATCATTGTTTCGCCGAATACGCCGGTGGTGGCTTTCGACAAGGGCGATCGCGCCGAGGTGAAGGACGGCTCCAAGGTCATCGTTCGCGCTGCGAAGCAGTCGGATGGCTCGCTCACCGCGGCCAGCGTGACTTACGGCCGGGACGGGCTCACGCCGCCGATGTAGTGACACTCGGCCCATATTGGTTGAAGTTGGTCATTCCGGGACGGCCCGCAGGGCCGGTCCCGGAATCCACCCTTGGGCTCAAAGTTTTGTGGCTGGATTCCGGGTTCGCGAGCTTGCTCGCGCCCCGGAATGACAGCGGAACTTTTGCTCCAGTGTTGTGGCCGTCAGACAACCCGCAGGATTTCCCAGCGGGAGGTGCCAGACACGACATGGGGTTCGAGATCCTGTCCCCACGTTCGATGGGCCTCGATCTTGCTGAGCGCCGCCCAGGCTTGCTCCAGATCGGCGAGTGTCTCGACCGACCACTCATGCACCACCGTGGCTTCGCGTGTGCCGATTGAACCGGTGAGCAGGCGCCCTTGCTCGGGCTTCCATCCGATCTGCGGGGCGATGGTTTGCCCCCATCGGTTCAACATGTCGATGACGGTCTGTTTGTGGCCGAAACGAGCGTCAATCTGCCAGCGTGCGATCAGCATCTGTGTTTCCCTCTCCAGT
>Ga0182746_1002643_pt1 | contig 13332 bp, 10 predicted proteins | sample eDN3rd30CBELigOP_FD_128881 | JGI IMG/M metagenome (GOLD analysis project Ga0182746, IMG submission 128881) | Enriched Organic Plus compost microbial communities from Emeryville, California, USA - eDNA 3rd pass 30_C BE-Lig OP (version 2) (version 2) ... | reverse complement strand
TGTCCACGCGGGACACGAAGAACGATGCGACCGAATGGATCTTGGACAGATCGTGGCCGGCTTCTTTGGCCTTCTCCAGGCCGGACAGGTACGCGTCCATCACCGCGCGGTGCCGCTCGACCGAGAAGATCAACGTGACGTTGACCGAGATGCCCTCGGCGATCACCGCGGTGATCGCGGGCAGTCCCGCCAGCGTGGCCGGGATCTTGATCAGCAGGTTCGGCCGATCGACGGTCTTCCACAGGTCTATGGCCTGCAGGATCGTCTTGTCGGTGTCGTGGGCCAGCCGCGGATCGACCTCGATCGACACCCGGCCGTCGACACCGTCGGAGGCCTCGTACTGCTTGGCCAGGACATCGCAGGCGTTGCGGACGTCATCTGTGGTGACCGTGCGGATGGTGTCGTCCACGTCGGCGCCCTGCTTGGCGAGCTCGGCGACCTGGGCATCATATGCGGTGCCCTTCGACAGCGCGGCCTGGAAGATCGACGGGTTGGTGGTGACACCGACGACGCTGCGGGTGTCGATCAGCTTCTGCAGATTGCCGGTCTGCAGCCGATCACGCGACAGGTCGTCGAGCCAGACGGATACACCCGCGGCGCTCAGCGCCGCGAGATTCGGGTTCTGAGTCATGTTCGCCTTCTCCTGCTAGTCGACGGTTAGTTGTCACGACCGCGGTGCGGTCAGTTGTCACGACCGCGGTGCGGTCAGTTGTCCAAGGACCGTTCCGCTGCGGCCGCGACAGCCTCGGGCGTGAACCCGAACTCGCGGAACAGGGTCTTGTCGTCGGCGGAGGCACCGTAGTGCTCGATCGAGACGATCTCGCCGGTGTCCCCGACCAGCTTGTACCAACTCTGCGCCACCGCGGCCTCGACCGCCACCCGGGCCGACACCGCCGGGGGCAGCACCGAATCGCGGTACTCCTTGGGCTGGGATTCGAACCACTCCACGCACGGCATCGACACCACGCTGGCGTTGATGTCCTTGTCGGCCAACAGCTTCTGCGCGGCGACCGCAAGCTGGAGCTCCGAGCCCGTGGCGATGATCACCACGTCGGGGTTTTCCTCTGGGGTGCCGCCCAGCACGTAGCCGCCCCGGGCGACACCTTCGGCGCTGGTGCCTTCGAGGACGGGGACGCCCTGGCGGGTCAGGATCAACCCGACCGGGCCGGTGCTGGCAGTGCGCTCCAGCACGGTCTTCCACGCGTAGGCGGTCTCGTTCGGGTCGCCCGGCCGCACCACCGACAGGTTCGGGATCGCCCGCAGCGCCGCCAGATGCTCGATCGGCTGGTGCGTGGGGCCGTCTTCGCCGAGACCGATCGAATCGTGGGTCCAGACGTAGATCGGATCGATGTTCATCAAAGAGGCCAAACGCACAGCCGGCCGCATGTAATCCGAGAACTGGAGGAAGGTTCCTCCGTAAGGGCGGGTCGGACCGTGCAGCACGATGCCGGACAGGATCGCGCCCATGGCGTGCTCGCGGATGCCGAAGTGCAGGGTGCGCCCGTACCAGGTCGCGTTCCAGTCCTCGGTCGAGATCGACGGTGGGCCGAAGGAATTGGCGCCCTTGATCGTGGTGTTGTTGCTGCCCGCGAGGTCGGCCGAACCGCCCCACAGCTCGGGCAGCGTCTGGCCGACGGCGGCCAGCACGGCACCGGAGGCGGCACGGGTGGCCACCGGCTTGGAATCGACGTCCCAATGCGGCAGATCGGCGTCCCAGCCCTCGGGCAGCTTCTGTGCCAAGAGGCGGTCCAGGAGTTCCTTGCGCTCTGGCTCGCGCTCGGCCCAGGCGTCGAAGGTCACCTGCCAGTCGGCGTGGGCCTTCTTGCCGCGGTCGACCAGCTGACGGGTGTGGGCGATCACGTCGTCGCGCACCTCGAAGCTCTTCTCCGGGTCGAAGCCGAGCACCTTCTTGGTGGCGGCCACCTCGTCGGCGCCCAGGGCCGACCCGTGCACGCCGCCGGTGTTCATCTTGGTGGGCGCCGGGTAGCCGATGATGGTGCGCAGCGCGATGAACGACGGTTTGTCGGTGACCTTCTTGGCCTCGGCGATCGCCTTCTCGATCCCCACGACGTTCTCGCCGCCTTCGACCTCCTGGACGTGCCAGCCGTAGGCGCGGTAGCGCGCAGGCACATCCTCGCTCAGCGCGATGTCGGTGTTGTGCTCGATGGAGATCTTGTTGTCATCCCAGAACACGATGAGGTTGCCCAGCTGCTGGGTGCCTGCCAGCGACGATGCTTCGCTGGTGACGCCTTCCTCGATGTCGCCGTCAGAGGCCACCACGTAGATGTAGTGATCGAACGGGCTCTCGCCCGGGGCGGTGTCGGGGTCGAACAGGCCGCGCTCGTAGCGGGCGGCCATCGCCATACCGACCGCCGACGCCAGGCCCTGGCCGAGTGGGCCGGTGGTGATCTCCACGCCCTTGGTGTGGTGATACTCCGGGTGGCCGGGGGTGAGTGAACCCCAGGTGCGCAGTGCTTCGATGTCGGCCAGTTCCAGCCCGAAGCCGCCGAGGTAGAGCTGCAGGTACAGGGTCAGGCTGGAATGCCCGCAGGACAGCACGAAGCGGTCCCGACCGATCCAGTGGGTGTCGCTGGGGTCGTGCCGGAGCTGGCGCTGGAACAGCGTGTAGGCCAGCGGTGCCAGGCTCATCGCGGTTCCGGGGTGGCCGTTGCCGACCTTCTGCACCGCATCCGCCGCGAGCACCCGGACGGTGTCGACCGCAACGCTGTCGAGTTCGGTCCAGTCATCTGGGTGGTTGGGCTGGGTGAGAGCGGTGATCTCTTCGGCGGTGGTCACTAAGCTCACTTCCTCGTCTTCTGTGTGCTGGCACATGCGCGCAATTGCCATGCTGCTACGACAAACACCCTAGTGGGGCGGACTCATCCGATGCAGACTGGTTCTCACACCGATACCCGGTCGTTTACCCGTAGTTGCCCCGGAACAGACCCTGCGGTGCCGAGCCATTCAGGCGGCGGTCTACCATCGTGTGTAGTAGAAGCCGCGTGACGCCACCCGAGGAGTTATTTGCGTGAGCATTCGCGAGCGCCGGCTCATCAACGGGGCGCCGAGCCGAGTACGGTCCACCTTCCTGTCGTATCTGGCGTTGACCAAGCCGCGTGTGATCGAGTTGTTGCTGGTCACCACCATTCCGGCCATGTTGTTGGCGGATCGGGGCACTGTTGACCCGCTGCTGATCCTCAACACCCTGATCGGCGGCATGCTGGCCGCGGCCGGCGCCAACACGCTGAACTGTGTGGCCGACGCCGACATCGACAAGGTGATGAAGCGCACTGCGCGTCGCCCGCTGGCCCAGGCCTCCGTCCCGACTCGGCACGCACTGATCTTCGGGTTGGTGCTGTCGGTGACCGCGTTCTGCTGGCTGACCTGGACATCGAACCTGTTGTCCGGCGTGCTGGCGGTGGCCACCATCGCGTTCTACGTCTTCGTCTACACGTTGCTGCTCAAGCGCCGCACCTCGCAGAACGTGGTGTGGGGCGGGGCGGCCGGCTGCATGCCGGTGATGATCGGATGGTCCGCGGTGACCGGCACCATCCAGTGGCCCGCGCTGGTGATGTTCCTGATCATCTTCTTCTGGACGCCGCCGCACACCTGGGCACTGGCGATGCGTTACAAGGACGACTACAAGGCGGCCGGCGTGCCGATGCTGCCTGCCGTGGCCACCGAGCGTCAGGTGACTCGCCAGATCCTCATCTACACCTGGCTGACGGTGCTGACCACGCTGGTGCTGGCGTTGGCGACCGGATGGCTCTACGGAGCTGTGGCCCTGTTGGCCGGCGCGTGGTTCCTGGTGATGGCGCACCAGCTGTACTCCGGGGTGAAGCGCGGCGAGCCGGTGAAGCCGCTGCGGTTGTTCCTGCAGTCGAACAACTATCTGGCCGTTGTGTTCTGCGCGCTGGCGATCGACTCGGCGCTGGCGCTGCCGACACTGTTCGGTCACTGACACCACCGCTTGTCCGGTCCAGCCGCCCCGGCGCCGTCGGTGTGGCAGCGTTGTGGGCATGACCGAACTGGTGAGTCCTGACAACTTCGCCCGTGCCGAATCCGACCTGTACTTCGCCAACATCGTCAACGACGGCGGGTTCGGGCAGTTCTTCCACAACCGTGAGATGAGCTCTATCGAGCATCAGATCGTTATCCGGCAGAACCGCGACACCCTCTACTCCGCGGCGGTGTTCGACCTCGATGCCGGCCCGGTCACCGTCACTCTTCCCGACGGTGCTGGCAGGTTCATGTCGCTGCAGATCATCAGCGAGGACCACTACACCACCAACGTGGCCTACGGGCCGGCCGAGTTGACGTTCAGCCGCGACTCCGTGGACACCCGCTATGCGGCCGCGGCGGTTCGCATCTTGGCCGACCCCGCCGACCCTGCCGACCTGGCCGCCGTGCACGCGCTACAGGACGCGATCGGGGTAGCCCAGGCCGCGTCGGGCTTCTTCGAGATCCCGGCGTGGGATCCGGCCAGCCAGAAGACGGTCAGAGACGCCCTCATCACCTTGTCCACGACCCTTGCCGACACCAAATCGATGTTCGGACCCAAGTACGACGTCGATCCGGTACGTCACCTGATCGGGTCGGCCTTCGCCTGGGGCGGCAACCCGGAGCGTGACGCGCTGTATCTCACCGTGGTCCCGCCGGGCAACGACGGCACCACCGTGCACCGCCTGACCGTGAAAGACGTTCCGGTGGACGGATTCTGGTCGGTGACGGTGTACAACAAGGACGGCTACTTCACGCCGAACCCGCAGAATGCGTATTCGGTGAACAACGTCACCGCCGTCAAGGACGCCGACGGTGCCACCACGGTGCAGTTCGGCGGCAGTACCGATGGCGCGCCCAACGTGTTGCCGATCACCGAGGGCTGGAATTACCTGGTGCGGCTGTACCGGCCCAGACCCGAGATTCTCGACGGGGCCTGGACGTTCCCCGCTGCGCAGCCCGTCTAGGGCACCAGCACGATCGAACCTACTGTCTTGCGGCCCTGCAGGTCGGTGTGTGCCTGGGCCGCCTCGGCGAGCGGATAGCGGCCGCCGACGGTGATGGTGATGGACCCGTCGGCGATCGCGTTGATCAATTCTCCAGCACGCCAAGAGAATTCATCGGGTGTGCGGGTGTGGTGAGCCAATGTCGGGCGGGTCAGGAACACCGAGCCGGCCGCATTGAGCCGCTGCGGGTCCACCGGCGGCACCGGTCCACTGGCCGCACCGAACAGCGCCAGCGTGCCGCGCACGGCGAGGCTGGCCAGGCTGGCGTCGAACGTCGAGGCACCGACCCCGTCGTAGACGGCGGCCACGCCCGCACCTACGGTGAGGTCGCGGATCTTGTCGCCGAACTCGGCCGGATCTTCGGGATACTCGAGGACCTCGATAGCGCCGGCCTGCCGGGACAGCTCGGCCTTCTCCGGCGTCGAGGCCGTCGTGATCACGCGGGTGCCGATGCTGGTGGCCCACTGGGTCAGGATCAGGCCTACGCCGCCGGCGCCGGCGTGCACCAGCACGGTGTCGCTCGGCTGTACGGCGTAGGTGGACTTGATCAGATAGTGCGCGGTCATGCCTTTCAGCAGCGCCGACGCGATGGCGTCCGGAGCTACGCCGTCGGGCACATACGCGACGAAATCGGCTGGGGCGACGCAGAAGTCGGCGTAGGCGCCGGTCGCATTGGCGGTCACCACGCGGTCACCGACGGCCAGCGCGGCCACGTCGTCACCCACTGCGGCGACGGTGCCGCACACTTCGGAGCCGACGATGAACGGCACGTCGCGCGGATACAACCCGGATCGGAAGTAGGTGTCGATGAAGTTGACGCCGACCGCCTCGGCCTTGATCAGTACCTCGCCGGGGCCTGGGGAAGGCTCGGGCCGCTCGACGTAGCTCAGGACTTCGGGTCCGCCGGTCTCGGCAACTTCGATGGCATACACGCCATCCATCATCCACACCTATCATCGCGGAGGTGAAGCTCGCCCGTCCGGATGTGTTCCATCCCCGCATCGTGTTGGCCGGTTGCGCCGCATTACCCGAAGGCGACGGAGACGACGCCGGCCTGCTCATGGCGTTGCGCCACCGCGGTCTGCACGCTCGCTGGCTGCCCTGGGACGACCCGGCCACACTCGACGCCGACCTGGTGATCCTGAGGGCGACGTGGGACTACACCGAGCGGCTCGACGAGTTCCTGGCCTGGACGCGATCCGTGCGCAGGCTGATCAACCCGCAGGAAATCGTGAGGTGGAACACCGACAAGCGCTACCTCGAAGATCTGCAGACCATGGGGGTCGTTCCGGTGGTGCCGACGCGGTATTTCGCGGTCGGTCAGCGGGTCATCGTGCCCGAGGGCGAAGTGGTGGTGAAACCCGCGGTTGGCGCCGGCTCGGCGGGGGTTCGCCGGTTCGTCGACGCCTCGGCGGCCCTCGCCCACGCCCGTGCCCTACACGCCAAGGGGCGCGCAGTGCTGGTGCAGCCGTACGACCCACGGGTCTCCGCGGGCGAGACGGCGCTGGTGTTCCTGGGCGGCAAGGAATCCCACGCGTTCACGAAAGGTCCGATGCTGCCCCCGGCCGGGCAGTCCCCGGAGTTCGAGGAGACCGGGACCTATGCGCACGAGTCGCTCTCGCCGGCCGATCCCGACGATGCGGTTTGGGAAGTGGGCCGGCGCGCGATCGACGCGGTGGTCCGGTCGTTCTACATCACGCCTGAGGACCTGCTGTACGCCCGGGTGGACGTGATCGGCGGTCCGGAGGATCCCCGTCTGCTCGAGCTGGAGCTGATCGAGCCTGGCCTCGGATTCCGGCAACTCGACGCCAACGCGCGGGAGGATGCCGAGCGGCGGTTCGCGGTCGGTGTCGAGGATGCGCTGGAGCGGTTCGGGCTGGGCCCGTTGTCGCACCGGGGGCTCTGATCATCGGGGTCTCGGCGCTGTGCCCGAGGCGGTTCTTGCCGATCGGCTGTATGTGCTGTCGCGGGGTGGAACCACTGATGGCTATGAGGACGGGTTAGCCGCTGGGATCGACCCGTTCCCGCATCGACGCCCACAGTGCTGCGGTGGCTGCGGTGCAGGCGGCCGCACCGGCGACGTGCACGGCGACCAGGACTGCCGGCACCCCGGTGTAGAACTGGACGATGCCGACCAGGCCCTGCGCGCATACCAGGGCGACCAGTACCCCGAGCCGGACCATGATCGGACGGCCGGCCCGCACTGCGGTGAGCGCGAATCCCAGCGCCACGATCAGGGACAGGTAGGCGACCAGCAGTGACGAGTGCATGTGCACCAGCGTGGTGATCTCGACCTGTAGGCGCGGCACCACGCGGTCGAGGCTCTTGTCACCGGCATGGGGCCCCGCGCCGGTGACCAGCGTGCCGGTCACCAGGACGGCGGCCAAGATGACGGCGCTCAGGGCGGTCAACTGGCGCAATGGTTTCGGCACGGTGGTCCGGGGTGCGCCGGTGTCGGGCTGGCCGATCTTGACGAACAGCAACACCGCGAGCCACACCATGGCCATGGATGCGAGCAGGTGGATCGCCACCGTCCACCACAGCAGGCCGGTCCGCACCGTGATGCCGCCGATGATTGCCTGGACCACCGTCGAGGCCGGCATCAGCCACGCATAGATCAGCACCTCGCGGCGCCGGCGGGCCCGGGTCACGGCCAGGACCGCTGCGATGGCGGTCAGCACGACCAGGAAGGTGATCATCCGGTTGCCGAACTCGACAACCTGATGGACGACGGCGACCTCGGCGTGCGGCACGGGGGTGAAGCTGCCGGGGAAGCACTGGGGCCAGGTGGGGCAGCCCAGGCCGGACGCGGTGACGCGGACGATCGCCCCGGTGACCGAGATGCCGCCCTGGGTGAGAATCACCAGGAACGCGATGAGTCGCTGGACCCGCAGACTTGGCATGGGCAGCAGGTCGACCAGTCGCTGGAAAGCTGTTCCGCCGGGCACGGCCTGATCGTAGTTGATCAGGAACTACAGCCCGTAGTAGGGCTGGTCCGGATCAGGTGAACCGGAACCAGCGCAGTGCGCAGACCGCACCGACTGCACCCCAGGCCAGCAGTACCGCCACGCCGAACCAGTCCATCGACAGCGTCATGGCCTGGGTCAGGGATTCGGTCAGGGCGCCCGACGGTGTCAGCCGCGCGGCCCATCGCAGGGCCGATGGCACCGGTCCGCCTTCCAGTGTCAGCGCACCGAGTCCGGCGAACACGAACCACAGCAGGTTGGCCAGTGCCAACACGATCTCGGCCTTGAGGGTGCCGCCGAGCAGCAGCCCCAATGCGGCGAAGGTGGCGGTACCGAGCGCGATGATCACCGCGCCGAGCGCCAAACCCAACGGAGATGGCCGCCATCCCAGCGCAAACCCTATGGCGCCCAACAAGATCGCCTGCAAGAACACGACGGTCACCACTGCCAGCGACTTTCCGGCGATGATGCCCCACACCGGCAGCGCGGTCGCGCCGAGCCGTTTCAGAGCGCCGTAGCGGCGGTCGAAGGCCACCGCGATGGCCTGTCCGGTGAACGCGGTCGAGATCAGGGCCAGCGCCATGATCGCCGGCGTGAAGGTTCCCGCCCGGTCGTCGCCGAACGAGCCGAGCGGCAGCAGCGTCATCCCCACCAGCAGCGTGATCGGGATGAACATCGTCAGCAACAGCTGTTCGCCGTTGCGCAGCAGCAACTTCAGTTCCAGCCCGAATTGGGCGGCCAGCATGGCGGGCACCTTGGCCGGGCGAGGATCGGGCGCGAAGGTGCCAGGGGCGAACCGGTTCGGCGTGCTCGTCATGACCGCAGCTCCCGTCCTGTCAGGTCGAGGAATACATCTTCGAGGCTGCGCTGCTCCACCCGCATGTCGGTGGCCAGCACGTTGAGCCGGGCACACCACGCCGTGACGGTGGCCAGTACCTGCGGATCGATATGCCCCTCCACCAGGTATTCGCCCGGGGCGGTCTCGGTGGCCTTGTAGTTCTCCGGCAGGGCGGCTCCCAGCAGTGACAGGTCCAGCTTGCGGGGCGCGCTGAACCGCAGCTGGTTCTCGGCGCCGCTGCGGGTCAGCTCTGCCGGTGTGCCGGTGGCAACGGCCACGCCGTGATCGATGATCACGATCCGGTCGGCCAGTTCCTCGGCCTCGGTCAGGTGGTGGGTGGTCAGCACGACCGTGACACCGTCGCGGCGCAACGCATCGATGAGCTCCCACACCACAATTCGGGCGTGCGCGTCCATCCCGGCGGTGGGTTCGTCCAGGAAGACCAGCTCGGGGCGGCCCACCACGGCGCAGGCCAGCGCGAGGCGTTGTTGCTGACCGCCGGACAGGCGCCGGTAGGTGGTGCGGGCGGATTCGGTCAGCCCGAGGGTGTCCATCAGCCAAGCCGGGTCGAGGGGGTCAGCCGCATAGGAGGCGACCAGATTGAGCATCTCACCGGCCTTGGCGGCGGGATATCCACCGCCGCCCTGCAACATCACCCCGATCCGTTCGCGCACCTGGGCGTTGTCGGCGACGGGATCGAGCCCGAGGATCTCAACCCGCCCGTCGTCGGGGCGGATGAATCCCTCACACATCTCGACGGTGGTGGTCTTGCCTGCGCCGTTGGGACCGAGCAGGGCCAGCACCTCGGCGCGCTGGACGTCGAGGTCGAGGTTGGCGACCGCTGTGGTCGATCCGTAGTGCTTGCTGACGCCGCGGAGCAGCACAGGAGAGTCAGAACGCGAGGTCACGGGGATTCAGCGTAGGCGTCGGGGGACTGTGTGCGGTCCGGCGGTGGGCTTGTTTCGGTCTGAGGTGACACACGCCACGGCAGCCGGCGCCACGTCAACGCGATCAGGATCAGCACGATCACCGTGCTGGCCAGGGTCGCCATCACGATCTGGAACAACGTGAATCGGTCGCCGTTGGCCGTCGGACCGAATATCCCGACGACGAGTGTGATCGCGATGGTGGACCCGCGGAAGCCCGGCCGGGTGGCCCACGCGGCCAGCGGGATCACCGCCCACAGCAGGTACCACGGTTGCACCACCGGGAACAGCAGGATCGTGCCGCCGAGGGCTACACCGAGACCGCCGACGGGGTGCAGCCGCCCGCGCATCACCGCCAGCAGCAGCCAGCTGACCAGGATCGCGATCAAGAACACGCCGATGGCGCGGGTAAGGGCCAGGACTGCGGTGGTGTGGTCGCCGAGGCCCAGCAGGATTCCGACCTGGCCGGTGCCCAGGGCCAGCAGCGTCGGCGGTGACATCCAGCTGCGCACCACGTTGGCCGTGCCCAGGGTGCCCAGCCAACCGAAGCCGAGGCCGCTGGCCCAGCCGATCACGGCCATCACCGCCAGTGAGATCACCCCGAGGGGGACGCTCGCGACGAAGAATGCCTTGATGGTGCCGCCCAGGCGCCAGGCCAACGCCATCGCGACGAACCCGAGTGCGAGGAGCGACGGCAGCTTGACCTGGGAGGACAGCGTGATGAGCACTGTGCCGAGCAGCAGCATGCCTGCGGGGTACCAGCGGTCCCAGTCCTCACGAGAGTGTGGCCAGGCAAGCGGCCAGGGGATGAGCGGGGCCGCGGCATCGATTCCGCGCAGCGCGAACTCCGTGCCCGCCAACATCAGCCCGAGCATCAGTGCCTCGTTGTGGATACCGGCCACCAGATGCATGAACAGCAGCGGATTACACGCGCCGAGCCACAGTGCGCTGACCTCGGCGACCCCGCAGCGTCGGGCCAGCCGGGGTGTCGCCCACACGATCAATCCGACGCCGAGCAGCACCACGGCGCGGTGACACAACACCGCCGCGACGATGTTCTCGCCGGTCAGTGCGGAAATACTCTCGCCGATCCACAGGAACAGTGGTCCGTAGGGTGCCGGGGTCTCACGCCACAGACTGGGCACCGACAACGTGAACACGTGATCGAGGCCGAGGCCGGTCGCCGGACCGACCTGGTATGGGTTCAGGCCGATGTAACCGATCTCACTCTGGGCCAGGTAGGAGTAGACGTCCTTGCTGTACATAGGTGGCGCGATCAGCAGCGGAATGGCCCACAACAGCAGCGTTCGATCCAGTTGGCTGCGTGACATCCGGCGCGGGCCGAGGGCGAAGCGTCCGAGCATCAGCCAGGCCAGGGCCATCATCACGGCGCCGGTGGTCGTCATCGTCAACGACACCGTCTGGATACGGGAGGGCAGGTTGAGCAGCCGCACCCCGAAGGTGGGGTCCTGCACGACAGGGCGGGCGCCCGCACCGAGTGCGCCGATCGCCATCAGTACGGTTCCGGTGGCCCCGAACAGCCGGGTACGGCGTTGTGCGATGACCTCGGCGGGGTTGAGCGGGGATCCGACAGCCCGTTCATCACCGTGCCACCGGGCGATCGATGAGCTGAATGTCGACAGGCGGCTTGCCATCAGGGCAGCGTAGCGGTCGACCGGGGCGGTCTTCGCCATGCGGCGGTGGCGCAGGTCACGTAAGGGTGCCCTTGCTAGAACCCGGGGCGGAATTCCGTCACAATGGTGTTGTGAAAATGCGTCGGGAGACTACGGGTTCGGTTTCGAGCCCAGTTTCGGCTGGTGTGCCGAAGCCGGTCAACGACGTTGTGCCGGCATCCGACGGGCATACCCGCCGGGCGATCATCCACCTGTTGCTGGAAGGCCCGATCACCGCGGGGCAGATCGGTGACCGGCTCGGTATTTCGGCTGCGGGCGTACGCCGGCACCTCGATGCCCTGATCGAAGCCGGCGATGCACAGGCCAGCGCCGCCGCGGCGTGGCAGCACAGCGGTCGGGGTCGCCCGGCCAAGCGTTACCGGTTGACCTCCGCGGGGCGTGCCAAGCTCGGCCACACCTATGACGATCTCGCCGTCGCCGCGATTCGGCAACTGCGTGAGATCGGCGGCAAGGACGCTGTGCGAACCTTCGCGCGGCGCCGCATGGACACGATCCTGGCCGGCGTCACCGAGGGGTCCGGTGGAGTCGCCGACACCGCCGAGCGCGTCGCGGACGCGCTGACCCGGGCCGGGTATGCCACGACGACCAATCCGGTGGACGGCCCGATTCACGGGGTGCAGATCTGCCAGCATCACTGTCCGGTATCGCACGTCGCCGAGGAGTTCCCGGAGTTGTGCGAAACGGAGAGCGAGGCGTTCGCCGAGATCCTGGGCACCCATGTCCAGCGGCTGGCCACCATCGTCAACGGTGACTGCGCCTGCACCACACACGTTCCACTCGATGCGGACGGCCCAGCCCGGACGGCCGCAGAGACAAGCCAAACGACAGCCAACAAGCAAGGAGCGGCGATATGACCATCACGCCCGAAACGGCATCGATGAGCCGCGTGCGCGAAGAGGATCGAAACCTGACCCAGGAAGAGACCATCGCGTCGCTGGGCAACTACGGCTACGGCTGGTCGGACTCGGACGTCGCAGGCGCCAGTGCCCAGCGCGGCCTGTCCGAAGCCGTCGTGCGTGACATCTCAGCCAAGAAGAACGAGCCGGAATGGATGTTGGAATCCCGGCTCAAGGCCCTTCGTACCTTCGAGAAGAAGCCCATGCCGAACTGGGGTTCCAACCTCGAGGGCATCGACTTCGACAACATCAAGTACTTCGTGCGTTCCACCGAGAAGCAGGCGGCGTCCTGGGAGGAACTGCCCGAGGACATCCGCAATACCTATGACCGCCTCGGCATTCCGGAAGCCGAGAAGCAGCGTCTGGTCGCCGGTGTGGCCGCTCAGTACGAGTCCGAGGTGGTGTACCACCAGATCCGCGAGGACCTCGAGGCGCTCGGCGTCATCTTCCTCGACACCGATTCGGGCCTGCGCGAGCACCCGGAGATCTTCCAGAAGTACTTCGGCACGGTGATCCCCGCCGGCGACAACAAGTTCTCGGCTCTCAACACCGCGGTGTGGTCGGGTGGTTCGTTCATCTACGTCCCGCCGGGCGTGCACGTCGACATCCCGCTGCAGGCCTACTTCCGGATCAACACCGAGAACATGGGCCAGTTCGAGCGGACGCTGATCATCGCCGACGAAGGCTCCTACGTGCACTACGTCGAGGGTTGTACGGCACCGATCTACAAGTCGGACTCGCTGCACTCGGCCGTGGTCGAGATCATCGTCAAGCCCGGTGCCCGCGTGCGCTACACGACCATTCAGAACTGGTCGAACAACGTCTTCAACCTGGTCACCAAGCGTGCCCGCGCCGAGGCCGGCGCCACCATGGAGTGGATCGACGGCAACATCGGTTCCAAGGTCACCATGAAGTACCCGGCGGTCTGGATGACCGGTGAGCACGCCAAGGGTGAGGTGCTCTCGGTGGCCTTCGCCGGCGAGGGCCAGCACCAGGACACCGGCGC
>Ga0182746_1002640_pt1 | contig 13345 bp, 14 predicted proteins | sample eDN3rd30CBELigOP_FD_128881 | JGI IMG/M metagenome (GOLD analysis project Ga0182746, IMG submission 128881) | Enriched Organic Plus compost microbial communities from Emeryville, California, USA - eDNA 3rd pass 30_C BE-Lig OP (version 2) (version 2) ... | reverse complement strand
TGTTTTCTTTCAGATCGCGTTCAATGTGCTGCAAGTCGCGGGAGCGAATGGCGGCATTGGTGCGCGTGAAAAACACGGCATAGGGAATGGCGCGGCGAAACGCTTTTTCTTCACGGCGGATAAGGTCAATCACACGGCGGGATTGATCGGCGTCGAGTTGGCTTCCCTGCATGGGAACCAAAACGAGGTCAGCACGTCCGATAGCGTATGAAACCGCAAGGTTTGCGGAGCCTTCCAAATCCACAATAACGAAAGCCGAACGGCTTGCGACATCATCGATGGCATCGGTGATGGTGTTTTCGTTGACGTTGGGAACCAGCGCAAGATTGGCGGGCACGCGCGCAGGGTCGCGCTGCCACCATTGCGAAAGCGGTTGATTTGGGTCAGCGTCAATGAGGCTGACCGTGGCTCCACGCTGCGCCAGGACTTGCGCAAGCACAACGGCTGACGTGGATTTCCCTACGCCGCCTTTGGAATTGGCGAAAACGATAACAGACATATTTCCTCTCCCTTTTCTTTGATTTCATCGCAGAGAAGGAGAAACCGACAAGAAATATCGTCCATTACCGCCTACCAAGGCACGAGGTAGGCGGTAGGTAGGTGATAAATATGCACTACCAAGCCAATAGGTAGGCAATACCTAGCGACTTGGTAGCGCCTACCATTTCCCTAGTGAATGATGGGCATGTAAAAAAGTTCTTGAATCTGGCAGAAACAATCATATTTTGGGAGTGATTTATCCACCATACTCATGCAACATCGAATTGATGGATAAAAAACTTGGCCAATTACGAGGACTTGCGCACCGTAAAGCAACTTGTAGCCGAAGCACCATTTCTGACCGAACAAATGCTTCGCTGGTACATATTTCATGCACACACGAACGGGCTTGCATCGGCCATCATCAAGATTTCCAACAGGGTCTATATTGACCGCAAGGCATTCCAGACTTGGATTGAAAGCCACCGCCTCTCCCCCACGGGCTGAAAGCGCCAGATAGACGAAAACAGGAAAAGACAGCCTCGCAATCGCGAGGCTGTTTGTCTTTGAAGGCTGATTAGGCGGCTTGGTCGAAGGCGTCAGCCATGGCGTCCTGATAGCCGTAATACAGGCCGTCTGCTTCTTTCCAGTTATCCCAATCGTTGGGATCGTCGGTTTCAACGGCGATGGCGAGAAGTTCGTCAGCCTGATCGCGAAGGCAGCGCAATTTGATAATCATGTCGAGGCGTGTACGCGGTTCGATGGAAAGCATGGCCGTGTTCTCCCTTATTGAGCGTTGTTGTCGTTGCCGTTGTCGATCACGCGCAGAGTGATGCGACCATCGCGGGGCAGAAGATCAAGGGACAGGCTGAAGCCTTTGCCGTCCTTGTGCGGCCATGCCGCGCCAATGCGGGTCCAGTGTGCCTTGTCATCCTTGCCGCCGGTGACATGGAACAGGGCGTGCGTTGGTTGGTTTTTGGTTTTCGCTGATGTTGTCATGGGTCTATCTCCTTTTTTGGTTACGACCGCGCCCTACGCGGCCTGATGGTCTGAAAAGAACCCGAACGAAAAGTTCGGCGTGCAAGCGGCAACACGTTTAAGCGGGCAGCCTCTTGCAGGACGAACGGGGCGGGTTATCAGCGCCATCAATCAAGGCCGAGAAGGGGACGCGGCCCCCAAAAGGGGAGAGAGTTTCCCATGCCAGCGAAACCAGAACACCTTACCAACAAACCCGAAGTCAGTTCATTCCGGGCAAGAAAGGCATCTGGAAACCAGCACGGCAGCACCCAAGGCAAAAGAACGGGAAAGATTCTGCCGACTCTCACCCGACCGCAAGGGGCATCCCGCGCGTGTGACGCCGGTGGCCACTACCATCAAACAGAAGGAGACCAGGGCGCAGTTCGCAAACCGCTTACACGCTCTCAACCTTGACGCCATCATGCACCTGCGCCCTGTCAGTTTTCGCTACAAAGCCAGCTATGCCGAAGGCAAGCCAGGCATGAATGGCCTAAAGCGCGGCTTCATTGCGCAGGAGGCAGAAAAGGTACTACCCGAAGTAGCACGAAAGCGGAAAAAGATTTGAGAGACGGCTAGGCCGCGCCTGATTTCCGATTCTGAACAGCAGCGATCTCACGCCGACACTGATAAAGGCCGTGCAGGAATTGAAGGCGGAGAACGATAACTTGCGCCAAAAGATGCAAGACTTGAAACGCATGATGATGCGGAAATTAAAGGGGCTACGCCTGTAGCCCCTTGAGGAAATCGACCGCCTTGGTGGCGAGGCTGGAAGCCTGAAAGATAGCCTTGCTATCGGCCTTCAGGATTTTCAGCCAGTGGGAAATATAGGCCGCATGGTCGGGACGCGGTTCCAGCGTCACGCCAAGCTGGTTGCACAGGAAGGCCGCGCCAAGCTCGGCAACGAGTTCTTCGCGAGCATAGGCGTCCTTGTCAGGGTTGACCGTTTCCAGCCGTGCGCAACGGCTCTCGTGGCCTGAAAAATGCACCAATTCGTGCAAAAGGGTGCTGTAATACGCTTCGGTGGCCGTGCTGGTGGCGGAACCGTGGAAGACTTCGCGAGGCGGCATCTGGATCACGTCCGTTGCCGGGGCGTAATAGGCGCTCTCGCCGCCGTGGCGGATTTCTACCTTCGTGGCGGTGATGAAGCGGTCAGCGGCTTCGATGGGCGAAACCTGATTGACGATTGGCGTGCTGGCTTCAGGAGCGTAACCGTCAACCTGATCGGCGTTGAAGACGCGGGATGCACGGGCCATAAGGCGCTTGCGCGGCTGGTCGTCGGATGCATCTTCATCGTCGTGCTCAAATTCCTTGTAAAAGATGACGACAGCGGATTTTTCACCCTTGCGGACTTGGCAACCGGCGTTCTGCCATTGGCGGTAAGTACCCCAAACCCCGGTCTTGAAGTCCCGGACGTGCGCCGCCGCCCAAAGGGACACGATGTTGATGCCGCGATAGGCGTTGCCGGTGTCGATATTGACCGGCGACATGGTGTCGGTGCCGGTACGGTGCCAAGGCATCTGGAACGTGTCTGCGCCTTTCTCGATTGCGGCGATAATCTGGTTGGTGATTTCGGTGTAAACGTCGAATTTCTGCGTTACCTTTGCCATCGTATGCACTCCTTTCTTGCTTGTGCGTTGTTCGATGGCTGACGGTGAAGCGGGCAGGCTCCGACCTCACCCTTGGGCGAACCCGCAGGGTGAGAGGCAGAGGCAGGGATTTTTCTGGAACGAAGTGGCCGCGAGGAGCTGTAGGCGGGGAGAAAAATAACTGCCGCCGCCTTGAGGTCTTAGGGGAATGCTCGCCAGGAATGCCAGTATGAGAACAACTCCACAAAGCAAGGAAGTTCATCTGTGCATCGGCAAAGGTGCAGGCAGAACGCCGTTTGGACGAGCCAACCTGCAATATTCAACGCCGAGAAAGAGCATGGCCGCTTCCATATTCGCGACAAAGCCAAAGGCAAACCGCAGTTTCGGTGTAAGAATTTGACACGCGGACCATACCGCCATCCGCATCAATGCCCGCTTGGGCGCAGCTTACGAACCGGCGGCTTTCCGTTTGAGGGCGCGGGCCAGTGTCCGCGCGTGAACGCCGTATTGCTTGGCAAGGTCGTCAATGGTGGTTTCGCCAACGGTCAAGGATTTACGCGCCGCCTCGACCTGATCAGCAGACAGCGACCGCCGCCGCCCAAGGGTTTTTCCGGCATCCTTGGCGACTTTCATGCCAGCACGGGTGCGTTCGCTGATAAGACAGCGTTCAAATTCGGCAAGCGCGCCCATCATGTGGAAGACCAGCCGCCCGCCCGATGAGCTGGTGTCGATGGCCTCATTCAGCGATTGGAAATGCGCGCCTTTGGCGGCAATCTCGTTGATGATCTCAATGAGGTGCGCGAGTGACCGGCCAAGCCGATCCAGCCGCCAGACAACCAGCGTATCACCTGCCTGCAATGCGTCCATGGCCGCTGCTAGCCCTTTGCGGTCGTTTGCCCTACCGGATATGCCAAGGTCTTCAAAGATGCGCTCGCAATCGGCCTTCTGAAGCGCTGACAGTTGGAGTTTGAGATTTTGTTCAACAGTTGACACACGGGCATAGCCGATACGCATTTATAGAGCTTTCATTTCATTACTATTTTAAGGGAAAAACGCAGCTATTACATTGACAAAAACGTTCCAATTTGTCAGAGATGAAATATTGCATTTCTGACGCATCATCGGGGGAGAAATTGGCGGTTTAGGGGCGTTTGCTAAATTATTGCAAACAAAGGCAAAAAGGAACGTTTTTGTCATTATTCTAAATAAGCCCGCTCCTTGGCAACTGATTTCATAACCCATCCTCTTATTCGGCCAACGGGCGGGGGGGCATTGCTCGCTCCGAGGCCAAAAGGAGCTAGGGCATGAATCCAGTAAACCCATGGGCTTTGATTATCAGTGGCGTAGCGGCAGCGGCGATGGTTGCCGCAATCTATTTTGGCCTGCATCACGCCAGCATTTACGAAGTCCTACACACCGTTGATTCCGCATCGGCCAGCGCCGAAGCGTTGAAAGCGAAAACCGACGCACGGTTTCTGCAATTGGCTCATGTGGGCGTGTTTCTTACGGGCGTTGCCATCGCGGCCACCGGCTTTTTCGGCCTGAACAAAGCCAATTCTTAGCCTTCCCTCTGTCAGTCCTGATGCGCGGCGCGACAAGCGCCGCGCACCTTTTCCATTTCGGCATACGCATAAGGAGCAATTGAAATGTCGCAACTGACCACGACGCCTTCCACCAAAAGCAAATCAGGCTGGATAATGCTTTTTATCGGATGACCGTTTTTCGCCATCCCCATCCTTGGAACATTCGTTGGTGCGATTTTTATCGCCATCGCCATGCTGATAGCGGTCATGCAGATGCAGCGTAAAGAGGGCGGTCTTGGCCTGTTGCTGACGGCCATTTTTGCATCGCCCGTCGCATGGGTCATCATCTTCTTTGTCGTCCTGGCAAACCTTAGCAAATAACTAGCGCCAGAAGGGGAACAACCATGTTGGAGAAGGCCAATCCCAACGTACTTTTCGGCATCGGCATCGCCTTGGCTATCCTCGCGCCGGTCGCCTATTTCCTGATCTTCCACGACAAGATCATGCGTGGCTTGGCAATGGATCAAGCCTTTGGCGTATTCGGCGGCATAGGGACTGAAACCATCTTGTACCTGCGCGGCATTCAACCAGCGCATCTTGCCGTATTCGCCATTGGCGGCTTCCTTGCTTACACCGGCTGGAAAAAGCGCAATGCCAATGCGTAAAGCTACGCTTCTCACAGCAATGCTCACCGGCATCCTGATGCTTCCGCCCACGGCGGAAGCATCCCCCAAAACCGCCCTTCAGACGCTGACGGACTGCCTGAAAGGCAAGGTAAACCCTGAAGACGCGCGCGTGTGCATTGGCCGATATTCGGACCCATGCGCAGCCAAGGCAGAAAATGCAGCAATGATCCCGCAGATCGCAGAGCAAAGCCAATGCCTGCTGGATGAGGCGGCTGCATGGAACACGCTGCGCGACAGGGCTGTGAAGGGCTGGAAGGAAGACAACGGCACCAGCTTTTCCGCCACGATTGCCAAAACCGCCAAGGAAAGCGAGCGCTTCAGCCGCATCAAATGTTCGGTGTTCCAGAATGCCGACCAGTACGGGCAAACCGGCATGGCGCTGGAAGCGGAATGCCTGCGCGATGAAGCGGCGCGCACGGCAATTTTCATTGGTTACTCGTTGAATTGAATAGAGGAAACGACGATGTTTTCGCTCACCGAACATAAATCATGGAATGGCTATATCGGTCAAAACCGCTCTGATACGGCGTCCTTGGCCGCAATTCTCGGCTCCATGCACGTCGCGGACGCCGTAACGAAATCGGGAAGGAACATTGCCGCCGAAATTCGCCAAGGCAACGAGGCGATCATGAACGAAATCGCTTTTGCGAGTTCGGAAATTACCGCAGAATTGCGGAACATTGGTGGAGACCTGCGTAGCATGGGTGCCACCCTTGAATGGGGTTTCCGTGACCTTCTGGCGGAACACCACCAGATGAACCAAACGCTGAAAGACCTGTTGAAGACGGCGAAATCGCCGTCACAGACGTGGGCCTTTGAGCAATTTGACATGGCGCGGGATGCCTATGCTCGCGGCCTCGACAAAGAAGCATTGGAGTTCATCAATAACGCCATTAACGGCTATCAAAGCCAGACAGGCAATCGGCTAGACCATCGCTTTCACTTCCTCAAGGGCAACATTCTGCTCGGCAACAACAAGCACCATGACCCGGAAGTGGTGGACGTAAAAGCCGCCAAGCAAAGTTTTGAAGATGCCGCCCGCTATGCCGTTGGCAGCGAAAAAAAGAAAGTCCGCCTCTTTGCGGCTGAAGCGTACTGCCACGCCGCCTTTGCTGCATATTGCCTTGATGACACCGAATCCGTTCTGGCGCATTGCGCAAAGGCCCTCGAAATCGACGGTGGTTTGACCGAAGCGCTTTATCTGCAAGCCAAGGCATCCGTCCGGCGTGGCGACGAAGACACCACCTTCGCCGCCACGCGCAAGGCCCTTGATCTCGATCCCGCCTATATTCTCAAGTTCTCAAGCGACAAGGACTTCGCAAGCAGCAAGGTCATTGACTTGGCTGAAGCCGATTACGTTTCAGACAGGCGGTCAAAGACAAATACGGCGCTGCAATTCTACAAAGAACTTAAAGCCCATGCGAATGTGGAAGGCCCCGAACCAGCGGAGCTTTCCGTGAAAGACGGCGAAGGCGTCGTGGAAACGACCATGCGCATCCGCAATATCGGTGCGGCCTGCGACCATATCCTTTCCGCGCTGCATGACAGGCTATCTGGTGAACATGACGCTGAATCCAAAAAAGCTAACGTAAAGCAATATAGGGCCGAACAGGCCATGAAGAAACAGATGTCACCGGCATTGTTCGCCGTCATTGGCGCGGCTCTGGCTATATTTACAACATCAGCTCCCAGTTTTACTGGTTACCTGTTTTACATATTTATTTTCACTGTTGGCGGCGCAATGCTCGCAAAGTTTTTGAACAAGGCCATCATTGAAAACAATCAAAAAGAAATCAACAGCGTAGCCGAGAATCTCAACCACACAGACCAGAAGCTAAGCGAGCAAATGCAGAAGGCGGTCGCCCTGAAGAACAAGATAGATGAAATCTTGGGAGTTTCGGGACGTAACCGGGCCGATGGTGCAAACAGCGCCGCCTAACAATCACCGAAGAACGCCACCCTCCACCATATTCCAATAGAGGACAGCCATGTCACGGATGAAATCCGCCCTGTACGCCTGCGGACTCGCAGTGTTGCTTAGCGGCTCGATGTTTCAGAACGCCTTTGCGACCGATGTTGAGAAATTCTATTTGGTTACCACAAAAGATGCCTATGCAGCACTATCAAAAAATGGGTATATAAACTCCGATGGAATTTCATCGGAAAATAATTCAGCACTAATACTTTTAACACTTCCGAAACATAAAGCTAATATTGAGAAATTTTTCTCAAATTCAGGAACACAAATCCAGTACAAAGAATGGGATGCACCTTACAGCAAAGTACTTCGAGACATGAGGAACCTTGTCGATGCAATTGCGATCAAGGAAGATGATTATAAAAGTGCAGATGTGCAGTCCCTGCTCAAGAAGTACGGTTATGTAACCATTGGCGATCCTGTGATTGCCACCGAGTAGATACGACATCACAGCATCGGGCATCAAAAAATGGGACCGCCCGATGCTAACTAATCCGCAGGGTTCACAGTTCCGATGCCGGCTTTCGCCACACGCAAGCGGCTGATCAAATCTGCAAACCCTGCTTGCCTGCTCTGTACCGCAGCCATGGCGCTCAACTGATTGTCCAGCAAGGCAATAACATCTTCAACCGCTCGCAATACATGCGGCGGCGTCGCTTTCACGCTACCCGTTGGTCCCGCATAAGCCAGTTCAAGACTTGCCAGTGACAGCTTTTCCTTGAGGAACTGATAGAGCATTTCTGTCGCTACCTGTGCTGTGCGCGCGCGCATGGCCATGAGAATGGCTGTCCGCTCGCCGTCATTATCAATGCCCGTAACAGCCACGTAGTCGGCCAGCGTGGCCCGCACATAGGTTTCCATCGCACAGCGCACCGTAGCCAATATAAAATAGGAAGCCGGGTTTTTGCTGGTGGCTGAACCGCCACTGGACATATAATCCCCGTGGAATTGCTTATTCACCTCACCGAGTTCAGCCATAACTTTTTCAACATTCAATGCGTCTGGCTTCTTGACCATCTTTCCGACTTGTTCGGCCAAGTCTTTTATTTTTACCAAGTTTACGTCATCGTCATCACCGCCACCGCTAGGATTGTAGGCAGAAACCATTGTCGCCTCGGGATCAAGAGCCGGAAATTCCTTACCGTTCTTGGTAATCTTCAGATTGTAGGCACGGGTGATATATTGAGAAAAATCTTCGGTAGCCGCGCCCTGAGAGCAGCCAAAGTATCGGCTGAACTCCGCATCGGAAAATGGATAGTTTAATTTCTGATCTTCTAGTTTAGCTTCCTGCATCGGTTCTTGAAGCAATTCGCCTTTGACGGCAATGTCCATTGCGTTGTCGTAGCCGACCATCTCGGTAAGATTTTCTGCGAAGGCGTAACGGTAATTCAACTCGTTCTGAGTGAGCGCATAGGCAATGTCGAACACCTGAATCGGCGTAAACAGCGCATTTGATAAGCGCGGCTTCTCCTGATTCAGGCATGTCAGGTTCAAACGCTCGGAGCCGACACACCATCTGACATTCGGGACGAACGCCATAATAGCGCAATCACTGGAATCGTCTTGCTCTGTAGGATTCTCATATCCAGCGCCCCCGCGAGTATAGCAAAGCGATGTGCCTTTCAGCGCGTCCAGAAGCCCCCCGGTCCACATGCTCGGCTTCAGTTCATCCTCGTCCGGGTTGAGAAGGCTTGTTTCCAAAACCTGCTCAAGGGATTTCTTCTGCAAGTCTTTGCTCGGCTGGAACTCCACCTCCTTTTTCCCAAGGGTCGCTTTGAGCGTTCCGTTCTCATTGAACATGGCGATCTGGCTTTGGGAACCGTACAGGCACGCCCGGTAGGCGGCTGCATATGCCAGCGCTTCTTTGCCGTCCCGGTAGTCTTCCCCATTTTCTTTGGCGGAGCCGGTTTTCAGGTTTTCCGTACCGACATTCCGGCGCACGCATTCCTGCAACGCCTGCCAGCGCATCATATCTTCAGACGAAAGGCTTGCCGCCGACTGCACGGCCTGGCATCGGTCCTGCATCAACTGAACGCGCTTCGCGCCATAACTTTCCACGCTGTCATAAACAGCCGCAAGGGCTGGGGAATTGTACAGGGTGGTCAGCATATATTTTGCAAGCTGACTATTGAGATAGTCCTTAACTTGCTCCTCTTTTACGTCCATGGCCGTAACCATCGCGGCATGTTCATCAATGACGCCGCAGCCCAGAATCTGGTTACGCGCGGCAGCGCCCTGATTCTCATCGAAGAGCGTATTCAGGTCATCCTCTGTGAGTAAAAGCTGATCCTTGGCGATGGAGTTCCCGCCGATCACCGGGCGACCAATGTTCCCCAAGACGCCATATTGGCTACCCGTGGTGGATTGAAACGGCTTTTGCAGAACCCGCTTGGACAGATCAATAGGATCATTGCCCTTATGCTGTTCCGCATCATACCGCGAATCTGCGGCGAATACAGCACCCGTCGCAGTCGTTATAGACAGTATTGCATATAATAAAATTACTCTACACTTCACAGAAATGACCAATCTAACCTGATAACCCTTTTATATTATGTGTTTCAGCAAAAATAAAATAACATAATTTATGTATTTTAATAATAAATCCAAGTCTCGAAGAAAGACGCGGCACGAATCGAGGGGCACCAAAATGCGACGAGCGGAGGCGAAGTTTCTTATTTTGGCGACGATAATAGTAGCCGCACTCGGTTACATCACCATCATGAAATGGCCGTCAAGGAAGGCCGACGAAGCGCCAGAGATGGATTTCGCCCAACAGCAGCGGGAAATTGCATTATTTGCGCGCTGCTATGGGAAAGGGATGATTCCTGCCTCTGACGCACCGAATGCTGATGCCGATGGCTGCATTGTCTCCAGGGCAAATATGCAGACAGGCGTTACCGGCTTGGGCGAGGTTGTTTTCCCGAAAGCATATAAAGCACCGCCAGCTATTGTCCTGACCCTGAGAACGGTTCCCGCTTCAACCGAAGAACGGGCCTGTCTGGAACAGGTCTATGCACATCTGCAAACAACCCCAAGAGTCAGCACGACGAAACTCGTCCTTGATATCAGCGACATGGCCGTGCCATTGGACGAACACTGCATAGACGCCGTGATGAATGTGCAAATCGGCTGGCTGGCTTATGAAAAACTTTAATTGAGGCGCAAGAGCCGTGGTGGTGTGTACTTGTAAGAAACTGATGATTTTCATCATCGGGTTCAATCGGCTCTTGCTAATTGAAGCGTAGCATACCTTTCGCATCCGTCAAATAAAATGAATAAACTTCCCCTATTCCCGTATTTCTTCCACTGTTCCGCCAATAGAACCGCTTAATTTCGGCTTCTTTGTATCGCCTTCACCGGAAAGGTACTTGCTCGTTTCTTCGACACGATTATCCGGCGCGACCTGCTTGACGTTACCGTCAATCAGTATTTGTGCCACCACATCAGGCGGCAGCAGCATCCAAAAGCCGAGATAGTAAGCGTCTATGTCGTTCTGATAGAGGTCGTGCCGGAAGCGGAGAAGTTTCAGGCCGTATTCACGGGCAGTCATGAGCGCGGCATAAAATCCCGGAACTATTTTGTCTAAAACATCAGCCTTATCATCGGGCCACAACTGATAGGGCGAACTGGTCAGCACGCTGCTTTCCACGTGCTCAAGATGCAGGACAAGATGCTTGGCCGCTTCCACGATTTCCATTTCACCCAAATAGCGGTTCAGCAGCGGATAATCTTCCAGCGGCCTGCCTGAAGCGATTTTAAGCCCTTCAGGATTCTTGATCCACCATGCCTCATCCTCGACGTGAACCAGATAATCGGCGGGCGCTATGTGGCTCTTGATCACCGGCGCTATGCGCTGGGCAAGCTCTCTCGCTGGGCGAGGGTTTTTCAGGCGGTATTTCGGAGCAAGTTCGGGAAACCACCAGTTATCCAGTTCGTATTCCAGTTCCATCGGCAACGGATGATAGCCAAGAGTGCTGGAAGGCTGCTCTTGCGGAATCCTCCTGACCCCGGAATCAATACGGATGCCCGATTTCCTGCGCGCAAAGAAAACCTCCGAACTGGAAACGTCAAACCCGTCCATGACCGTGACAGGATAGAAAGCCAGCTTCATGTTCTCTGGCACTGGAACGAGCTTTGGATCATCGGCCAGCGGTGTTTTGAATGCTTTCACCACCTCATCCACGGACTTGTAGTAATAGTGCAGTGGATCCCACAGGGGTCCGCTAAGCTGTGTAAAATAGCCCAGATCATCGTCCCAGCCCCAAAGGCTGGGGGCTTCAAAGTGCTTCGGATGGGTGGGAAGCCAGCACGCGCCCCATTCGGCAACACAGCGTGTATGCGGCAGACGCAGATCGGGCAACAGAGGTTCCGGGTCATGCGCGTGCGGGCTTCGGTAGCCTGAACCATCGCTGACGACGACATGAGCCTGCTCTATGCGGCGCGCCAAGGCGAAACCCGGACGTATCACGTCCAGAATCGTGCCTTTCGGCGCATCGCTCGGACGCTCTTCAATAATTTTGTGCAGGTCCGACACTGCACGGCCAGGCCAAAAGTCCTGAAGGGCAAAATCGCTGGATACCTTGTTGAAGCCATTATGCGCCTCAAAAGTCGGGATGACGGTCACCCCCTGCCAAAAGAGTTCTTCAAACCATTCGTCGCCGTTCTGGCCTTCATAGAATTGCTCATACGACTGGCCTGCTGGCCTCTCGTCCCATTTCTTCAAGGCGGCGGCGACCAAGGCTTCGCTATCCTTCAGGTTGATATTCTCGCTGACGGTGTAGAGATATTCCGTCTGCGGAATTCGCCAGCCATCCTGATAGAAAGTGTCGAGCCGCAACTTGTAGGGGTACAGATTGGCATTCTGATACGCTACATGGCCGTAGACGCCGCGCGGTTGGCCAGATCGTCTGGCATCTTTCGACAGCGACATATCCAATGTACGGAAGCATGTCAGGAATATCTTTTCCAGATGCGGCGCGTCTTCCTGACCGATCGGCCTGCTAAAGCGAGGGAATGCGCGCAGCGGAGCGTTTCGCCATTCCTCTCTCTCCTTGTACATCGGGCCAAAACCGATATGGATAATGCGCCCGGCCAGATCGCGGACGAACAGCGGACTTACCGCCACCGTACTTTCCAGTTGCGAACCCGCTGAAAATTCGGCGGCGCGAACGACATTGTGGCCGCATGGCTCGGACCATTCCAACGACGCTTTCGATTGTATGGCATTATTTACGAGGCCAGCGTAAAGCGGCCAAGCCAATTTCTGTGAAGGGTTCAACCCCAAACGTTGATCCCAACAGATACCCGTCAGAATTTCATGTGTTCCAGTTTCTCCCACAATGTAGCCATCCATATTTATTTAATTATTTATTTATTCGCGGGAACCGAACGTCACGTTGACCGAGACATTCCCGTATCCGGATGAGGACCAGTTGTTGCCGGTCATGGCGTTGATAACTTTGCCAACGTCGCCCTCACCATCGAGCTTCCCAAACTCTTTTCCATCAATCGTGTGGATTTCGCCCTTGGCCCGCATTTGTTCAATCATCTTGTCGCTAAGCTTGGCATCGTTCTTCAGGGCTTCAACACTGGCGAACGTTGCCTTGGTCTTCCCGTCATCCATCGTATGCGTCTTGTAGTGATCGCCCAAGGTGCCATTTTGCTGTCTGGCGATGATGGCGGTATTGAAGGCAGTCGCGCGCCGGTCTTTCAAGCGGGCAAGCGTTGCCGGGTCGCTCACATCGCGACCGATATCCCTGTCTATCAGTGAGCGCACGTCTTTGGTGATACCGTCCAACGAGCGTTGACCATCCCCCATCGGCACGCCCTTCAACATGCTACTTGGTACGCTGTGGTGCGTTTTCAACTGCTGATCGAGCCTTTCATGCTTGCTGTTCACAGCATTCAGGATCGCCTCGCCGGGATCATTCTGCTGCAACATGCGTACACCACCAGCGCGTTGCGTGGCACGGAATATCTCGCCGGTTCTATCGGTCGCGCTGGCGTATCCCTTACGAAGCCCTTTGCCAGCGACAGGCATGAATGAACCTAATGTCAGGAGCGCACCAGCCG
>Ga0182746_1002637_pt1 | contig 13353 bp, 10 predicted proteins | sample eDN3rd30CBELigOP_FD_128881 | JGI IMG/M metagenome (GOLD analysis project Ga0182746, IMG submission 128881) | Enriched Organic Plus compost microbial communities from Emeryville, California, USA - eDNA 3rd pass 30_C BE-Lig OP (version 2) (version 2) ... | reverse complement strand
GCCAGCACCGTCGTCACCATCAGGATCACGCCCAGCGCCCTGGCCAGCGGCTCCGATGGGGTATTGGCGAGGATCTGCGCGAAATCGGGGATCGGCGTGCGGCGGATGATCGCTGCGGCACAGGCGATCGGCGCGGCGATCGCAACCAGAGCCCAGGCGCTCAGGCGCAGCCAGTCGCCGATCCACAAACTCTGGACCGGGATATCCGCGACCGCCCAGCCCGCCAGCGTGCCGGACACGATGGCCAGCACAGCGATCTTCGCCCAGTCGGTCCATGGCACCTTCAGCCGGTCCATCGAGGCCAGACCAGCGGCGAGGAAGATCACGACAGCCAGCACGGCACCGCCAGTGGCCAGCCTCCCCCAGAGCGGATGATTGGACACCGGCTCGCCCCAGAAGAATTTCTCCCTGCGGTCGCCGCGGGCGTCGAACAGCCCCCAATAGCCGCCGACGGTGCCCTCGAGCTGCCGCTTCCACGGCTGGTCGAACGCCTCGATGACATTGACATGGAAGTTCTCACGCTTTGACAGCGCAACGACTTCCGCCATGAAGCGCGCCTGATTGGCCGGCGACGGCAATGCGCCTTCCCGCATCCGCCCCGCGCTCGGCCAGCCGGTCTCGCCGATCAGGATCTCCTTGCCGGGAAACGCCGCGATCACCTGTTTGCGGATCGCGTTGAGATGCGCCACCGCCTGGTCGGCCGGGATCGGAAAGTCCTCCCAGTACGGCAGCAGATGGACGGTGACGAAATCGGCGACGCTGGCCAGATCCCGGTTCCGCAGCCAGTATTCCCAGACATCCGCATAGGTCACAGGGATCGTCGGCACCGCAGCCTTCACCTCGCGGATGGCATTGGCGACCTGCTGGGCCGTCATCTCGCCGCGCAGCAGGACCTCGTTGCCGACGACGATGCTGCGGATGACGTCGGGAAACTCCTTCGCCAGGGCGATGCCGGTGTTGATCTGGACGCGCGTCTCGTCGGGACGGTTGGACAGCCAGATCCCCTGGATCACCTTCAGGCCATGCTTGCGGGCGATGCCCGGAATCTTGTCGAGGCCGTGGTCGATCGAATAGCTGCGCACGCAATCGGTGATCGCCTTCAGCCGCTCGAAGTCCTCGTCGATCTGCCAGGCCTCCACGTCCCGCGGCATCCACGGGGTCTCATTGTCGCGGAACGGCGCATAGGACACGCAATACAACTTTTCATTGGCGGCCATCGGCGACGGCGGCACCGGGACCGGGGTTCCAAGCCAGGTCCACCAGGCGGCAATTGCGGCAACCGAGATGGCGAGAAAAATGATCGCGTGACGCATCAGATTGAAAGACCGGCTGCCGATTGGGTGTCTGCGGCCAGGCCGCGTCGGATCATGAATGATCAGACATCAAAACCGCATCGCCGCCATGGAGGCAAGCCGGAGACGGGTGGCTGGACAATCCCGGCAAGTCTGGCAATCTGCGCGCGCCGTCAACCACCGAAAGCGCCGCAATACAGTCCGATCCACATGCGCCAGACGCAAGGATCGGTCCATTCGGGCCCTAACAATCGAGCTGATATGTCTTCACGTCCGCGTCCCTTTGTCGCTCTGACCGTCACATGCTTGATTGCCGCCTTCGCGCCTCAGGCGCATGCGCAGAGCACCGAGCCCAAGCCTGCCGAGCAAAATCAGCCGGCCCAGCCCGAGGGAACGAAGGAGGCGCCGAAGAAGGTCGACGATTTTGCGGAAGCGGCGCGGATGCTGAATGGCGCGGCGGGCAATCCTGAATGCGTCTGGCTCGGACGGCGCGTCGTGAGCCTGCTCTGGCGTGACGATCTCGACACCGCCTTCCGGCATCTCGATCTTTACGACCGTTTCGGCTGCCCCAGCACCCATATCCAGACGACATTCCGTTGCATCGTCCGCCAGGGCAACATCGATCCGAAAGCGAACGACACGCTGAATGCGCGCGTGCATGCGTGCTGGATCAATCCGGCTCAACCGTCTGCAGCCGCCGCACAGGCCGCGCCTGCCGCGACACCAAACACGCCGCCAGCCGCCGCGAATCCTTAAGGTTCATTCATCCTAGTGACGCAGCAATAACGCGCGCGCGTCATTAATTCGCCACGGCATCTAAGTACTTGAAATCGTAACGCTCAGTCCGCTAGCTTATTAGTTGGAATGAGTAGCGTAAGTGCTGGTGGGGAACCCAGTCGATGGGTTCGGGTTGTTGATTGTCTCTAGCCCCCTTGGTTGAAAATCCATGCGCATCGTCGCAGCTGTTATCGCGTTCGTAGCGTTAGTGCACGGTGCGATCTGGGTTCTGACGCAAAAGCACATCGCCGCGCCCGAAGTCAGGGGCGAACTGGCGAGCCTGTCATACACACCCTATGGGCGATCGCAGCATCCCGACTATGGCGACCGCCCGACCGCCAAACTGATCGCCGACGACATGCGCACGATCAGCCCTTACACCCGGGCGATCCGCACCTACTCGTCGACAGCGGGTGTTGAGCAGGTTGCGCCGATTGCCGCGAATTTCGGTCTCAAGGTCTCGATCGGCGCGTGGATCGACAAGAACGAAACGCGCAACGAGGCGGAGGTCCGCAGCGTCATCGATATCGCCCGCCGCAACAGCAACGTCGAAGCCGTGTATGTCGGCAACGAATCCATCCTGCGCGGCGACAAGTCGGTCGATGAACTGGTCAAGATCATCCAGCGCGTGAAGCGCTCAAGCCCGGTGCCGGTGACCACCGGTGAAATCTGGAATACGTGGCTCGAACATCCCGAACTCGCCTCCTCGGTCGACTTCATCGCCGCGCACATCCTGAACTACTGGGAAGGCATTCCGGCGGACAAGGTCGTCGAGAACAGCATCCAGATCTATGAGAAGCTGCGCGCCGCCTTCCCCGGCAAGCGCATCGTCATCGCCGAGTTCGGCTGGCCGAGCGCCGGCTACAACATGCACAGCGCCGTGCCCGGCCGGCTGGAGCAGGCGCAGATCCTGCGCGACTTCGTGAACCGCGCCGAAGCCTATGGCATCGACTACAACATCATCGAAGCTGTCGACCAGCCGTGGAAGACCAACGAAGGCGGCGTCGGTCCGTACTGGGGCATCTTCGACGCTCACCGCGATCTCAAGTTCGAGTGGACCGGCCCGCTGACGGACCCGGATCACTGGAAGCTCGCCGGCATCGCCGTGCTGGTGGGGCTGCTGCTGTCGCTGCCGCTGCTGGGCATGACCGCGACAGTGCCCCAGGCCGCCCTGCTGGCTGGCGCCTGCCAGCTGATCGGGATGTGGGCGGCCACCGTCTTCGCCTTCTGGAAGGGCCACTACTTCGTCTGGGGCGCGGCTTTCGCCCTGGGGCTTGGCATCTTCCTGCTGATCCCGCTGGTGATGATCGCGCTGGCCCGCATCGAGGAGATTGCAGCCGTCGCCTTCGGCCGCGGTCCGCGTCGGCTGCTGTCGACCCCGCCGGCCGCGCCGGACGGCTACGCGCCGAAGGTGTCGATCCATGTCCCGGCCTATCGGGAGCCGCCGGAGATGCTGAAGGCGACGCTCGATGCGGTCGCCCGGCTCGACTACCCGAATGTCGAATGCGTCGTGGTCGTCAACAACACGCCGGATCCGGACTTCTGGATGCCGATCCAGGAGCATTGCGCCCTGCTCGGCGAGCGCTTCAAGTTCGTCAATGCCGAGAGGCTTGAAGGCTTCAAGGCCGGCGCGCTGCGCCTCGCGCTGGAGCACACCGCGCCGGACGCCGAGATCATCGGCATCATCGACGCCGACTATGCGGTGAAGGCGGACTGGCTGAAGGACCTCGTCCCGGCCTTTGTCGATCCGAAGGTCGGCCTGATCCAGGCGCCGCAGGATCACCGCGACGGCGACCGCAGCGTCATGCACCAGGCGATGAACGGCGAATATGCCGGCTTCTTCGACATCGGCATGGTGCAGCGGAACGAATACAACGCGATCATCGTCCACGGCACCATGTGCCTGATCCGCCGCAGCGCCATCGACGCCGCCGGCGGCTGGTCGAGCGACACCATCTGCGAGGACACCGATCTCGGCCTCGGCATCATCGAGCGCGGGTATCAGGTGCTCTACACCAACCGGCGCTACGGCTACGGCCTGCTGCCGGACACCTTCGAGGCCTACAAGAAGCAGCGCTACCGCTGGGCCTATGGCGGCCTGCAGATCCTCAAGAAGCACTGGCGCACGCTGCTGCCCGGCCAGAGCCGCCTGAACCGTGAGCAGAAGCGCGAATTCGCCTTCGGCTGGCTGAACTGGTTGGGCGCCGAAAGCCTTGGCGTGGTGGTGGCGATCCTCAACCTGATCTGGGTGCCGATCGTCGCCTTCGCCGAGATCGCCGTGCCGGACCGCATCCTGACCTTGCCGATCATCGCGGCCTTCGTCGTCTCGCTCTCGCACTTCGTCGTGCTCTACCGCCTGCGGGTGCCGATCAGCTTCGCGCAGATGAGCACGGCGGTGTTCGCGGCGATGTCGGTGCAGTGGACCGTCGCGCGGGCGGTGGCGACCGGCATCTTCAAGGACGGGCTGCCGTTCATGCGCACCGCCAAGGGCGGCCTGACCATCAAGGGCCCGGACTTCCCCGCCTTCTGGGAGGCCGTGCTGGCCGGCCTGCTGCTGCTCGGCTCGGTCGTGCTGGTGATGACCAACTACAAGGACATCACCGAGATCAAGATCTTCGCCGCAGTGCTGGTGCTGCAGAGCCTGCCCTTCATCTCCGCCGTCGCCATCGCGCTGGTGGAAGGCTCAAAGCTGAACCAGTTCAGCTTCTGGCAGGCCGCCGCGGCCAAGGTCGCACCGCTGCTGCCCGGCCGGTCGCCGATCGCCGCCAAGGTGTCGGCACCCGTGGATAACCGCATGGACGCTGCGAGCTGACAGCGAACAACTCTGGCTTACGGCTCAGGCCGTGAGCCGTAATTGAAGAATGTCCGCGGCGCGCGCCAGAGCGTCGCGATAGCGATAAACGGTGCTGGAGATTGTCCTTCGGTCCGCGAGTCCGACGGTGCTGTAGCGCCGTCCGCCCGGTGTCTCGCCATAGACCTCGTTGATCGCATCGCGGGCCTTTTCATGGGCCGCTGTCACCTCAGCCGCGGCCTGCGGGTTACGCCGGGCAAGCTTTGCGGCGAACGGCTGATACTGGCTGTTGATGCCAATGATATTGTGCCGGAAAATCAGCAGGCTTCTGTCGGACCATGTCTCCTCCTCGGAGGAGATTTTCTTCGCCGCGATTTCGGTCGACAGGGCGAGCAATCCTGCGAAGGTCTTTCGCCCCGAAAAGTTCTCCCGCACGTTCAGGTCGGTTATCAGCGTCTTCACTGATACAACCAGTCCCTGTGCGACATGCAAGGCGGCATCGAGATCCTTGTCGCGGAAGATCAGCGCCTCGATCTTGTGGAAGCCTTTGAAGTCCTCGTCGGTTTCCCCGTTCTCGAACGCATACGGCCTTGCGTCGATGTCCTGGTCGCTCGCCGCGAATGACGCGGCCAGCACTTCGATTTCCTCGTATGGCGGACGCGAAGCGATATAGGCGGCCCGCGCCTGGGCCAGATCGCCCGACCTGATCGCGGTGACGAGAGCCCGCGCCAGCGGCAGTTGATCCCGCGCGCGCTGGCGCAGATAGGTCAGCCCCTGATCCACTGCTCCGTTGTGGATGTCGATCTCGCGTGCCGTCGCACTGATTGGCGCAACCGCAGTCACAGCCGCCGCAACGCCAAATCCGAAAGCATCCCGCCGGGTCAAATTCATGATCACACGCGCCCCCTGTTGAATTTTGCCAGAACCGCGACGACAGCCGCTCAGTTCTGCTCAAGTAATGGAGTCGGTGCGCCAAAAATCAATGCTGGTCGATCAGAGTATAATTGCTTAAAAATACAGAAGATCTCTTTGGCATGAAGTCTCAATTTCCTTAGAAATCGGCCTTTCTAATCTATAAATTTTTTTGCCGGGCGCCCGTTCCGGATCATTGCCGCCTCAACCGCCCCCTGATCGGGCGCCAAAACACGCCATGCTCCGCTGCCGCGAATGACCGGTCGCCGCCGAAGGGCCGGCCTATGCCGGCAGTGCCGTTTCAACGAGCTTCGCCCAGTAGGACGCGCCGATCGGGATGATCTCGTCGTTGAAGTCGTAGGCCGGATGGTGGAGGTCGGCCGAGTTGCCGTTGCCGACGAAGATGAAGGCGCCGGGCCGCGCCTCCAGCATGAAGGAGAAATCCTCGGCCGCCATCATCGGCGGCGCGTCGTCGATCACCCTCGCCTCGCCCACGACGCTGGCGGCGACCGCGGCGGCGAAGGCGGTCTGGTCCGGATGGTTGACCGTCACCGGGTAGTTGCGGTGGTAGTCGACCCTCGCTGTGGCGCCATGCATCCGCGCTGTCCCCTCGACGATCTCGTGCAGGCGCCGCTCGACGAAATCCCGCATGGCCGGCGTCAGCGTGCGCACCGTCGACTTCAGATGCGCGGTCTGCGGGATGACGTTGTCGGTATGCCCGGCCTGGAACACGCAGGTGGACACCACGGCCGATTCCAGCGGATCGACATTGCGCGCCACGATCGCCTGCAACTGGGTGACGATATAGGCGCCGACCAGGATCGGATCGACGGTCATGTGCGGCTTGGCGGCGTGGCCGCCGACGCCCTCGATGTCGATGTCGACCTTGTCGACCGCCGCCATCATCGGCCCCGGACGGATGAAGAACTCGCCCACCGGCGTGCCGGGATAGTTGTGCATGCCGTAGACTTCCTCGATGGCGAAACGCTCCATCAGGCCGTCCTTCACCATCGCCCGGCCACCGCCGCCGCCCTCCTCGGCCGGCTGGAAGATCACCACCGCGGTGCCGGCGAAATTGCGGGTCTCGGTCAGATAGCGGGTCGCGCCCAGCAGCATGGCGGTGTGGCCGTCATGGCCGCAGGCGTGCATCTTGCCCGGCACGGTGGACTTGTAGGGAACGTTGGTCAGTTCCTCGATCGGCAGCGCATCCATGTCGGCGCGCAGGCCGATGGTCTTCACCCGCCCGCCCGCCGCATCCTTGCGGCCCTTGATGACGCCCACGACGCCGGTGCGGCCGATCCCCGTCACCACCTCGTCGCAGCCGAAGGCGCGGAGCTTGTCGGCGACCGACGCCGCGGTCCGGTGCACGTCATAGAGCAGTTCCGGATGGGCATGGATGTCGTGGCGCCAGGCGGTCATGTCCTGGTGGAAATCGGCAATCCGGTTGACGATCGGCATGGGGTCCTCGCGCGACGCCGCTGCGCCGCAAGCTGAAATGGGTGCCTTCGCCTGACCCTAGCACAATCCGGGCCGGATCGGCATGAACCGGGGCCGATCACACGCCCCGGGCGCTTCGCTATTGACCCCGTCCCGCCCCGTCCCTACACACGCGCGAGGCAAACCTCTCCGCGGGCGCCCGCCCGGATTGACGGTTTGAGCGCGTAGCTCAGTTGGTAGAGCAACTGACTTTTAATCAGTAGGTCCCGGGTTCGAGCCCCGGCGCGCTCACCAAGGACGCACCGATCCGAAGGGCGGCTCCCAAAGCCGACGCCATCAAGTGCTCAATGTCGCAGCCTGCGCCCTCTGCAGCCTCACACGGCATGACATGTTCCTGTTGCAAAGATGAAGCTTCTTATGGCGAGTGGTATCACTGCATCAGAACAGCTCATGATGTCACGAACAGGCCGGAGCTTATAATGAAACGCGTTCTTGTCGGGCTTGTGCTCCTTGGCGCCGCGACCAATGCCGCCAAGGCCGAAATATGGAAACATTTCGCCATGACCCCGGCGGGATCAGATCTCGAGATCGACAGCCAGCATCGGGTCTACACGTCTGCGGCCAATCGCGGGATATGGCGTTACGAGCTGAACGGACAAGGCTGGCAATGGGCTGATGCCAAAATTGGCAAATTCGTCCTCAAGCCAAACGGAGAAGCAATCGCCCTGCCATGGTGCAACGAGACCGATTCCGTTCCCATCTGCAACAAGCCGCTGCGATCCGTCGCGCCGGATGGAACCGTGACAAGATTGTCTGGGAAGAATCTTTATTACGAGCGCATCGCACTCAACAATAATGGCGATCCGGTCGCTGTACAGTTTCCAACCCGGCGTGGAGCAACATTCTGGTACCTCAACAAACGGGGAGTTCGCGTCGGGAGAATTGACACTCCCTTGCATGCCGATGAGATCGTTCGCGCCAACAACGGCACGTTGTATTCCGCGACCTACAGTACGGGCCAGATCCTGCTTGTGGACATCCATTCCCCCAAGCAGGTGCAAGAGATCATGAAGATTTCTGGTGTGGGTTTGTCCGTGCCGCATATGACCAAAGGTCCCGACAAGACACTTCTGATCTCATATACGCGGACGTCCGGTTCGCAACTTTTTCAGATCGACCTTGAAAAGAAGAGATACAGGCTGCTGGCGACACTGTCGCTTGTCGTCACCGGTGTAGCCTACGATGATGAACTCGATCGGTTCTACATCCGCAGCCCTTCCTCCATCCAATACAAGGTTCTCGGAACACGACGCGACGCCCATTAGAATGGCTCCGACATCTCGTTGGGGGGACGCGGCGCTCAGCATAGCCGTAGCGGGTCCGGGCCACTGATGTGATCGACACTTTATCCACTCTGCGTGGCGACGGGGCCATTACTCTTCCGTTCCGCTCTGCGGGTTGAAACGCACCATGTGCAAAGGGATGCCGTTTGGCATCGCGGCGGCGGCATCGACGATCATCGCCGAGCAGGCGATCTTCGGCGTGCTCGCGGAGATCACCGCCTGGCCCGGTGGATTGATGAGTGTTCCAGGCGCAAGATAATCGAGCTCGCCGAACAGATTCGTCGCGCGGGTCGATACTGTGAAAGTATGACCTGCGGACAGCGTGAACGTCTTCTCCGCGACCAAGGACCCGTTGAATGAGACAATCCGGATTTTCAGGCTTTCAGCCACACCGCTGTAGTTGCTGCACATGAAAGAGGTGGCGATGCCCGTGTTATCGGCGCCTCCTGTGTCGCGCACGCCTGCTATGCGATAGATCGCCATTCGCGGGCCATTGGCGGCTTGCGGGGCAACCGGCTGGGTGAAACGAATTTCCGATGCATGCTGAGCCCTGGCGGCTCCAGCGACAAGAACCTCCAGAGCAATGGTTCCGGCGATGATCAAAGATGTCGGGTGAGACACGAATCCCTCCACTGCAATAGACACATGCGCAGTCTAGCCGATCCACTGCGCCATCGATATGCGATCGAAAGCGCCAAAACCCGCCCCTTCTTGAACGAACGACCTGCGTGTTGATTTGCTTTTGGCGAGAGAGAGGCAGCGCACGAAACCCTGGCGCAAGACCAGGGCGCGCGTCGGTACACGACCGATCCGCCTCAAAGCATGCAGCGGAATCGGCCGAGCGGATTGCTTGGAATCCGCAGAAGGCCCTGCCCCGTTGCGCTCGCTATTCCAGGGGAAGCGAGTTGAGTGGCGGCATGACACCATATCCCAGCAGGCGGGTTGGGGAGCCATCCGAGAAAATGTGAGCAATTGAACCATCGCTGAGGGATGTGGCCACGGACTCAATAAAATAGCCGTATGGCGGGGCCTCCGCGAGCGTCGTGACCGGCGCCCCCATGGGCTTTCCTGCGGCATCATACGTGCGCATGACAAACCGCGCCCGTTGCGGATTATCGTAATTCCTCACCCTGTAGAGCACTGCACTTTGACCGTCCGCGAGAGCAACCGCAGCGAACCCTTCCGCAGCACGATGACTGTCGGGCTGCTTCACGTGCACAAGGAAATCCGGACCATCGGGTTGCCCGCTTGGTGAGAAAAAGCGGCCGCGGATCGTGGTCTCTAGACTCGAGCCATCGAAATTTTCGGTTCCCTCCCAAAGGATGAGCAATCGGCCGTTTGTCAGCCGGGCGGCGCGAATCCGGAAATCCGCGACAAAGCCAAGCGGGGTCAAAGACGTCGTATTCACCTGGGTGGCGACGCCAACGGGCGCTCCGTCAAGCGTGAAGGCCCGCAATATAACAGCAACCTTGGCGCGGTCGAGATAGGAGACGTAGCCTCGTTGATCGCTTGCGACCAGCGCGAGATCGTCAGATGTAGTTTGGGTCGTCTTGTACCCGTTCCCGATGACGGAGACAGGTCCGGAGAGCCTGTTCAGATCGCGGTCCAGCGTCGATACCATCACGCGAAAGCGGCTGCCCTCAGCGAGGGATGTCGAATCGAGGACGGCCAAGGCCAGCCTTCCGTTTGGGAGCTCCGTGAGCTGGTGTGCCGTCCAACTTGTGCCGCCCGGCGCGACCTTCTTAACGGGCGACAAGGTATTGGACTGCAGATCAAATACGCCACCTTCGATCACATTTCCAAGTCCCGGCGTTCGATGCCAAAGGACCGCGGTGCGATTTCGCCCGGCATTCGCAAGTTTTGGTCCGCTTCCAAATCTGACATCTCTGAGTAAAACCGCCGGGCGACGCGGCGAACCGTTGTTGTTGAAAGATCGGACGAAGAAGCTGGAACTTCCTCCCCTCACCCCCCGATCAGCCCAGCTCAGCAAAAAGCCCGTAGATGTCCTTATAATTTCGGACTCCCCTGACGTCCGACGTTCGTCAGACTTGACCAAAGTCTTTGGAACGGCAGGCAGCGCCTCCGGGAAGGATTGCGCCACAGCAAGCCCGCTGCTTGCCATCCAAAGAGAAATCCAAAGCGACCGCGCCAGCATCGACTCCTCCTCATGTTTGGTTTCAGTTCGTATCTTGTTGGTACGGGCCCGCAATGACGCCCAACCCATCAGCAAGACCCGTCAATAGTATTCTTTGATCCAGGACTTGCCGCAACAAAGCCAAGCCTGCGGGGTGACCAGACCACCTGAAAGGAAACAATTCACCGAAGCTAAGAACGAAAAATAACACCTCCAGCTGACTTGCCGGTGACACAGGGAACGGGCAATATTCCTCGACTATTTCCTTGGGCGTTGGGGGAAACGATGTCACTTTCAGCCAAAGCTGCTGGGGCCGTCGTGCGGCTCCTTGTTGTTGTTCTTCTCTTTGCTCTTCCGTCGGCCGCGCTCGCCGCCGGCTACATCATCACCGCGCCGCTCAAGGGCAAGTGCCGCCCGGATCTCCCGTCCTGCACGCCCTTCTATCAGTGGATGACCCCCGTCATTGCAGGCGACTACGTCGTCTTCACCACGCGCAACGGTCCGCCGGATGCCGTGTGGAGCTACCGCATCTCCACGAAGAAGCTCAGAAAGCTGGCCGGCATCGGCACCAAAGTGCCGGGCGGCAAGGGCAATTTCACGGCGATCAGCGACCTTGGCTCGGACTACCAGACGACGATCGGCGGAACCGTCGCCGCCTTTTTCGGACGCGATGAAAACAACACGCTCGGCCTCTACACAGTGTCGGTGCAGGGTGGCGAGATCACCCGCATCGTGACGACCAAGACGAATGTTCCCGGCACCACCGAGAAGTTCACCAACCTCAGCCGGGCCTCAACCAACGGCGAGACCATCGCCTTCTGGGGAATGCGGGCCAGCAACATCTCCGGCATCTACAAGGCGTCGGTGGACGGCACGAACCGCAAGCGCGTGATCGACAGCACGCAGCCGCTGGACGCGCGCGGCGCGAGCGGCCCACAGCCTGACTATTTCAACATCTTCTCGCGGCCGACCATCGGCAAGACCTATGTCCAGTTCCAGGCGGGCGGCCTGTTCGATCCCTCGACCGGAGCGAATGCGATCTTCCGCGCCAGGAATGGCAGCTTCATTGACATTGCCGACAACCGGACGCTGCTGCTGGGCGGCACACCCGGCCAGCACGTCCGCATTGGCGCGGACTCGGCGGCGGTCGGTGGAAACGCCATCGCTTTCAGCGCCGACGAGCCGAATACCGGATTCTCCGGCGTGTTCATTGCCAGGACCGAAGGCGACTATGGAGAACCTTTCGTCACAACCAAGGACAACGCACCGAACGGACGAAAATTCGTCCAGTTCATGGGCTTCGGCTACGACAAGACGGGCCTGGTTGTCACGGCTGTTTACAAAATCGCCGGTGGTGGAACCAACCAGGGCATATTTTGCGTCTCGGTTGCCGGCAATCCGCCCGTCCAGGTCGCTGTCAACGGCGACAAGTATTACCTGCCGGAAGTGGGTGATCGCTCCACCACTGACCGCGGATACGTCGTCTTCAAGGACGGTGGAAACTTCGCCGAAACGTTCTATCTCGCAAAGCCTAATCCTTGACATCGACGCACCCTGCGTCTGATCAGGCCAGCACGGCGTGCTGGCCGTCCCGCAGGGAATTAACCCGCTCCCGCTGCCATGTTGGCGCGCCGTTTTTGCGGGGCGATCCCGAAAGTTTGATGCAATTCCGCTCCAGGACTCGAAACGGTCCCCGCCTCGTCAGAAAAGTGTCACCGGCGCGCCAAACTGGTAAGGTAGGGAAAATTCCGGGGAGAGGACGTCCGCAGACAGGAGGAAGCGATGCAACTCGCTGCCGATACGCATCACATCGGAATCCCCCTCCGCGCCATGCTGTCGCGCTGCCCGCGCTGCGGCACAGCCCCCATTGCCGCTGTCGCTTCCGCCTTCCTGGGCGAAGGCCGGGTGGCTCATGTCTGGGCCTGCGAAGAGTGCGGCAACGCGTTCGATACGGTCTTTGACTCGAACCGCCCGGACATTTTCCGGCCAGACCTCTGAAGCCCTCCCGGTTTGATTGAATCGGGAAGCGCTCGAGATTCCCTATCTGAACGCATTGTCTGCGGAAAACCGGTGTCCGCTTCGCCGCTGAAAGTGCGACCACGGGTCGTGTTCTGGAGCTTCAGCTTGCCGTTGTGAGCGCGCGTGGCGATGTCTCGATCGCGGCATGCAGCAGCACATACAGCACCGTGGCGTTGAGCATGTGCCAGAGGAAATGCGTTCCGAGCGGGAACGCGGCACAGACCGACTGATCGATCGCCCGGAAGAACAACGACACGGTGAACAGGCCCGCCGCGGTGAGGATCAGCCTGCCGGCCCGCTGGCGACAGGTCAGGCCGCCGATCACCAGCATGGCCGCCAGCGCCGGCAGATAGCCGCCGGAGCCGTTGAGGAAGCCCCGTGGCAGAAGCCCTTCCAGATACTGCGATCCGCCAATGAACAGCGCGAGAATGACGATGGAGACCAGCAGGGAGAGCTTGAGATAGCGGCGCAGCGCCAACAGAAAGTAGCCGTAGATGAAGACCGCGATCGGGATGACGTCGAGCAGCACCGCGCCGCGCGTCGCCAGCGTGTGGAATGCAAACGATCCGGCGCCGACGATGAACGTGACCGCGATCAGCGCGAGCGAGGGAAGGTCCCCGCCCCCGCGTGCGCGCCAGCACAGCCAGG
>Ga0182746_1002634_pt1 | contig 13365 bp, 15 predicted proteins | sample eDN3rd30CBELigOP_FD_128881 | JGI IMG/M metagenome (GOLD analysis project Ga0182746, IMG submission 128881) | Enriched Organic Plus compost microbial communities from Emeryville, California, USA - eDNA 3rd pass 30_C BE-Lig OP (version 2) (version 2) ... | reverse complement strand
GCTCCGTGATCAAGCGCACAGCCTCAAGCTTGAACTCCCGAGTAAATCTCCGTCGCTCCATGATCCACCTCCAGCTCCAGTAAACACCTTAACTTGGTGTCTTCCGAACCGGGTGCAGGCCAGTAGAAGCAATCTTCGTGTTGATGTTTGTAGTTGCCGTTCATTTGCGTTGGACTGGGCTTTTTCCAGACGATCTCGGTGTAAACTTCAAATCCGGCATTCTCGATCGTCTTTTTTACTTCCCCGATATAATTGAGGGGGTCATGCCAAATGTACGCAACCGAGCCCGGGAAATTGATATACGCTTTGGTAAAATCCCATCTGTCGTCATTCTTGACTTCGCCAGAAATGGCGCCAGGTTTTCCCTTGTAGTTAATCCCATAGGGCGGATCTGTTACCATCAGATGCGGGATAGCGCCGTCCAGCAGCTTATCAACGTCATCATCCACCTCTGAATCTCCACACATGATCCTATGCTTGCCAAGCCTCCAAACATCCCCGCGACGGCTTATCACGTACGCAGGCGGTTTCGGACCTGGATCAGGATTGTGGCGTTGCTTGATGCTCCGGAGAATACTATCGCGCAGTCCGGGCGGCAGCGGGAGTTTTGATGGATCCTGTCCAGTTCTCAGCCACTCTTCGACCAATGGGACAATACTGCTTGTATTCAGTTTAGCGCGCCTTGAATATCCGTTCTGGTTCAGAGCAAATTCGCGTTGATCCATTGGATTATAGATTTTTCTTCGTCGTGTTAGAATTTTCGTCAACCCAGCCTTCGCTGCTGCCCGTCGCCTCTTTTCTCCATCAAGCACGATATTGCTAGGGGTTGTGTCGATTGGATCGATTTCTGCCTTTCCTGCACGTATCGCCTCAGCGAATTCGTCAATGCTCGCGTCTGTATGGCCATGGAGAGGCTCGTCCATCGATCGAAGCTGGTCGAGAAATACCCACTCCTCGACTGTGGTTTTGTATCCCTTTTCCGTCATCATCGGGCCTGTTCAAGACACACACAACGCTTCCGTCGACACAGCTTCGTCGGCAGATTGCTTGGCTAAGACGCATAGTACTCGGCAGCGCATCATTGGTGGGGACGAGAGCAGCCTTTCGCCAGCGATCCCAAGAATTTTTTAGACCGGCGTCTGATCACGTCTAGAATTGAGAAACCGGCCTATTACGGGAGGAAAGGCCCCAACAGGGGTGAGTTGAGGCCTATTTGGGACGAGATAGTCCTCGCCACCCATTATACGAAATTGTATCGTAATATTTTGCTGTACTTTTACGTGTAATCGACGACGGAACGTTGTCCGGTACGTCCTCAGGCTCAATTGGATTTCTGTCGGGGCAGCTTCGGCTGGTAGACTTCGGATTTTTGAAGAACCACTCGACTTCATTGCCGAGAAGAGCGTTCATGCTGCAACAACAACAGCGCTTGAGCGTCAAATAGACCAAGGCGCTCTGAACACACGCACCGCAAGTCCGGTGTCCTCCCCGCCAGCGCCCGTCGGCCTCCGCGGGCTTCGGGTCGTGGCAGCACGGTGCTGCCGGATTTCACGAGGGCACAATGGCAAAAGGTTCGACGAAGAAGGCGAAGATTGGAGCGGTTGCGGCAAAGAGCAAGGTAAAGGTCGTCACCCGTTTCAAGTCCGGGGCTGCACCGGCGCGGCGGACGGCGCCAGCAACCAAGAAGGCGGTCGTGAAGGCGGTGAAGCAGCCGAAGGCTGAAGTCTCGACCCGGTCGGAATCGAAGCAGGCCCAGGTGATCGCCCTGCTGCGGTCCGAGACCGGTACGACGGTGGCCCAGATCGGCAAGGCGATGGGCTGGAAGTCCCATACGGTCCGAGGGCTGTTGTCGGGCCTGCTCCGCAAGAAACTCAGGCTGCCGATCGTCTCGGAGCGGGTCAACGGCGAGCGGGTCTATCGGATTGCCGCGGGGGGCGGAGCGGCGGTCCCGGCCTTAGGCGCTGTTGTGGCCGACAATCAGGATGGCGGGAAGCAGGACCGGGGCGATGGCGACGACAGGGCGTCCTCCAGCGACGGCATAAATAGCAGCAGCAAGGTCAAACAGAGCGGGCGGTCGTCGCCCAGCACCACGGAGGTCGTAGCGTAAGCCGATGGCACGGGTCAGCATTCAACCCGTTCAGCATGACAGTGATCGTAACCCGGTCGACAACGAGATCGCGCATCTGCGCGGTCTCGACATTCACGGACTTCGACTGCAGTGGAAGAGCATCTTCGGCCGACCGGCGCCGATGCACCTGCCCCGGCACCTGCTGTTCCGGATCCTCGCCTACAAGGTTCAGGCGGATCGCTTCGGCGACCTTGATGCCGAGACCGTCAGGCTGCTCGACGACATTGCCACCGAGGCCGCCCGCGCAAAGGCGGAGAAAGCCGACCAGCCAGCCCCCAAGCCGCGCATCCGCCGCAAGAAGCTGACGCCGGGCATGGTGCTCGTCCGGGAGTGGGACGGCCAGCATCATAAGGTAACGGTCGCTACCGACGGCTTTGTCTGGAACGGGACGACCTATCCCAGCCTGTCCAAGGTCGCCTTCGCCATCACCGGCACCAACTGGAACGGCCCTCGCTTCTTCGGACTGCGGGATTCCACAAAGACAAAGCGGGTATCAAAGGCCAAACAGCCTGGCGCGAAGTCCGGAGGCAGCCGATGAATCTGGGCCGCGCAAAGACGAAATCCTCTACAGGCCGTCATGCGCCCAGGACCGTCCGCTGCGCCATCTACACCCGGGTTTCCACCGACGCCGGGCTCGACCAGGACTTCAATTCGCTGGATGCGCAGTACGACGCCAGCCAGTCCTATATCCGCAGCCAGGCCCATGCGGGGTGGACCATGGTCCGCACCCGCTATGACGACGGCGGGTTCTCCGGCGGCTCCACCGACCGGCCTGCCTTGCAGAAGCTGCTGGACGACATCCGGGACGGCAGGATCGACGTCATCGTCGTCTACAAGATCGACCGGCTGACCCGCTCGCTGGCCGACTTCGCCAAGCTGGTCGAACTGTTCGACGAGCATGGCGTGACCTTCGTCTCAGTCACCCAGCAGTTCAACACCACCACCTCGATGGGACGGCTGACGCTCAACGTCCTGCTGTCGTTTGCCCAGTTCGAGCGGGAGGTCACCGCCGAACGGATTCGCGACAAGGTCGCTGCCTCCAAGCGCAAGGGCGTCTGGATCGGCGGCATGGTCCCGCTGGGCTACGAGGTCAGGGACGGCAAGCCGGTCATCGTCGAGGACGAGGCCAAGCGGGTTCGGACCATCTTCAAAACCTACCTCGAGGTCGGCAGTGTCGGGCAGCTACTGCCGGTCCTGCGCAAAGACGGCATCGTCACCAAGGTCCGTCATCTCTCCACCGGCAAAACCATCGGCGGCATCCCCTTCTCCCGCGGTCCCCTCGCCCATCTGCTGCGCAACCGATTCTACATCGGTGAGGTGTCCTACAAGGGCGAGGTCTGCCCCGGCGAGCAGCCTCCGATCCTCGACCGGGAGCTGTTCGACGCCGTCCAGGTCAGGCTCGACCAGCAGCGCGTCAGCCAGGACAATGCCCGGGTCCGATCCGACGCCCTGTTGATCGGCCGCATCCATGATGATGCCGGTAACGCCATGACACCGACTCACGCCCAGCGGCGCAACGTCCGATATCGCTACTACGTCTCAACTGCACTGGTGCAGGGTCAGTCCGATGAGGCAGGCAGCGTGGCGCGTGTCCCGGCGGCAGAGGTCGAGGCCGTCATCATCAAGGGTGTTCGGGAACGGCTCGGGGACACAGCACCAGCCGATGATCGGGCGCTGATCGATAGCCACGTTGTTCGCATCGATGTCCAGCCCGCCAGTCTGGTCGTGGCGCTGCGACTTGAGGACGGTGACAACGGCGATCAGGGAGAGCTATCGGTACGGCCCTCAGGAGATTGGGGTGACGGCGGCGTGAACAGTGATGTATCCGATCCAAACCCGGACCTGTTCGACACCCCACCCCCAGACAACGAGGCATTGGGGTACGAGACATCCGGGTACGACGTCCTGCACATTCCCTGGACCAAGCCACCGACCACACGGCTCCGGCATATCGTCTCCCCGCAGGGTGCCCCGGATGAGATTATCATTCCCTCCCCCACCCGGCTGGTGGCGTCAATTGCTAAGGGTCGGGTGTGGTTGAGTGAGCTTGTCACCGGCCAAGTACTATCGATCGAGGAGATTGCCGCCCGCGAGGGCTGCAGCGTCCGTCACGTCAACATGACGATCTCACTCGCCTTCCTGGCCCCCGACATCGTCAACGACGCAATCGACGGCAAACTCCCCCGCGATATCGGCATCGTCAGGCTGTCAGACCCTCCTGCGGAGTGGTCGAAGCAATGCCCTCCAACCACAAGCACGTTGCGATGATAGAAAACGATGACCCATAAATTTCTGGAACGGCTTTGCGCCATGGATGGCCTTGGCGGTCGGCTGAACATTACGTCCGCCCGCGGTTAGTAACTCGCTTGCTTTTGTCCTGCAGACGTCCGGAATGTCGCTCTCCGCCGAATGAACATCCACCGGCTCTGTGGCGTTGTTCCGAGGTCCGCGCCCGAAGGAAAGACCGATATGACCGACTACACGCTGTACTACTGGTCCGTGCCCTTTCGGGGGCAGTTTGTCCGCGCCGTTCTTGCCTTTGCTGGCAAGACCTGGACCGAGGCTGGCGACGCGGAGATTTCTCGGCTGATGGAAGGGCCGGTCGCGGACATGCCTGTTCCCTTCATGGGCCCGCCCGTCCTTGTCGACACCAGTGCGGACGTCGCGATCTCTCAGATGCCGGCAATCATCCTGTACCTTGGCGAGACTCTTGACCTTCTACCAGACACGCCTGCCGGACGCGCATTGACTATGAAAATCGTCAGCGATGCCAACGATGTCCTCGATGAACTCACCCTCGACGGCGGTCGCCAGATGTGGACCGAAGACCGCTGGAACACGTTTGAGCCACGCTTGAGGAAATGGATGTCGCTCTGGGAGGAGATTGGACGGCGCCACGGTCTGAAAAAGACAAAAGGCTTCATTCTCGGCGGCGATAGGCCGGGCGTGGCTGACGTGGTCACCGCCACACTGTGGACCACCGTGGCCGATCGCTTCCCGGCGGTCGACGAGATCTTGAAAGATGCTGCGCCTCTGACCGCCGCCCTGTCTCGCCGTGTCGCCGCCCTGCCACCACTCGCTACTCTGGCGGAGAAGGCGGAGAAGGACTACGGCAACGCCTGGTGCGGCGGGAAGATCGAGGCCTCTCTGCGGAAAGTCCTGAACGCCTGAGACAGGGAATGAGCAGTGGCATAGCGGCCGCGCTCTAAACTTTATGCCGTATGCCAATGCGGATAGGTGACAGGGCGCTCGCCAACATCTCGGCTCGAAGATCAGCAATCCACAAGTCGTGGATGCGCCAAGAACGACGTTTCATTATCGTCCAACAGCGGACATCTGTGTCAGCCGCCGAACTTACGAAGATTTGGTAATTCCAACATCGAATGTGCCAGATCTTCAATCTCGGAAAGCGATGAATACCAACACTGCGCATCCCCCGCCTCGGTCCGAACCTTTTAGCCGCCCCAGCCAATCAAACACTTCCGCACAACACATGCATTCGTCTCTCGACCGCGATGAAGCCGGAAGCTTACTTTCCTCAGGCTGGCTGGACATTGGCATGACGTAGACTAGGTTCGCTTGAGGAACAGGGGACAACGCGTGATAAAGTGGAGCATGTACGCCGTCGCAGGTTTCTGGCTGACATCCATCATGCCGAGCCAAGCCGCTTGTGGTGACCGTGACGGGCCTGGTTATCGCGGCCCAAATGGGAAATGCATTGGCTGGGCGCAGCTAGCGAAGACATGCGGCACTCCTCCTGAGACGCGGTGCACACCTGAGAACGTCCGAACAGGCGACCTCAGCGGTCCGAAATCGAAGAAGAAATGAAAATATTTTGGCAGGTCATCTTACTGTTTCTCCTTGCCACTTCTACCCACGCTTCCCCGATTACACCCGGCGAAATTCGCGTCGTCGACGGCGACACGGTGCGGGTGGGTCCAGACCTCTACCGCCTAGTCGGCCTCAATGCTCCGGAGACCGGTTCGCACGCCTCCTGTGAAGCGGAACGCGCCTTAGGTGCCACTGCGACGCGACGACTCAGGCAGCTCGTGGCCGGCGGCGGGCTGGATCTAGAACGGATCGCATGCGCCTGCCGGCCGGGGACTGAGGGCGCTCCACGGTGCAACTATGGGCGATTGTGTGGGGTGCTCAGGGTGCGCGGCCGGGATGTCGCGGAGATATTGGTCAGGGAGGGGCTGGCGGAGCCATATGTGTGCGCACGAAGTCGGTGCCCGAAGCGCAAGGATTGGTGCGCCAACTGACGACGCACGCCCTCGAATGGCCGGCGATGAGTTCATCGCGGAGAAACGGCTGTGGGCCGGCCGTGAGGGTTACGCAATTCCTAAAGAGTCGTCTGGCTTAGCCCTACAGATTCGCCGGATTGTTGGACACAATCGCGGCTAAAAGCGAGATGGCTGCTCCGGCCAGAATCACTGCTATCAGCAAACTCCAGAAGACACGGCTCAGCTCGGTGTTTGCCACCTATTTCCTCGCGGGCGAATGGCTTGCCGATGCCCGGCCGAGCCATACTCTGTATGTCATGATCCGCCGCGAGCGTGCGAATAACAATTGCCGTCAGAATGATAGGAGCCGTGACCGCATGACGCCCTGCCGCCGTTTCGATGGCATCACTTCGCAGCGGCGCCGGTCATGATCGGACTTAGGCGGGAGCCCAGGCCACATCAACAGGGCGAGGAGGCCTATGGGACACAGGCCGACGAGAGGTGAAGCTCTCGCCTCTCCCCCGTGGCTTTGGGAGGTTGGCAACAACCCGCCGCCGGAGCGGGTGCGCTGGCGTCAAAGGCCTTTCACGTCGCGCTGATTGCGACCTTCATGCCCTGGCGGGATTGAACTCCTGCATAAGCTCCGCGGCCCTCACCTTGACTTCTCTCGGGACCAGCAGAGGAAGTCCGCGGTCTCCCTCACTACGCATGGCGCCGCCGTTGATGCTGCGCTGAGCCGAAAACGACTCTTTATTGGTCGTCAGGGGGGACGTTTGATGGCCGAAGTCCCCACGTTTCTTCAGATGGAAGCGCTTCCTCGAATGTCAGGGGGCCGTCCTCAACTTGCTGGCCGTCGTCACAATCCAGCTCAGATAGAGAGCCAGTGGGGTCACTCCGGTCAGGCCGCCACATCCCTGTTCCAGTTTTGGCGCCGTCGACCAACTTACAACACCAACGAGCACCGCCTCTCGGTAAACCGGTGCCCCACTATCGCCGGTGCATGCGCCCAACCCGGCTTTAATGCCTCCGGTTGTTGCGTCGACCAGGCGAACTTGGAGATTTCCCGGCTTGCCGGTTGCTGCCAACCTGGCTGAGCGTAAGGTCCCGCCAGTTTTCCCGTCGCCCCGCACAGCGACCCCATATCCTCTGATCGTGTATTCATCACCCGGCTTCGGGGCCGGTCCCTCTCCCATGACCGCAGGGGACACGCTCTGAGGCAGAGGAGCAGCCATCTTGAGCAAGGCGACATCAGCTGTCGCGCGGTGGCCGAGAAGATCAGACAAACTGAACTTTGGATGCCGCACTACAGTGCGAACGTCGATAAAGTAAGGCTCCCGTACAGGATTAAATTCAATGACTTTGTAGTCACTTCTCGGCATCACGCAGTGCGCTGCTGTGAGGACAACGTCGCGAGCGATTGCGGCCCCGGTGCAGAATGTGCCGCCTGAGCCGACGATCATGACTTCGTGACGGTTCTCCGACGATTCGATGGGAGCGCTTCCTGTGATCGCCAGAGCCGGGTTGGCGAAAAACAAGGTCGTCAAAAGCAAAGGAAACCAACGCATCCGGAGCCGCCGCATCTGAGAACACCCATTCCATTTTCGTATACGCGGGTGCACAACGAATCGCAATTTACTAAGATGAGTGGCAAGAACTCGCCCACTTGTCTTGCCGCGGTTTGCGATGGATTTAGGGATAGGCCCTCTATTGAGGGCATGGCGACGACGCTGACCAATGCGGTTCAGTACGTCCGCATGTCGACTGACATGCAACGGTATTCCATTGAGAACCAGTCTGACGCAATCGCCCGTTATGCAGCGACGCACGCCCTTCGGATTGTCCGCAGCTATGAAGATGCCGGGCGAAGCGGCTTGCACCTGCGTAGCCGCCCAGCCCTCAAAGCCCTGATAGCTGACGTCATGTCAGGCAAGGCGGATTTCGAAGTCATCCTGGTCTATGACGTCAGCCGATGGGGACGCTTTCAGGATACGGACGAAAGCGCCCACTACGAATTTCTATGTAGGGAGGCGGGAGTCGCAATCGAATATTGCGCCGAACCGTTCCAGAATGACGGCAGCATCCTGGCAACCCTGTTAAAAAACATCAAACGCGCGATGGCGGGAGAATTCAGCCGCGAGCTGTCGGTGAAAGTCTTCGCAGGCCAAAGCCGTCTCGCTGCGATGGGTTTCCATGTTGGGGCCGGTCCTGGATATAGCCTTCGGCGTTTCCTGCTCGATGAAAACGGCAATCGCAAAATGGAGCTGGCTTTTGGGCAGCGAAAAAGCGTGAAGACCGAACGCGTGATCCTGGTACCAGGGCCGCCGGAGGAGCTCAGGACGGTGCACCAGGTCTACGATCTCTTCATCGACGAAAAAGCGTCGTTGAACGAAATTGCACGCATTCTCAACCGACAGAATATTCCGAACGTCAGCGGGCGTGCCTGGACATCCGTTTCAGTACGAGAGCTTTTGGCGAATGAGAAGTACGTTGGCAATTGCGTTTATAACCGCACCTCAAAGAAGCTCGGCGTCAACTGGCATCGCAACCCGCGGAAAGAGTGGGTGGTCAAATCAGCGGCTTTCGAGCCTGTCGTTCTGCCTCAACGGTTTGAGAAAGCGCAGCAGCAGCTCGTGGAGAATGCCACCCAATATACCGACAACGACATGTTGGACCATCTGACCGCAACATGGTGCCAGGAGAAATACCTCACACGCGATCTGATCGACGCCGCCAGGAATGGTCCCTCGGACAACACCTATAAGAAGCACTTTGGCAATTTGCTGAATGCATACCGACGCGTTGGCTTTACAACGGCGTTCACTGCCACCCGAACGACCCTTCGGGCTATCAGAAAAGCGGTCTGCGTAGACTTGGTGTCGGGCATTCGCCGGGCTGGAGGAACTGTTGATGTCCCTCCCGGTTGGAGTTGCCAGCTTCTCGTTAACGGCGAACTGAAAGTGTCCATTGTCGTTGGGCGGACGTCCCTGTCGCATGTGGCCAGTAACCAGAACCAGTGGCGGTTTGGCTATCGATCCCTCCGCAAGCCCGATATCCTCATTGTCGCGCGAATTGATCAAGGAAGTTCGGAAGTTCGCGATTACTTCGTGCTTCCGTTCGTCTTCCTGCCAGCCGGCAGCTGGCTGACGGTCAGCGGCATCAATTATGAGCGGCTGGAACGGTTTCGCTCGCCGTCATTGGACCCATTCTACGCACTGTGCGCTCGCCGATCTCTGGGGCAGCTTTCACAATGACCGACAGGCGAGATGCGAGTCGTGCCGAACAACGTGGGCGACGGGCTCTCGCAAGGAAGGCCGCCTGTGAACGGATTGAAGCCACTTACGATCAAGTGGCACACGCAGTGCAAATCGGACGCCATATCTTTGTGGATGAAGATTTCGCGGACGTGCTTCGATCTCAAGGCGTCCAGACCATCCCTCAAACCGCGCCCCCGGCCCACTCGATCCGCAACCTTGCCCGCCATGCAAAGTCAGGAAACGACCGTCTGGACGAAGGGGCGCTTGAGTTTGTGATGATCTGGACGTTTCTTTATCCATTGCTGCCGAACCCTGCTGTCACGGACTATTTGGAAAGAAATTGGTCCGGGTTCATCCAGGAGCTGAAAGATACCTTCATCACTCTGGTCATCGAGGGGCCTTTCCCGCCCATCATGAGTGGACATGTTGGACGACGGCGTGGGGTCCAGAACCTCCCTGCTGTTGCCTTGCCCCTCGGCGCCACTCCGAAGGTGCGGGCTAGTCCTGACAAGGTCGCGCGCTTGCGAGATCACAAAGCCAAGACTGTGCTCAGCAAGCCCGGTCGGGGCACAGGTACTCACAGCCGATGACCGCTTGTCGCTGTGACGAATGTGGAACGGTCTTGTCGACGGATGCAATTCCAGGGAAACCTCGTCGGATTCCCATGCGGCTCGAAGGGGATCACCGCAACAGGAGTGCGAGAGTCACCGCAAGGACCGGACAAGCCGTAGCGAGACAGAGGTAGGCAAAGCTCGGCCACTTGCCGTACATCCTCACTAGGATCGCGAGATAGTCCAAAACATTGCGCATATTCACCTCCATCGATACGGATATATTCCTATGAGATTGAGGCGAAACTATGGAGTATATATTCCTATCATAGGTTGGGGCGACGGAAGCCCCGCGCCCCGAAGAGAAGGCGACATTCCGGCGAGCAACCGTGAAGCTGTCATATCGGGGCTTCTACAAATCACATGAGCCGCAAGCTGGCTCAACGCGCAGTGATTCGTAGCGCGTTCAATATCTCAGGCGTGATCGTTCCAGTTACTTTCAATCCATAGTCAGCCTGCATCCGTTGAAGTGCCTCTCGTGTCTTTGGACCAACGATGCCATTGATCTCGCCGTTGAAGTAACCGAAAGCCAGCATTGCGGCCTGAACTTGCTTCACTATCTCCACGAACTTGTTGGAGTTCCCTGGGAGCACATTCGAAGCGTACCGCTGCTGCCCAGCTTGATGGCCGAAGTCGTGCGGCACTTCGGCTTGCGGCGGTTGCAGCAGGATGCCGTGGCGTCGGCGCGCCGCCCCTTTCCATGGAGCCGCGTCACGGCATGGCGGATTATCAAAACGGTCATGGCATGGGCGGGGATCAGCGGCATCAAGGCGTGCCCGAAGGGCTTTCGCCATGCGTTTGGCATACGCTGCCTGACTTCCGGCGTCCCCATCACGCTTGTGCAGCGCTGGATGGGCCACGCGCGGCTCTCCACAACGGCGATTTATCTCAACGTCTGCGGGCCGGAGGAAGTGTTCTTTGCAAGCCTGCTCTGGGAAGGCCCGCGCCAAAGGCCCAGACCATATCCGGCATTTTTCCATGCGATGGTAGCATGACATACCCATCTGAACTTGATCGGCATATCGGCCAAAAAGTTCGCTTTTTTCGTGAATCTGCGGATTGGACACAGGAGATGCTTGCCTCGGCCGTTGGCATAACGTTTCAACAGGTTCAGAAATACGAACTGGGCTTTCACCGCGTACCGGCAAGCCGATTGTTTCTCATCAGTTATGCACTAAACGTTGATGTCAGGGCATTCTTCCCTGGTGGTGCATCAGGAACCCAGGCCGATTGGCGAGAACAGATGTTCGGTTGGTGGAAAGAATTGAGAAAGCGACAACGCCTGGTCGCACAGGACGCCTCCGATCTCATAGCCCGGTTTGGCGACAGTGCCTACGAGGAAGCGCGCGAGCGGGCGCGAGCAGACCGCCTCAATACTGTCGTGGATGAAAACAGGCCACGTGGCCATTGGAATCAGGTCCGCCGGGAGATCGGCCGTATCACGGAAGGCAATCGAGTCGGCTTGAAAGAGACTGAATAGCCCTCTGCCCTACTACGCAGGACAAGCTATCGCTTCCCGCTCCGCCGTTTGAGAAGCGTCAAGCATTGCCGCATCGTCTCTTCGTCCTTTGTATATGCACTTGGCGATACGCGGTTTGGCAGTTCAGGGTCGGGGCTTTTCATATAGAGAGCAACCATATCAGGGCGTCGCAGGATTGATGTGGCTTCCTTTTGAAGCTCATTAACCCACTTCACTTTCAAGAGGTTTGCCTCTCGGCACTTTTCCAGGAATCGTAGCGCATCCCATAGTTTCTCGACCGAAGCGGCAGCAGCGGTGCGCGGGGTGAGCCCATTCAACTGGGGCTGTACGTTATCAAGCCACGCTTGGCTGTCATCGCCTAGCGCGGCTTGCGCCTGTCGTACCAACTGGTCCGCTCGCCCCTGCCCTTCCTTCAGTGCCGTTTGCTCGGCTTCGTGCTTTCGCGCTTCGGCCCGCTCCTCATGAACTTTGTGCCTTGTTGCGAGGAGATCGGAAATCGGCAGCTCGAAATCTTGCGCGACTTCCTCCGATTCATCCCTCAGCACCGCGAGGGTGAGAGCGAGGCCTTTCAACAGCTCCCGCCAATCGGCGCTGCCCTCATCCACGATTTCCTGCGCGGTTCGTCCTATTCCATTGATAGGCCGCAAAACCCAGCGACTAAAATCGAAATCAACTCCTTCATTCGGCATTCCGGCTGACACAATCTCTGTGGCCAAATCGGTAAGGCGCTTACGACGAGTTGCTCGCTCCGCCGCCTCGCGGGCACGACGCTCCCTTTCCATTCTCCGTCGGTCGAGTTCGCTCGCGTGGTTGGGTGTATAGGCCCATCGCCAGCCATCATCTTGTGCGATGCCCTTCTTTTTCAGTTGCTCCAGAAAAAGCGCTATGGCGTGATTTGGTCCGCCTTCAGGCAAATCGGCCTCCAGGGCGACAGCGCCGAGGTCCGCCCGCTGGAACGTCTCAACAATCCATCCACGCCGAGCGAGTTCACTCAGAATCCCACCCGGAGTCGTGTTGCTGAACCTTGAGTGTAAAAGAGACAGGATGGCGGCTTTCCACACTTTGGGGTGCACGTAGAAATAACCCTCTCCTGACAGGAAACCATTCAGGAGCCCTCCGTCTCCTGCCTCAATGACCCGCTCTACTTCGTCCACGGTTTTCCAGTCAGCCTTCAAAGCTCGCTGCCGTGACTCAGTATACGCTTGCTTCAATTCGGCAATCTCTTGCTGCCGCTGCTGCTCTATAAGCTCGGCCTCGGCTTTCTCCTCGGCTTCAAGGTCGCTTAGCGCCTCCTGCGCCTTCCTGTTGTGAATCCATTCTCGCGGGGCGAAATTCAGAATCGCATCGTTCAATCCGCCCACGGTAATATCGCGAGACACCGCCGAAAGATCGATTTCAACAGCCGAAATGTTCGCTGCCGTGATCTTCGCGCGCTTCTCAGGACCGCACTTGTGAGTAACGAAGATTTCGACGTGCATGCGGCTCTCGCCTTTCCACAGGATCACGTCGGGGATGGTTTCGCCGTCCATCGTTTCCAATGCCGCGGCATCGAACCTGAATTCTCGTGCGGGGCGAATGGCGCGGGTGCGTTTTCCCAAGGTCGCCTCGACCGGAGGCAACACAAGTTGCTTGGTCTCATTAAGTAGGTTCTCCGCGTATTCGTGGAGCG
>Ga0182746_1002632_pt1 | contig 13382 bp, 11 predicted proteins | sample eDN3rd30CBELigOP_FD_128881 | JGI IMG/M metagenome (GOLD analysis project Ga0182746, IMG submission 128881) | Enriched Organic Plus compost microbial communities from Emeryville, California, USA - eDNA 3rd pass 30_C BE-Lig OP (version 2) (version 2) ... | reverse complement strand
GCAAAAAATAAAATGGGAGCTTAGCTCAGCTGGTTCAGAGCATCCCGACCAACAAGTCGGGAGGGTCACTGAAACGAAAGAGCAAAAAATAAAATGGGAGCTTAGCTCAGCTGGTTCAGAGCACCTGCCTTACAAGCAGGGGGTCACTGGTTCGAACCCAGTAGCTCCCACCAACACCCGTCAATGGCGGGTGTTCTTTTTTCCTGAAACCTATGCATTACCTTTACATCATTTATTCTGCTAAACTGGACCGTTATTACATCGGATCCTGCCGGGACATTCCCCAAAGGCTCAGAAGGCACAACTCCAACCACAGCGGGTTCACCGGGCGAGCCGATGACTGGACGCTGGTTTACAGCGAGGTACATCCCTCAAAACACGATGCGGCCATAAGGGAACGTGAAATCAAAGCTTGGAAAAGCCGTACAAGGATTGAACAGATGGTCCGCCATGCTTAGCCCAGCCGGTTCAGAGCATCCCGACCTACAGTCGGGAGGGTCACTGGTTCGAACCCAGTAGCTCCCACTAAAGTTTAGTGCTTGTCAACCGGATTGTCAACGTATTTAAACAAAAATTCTTAAAGCCATCTTGACAAATCGAGATGGCTTTTTTATTTCAAATCTTTACGTTATCTTTGTATTATCATGAAACCTGCATGAATTGCCATTCGCAAAAAGATATGAATAATTCATGCAAGCTTCATTGCAACTAAAAGCAAATTACTCCAATGAAAATCAACGAGAAATATCCGAAGTTGAAAGACAAAGTATTTTTGTCCAAACTGTTGACCAGAAATGTATATGGCTCGATGGCATTGGAAGGCCAAATCGTTCCAAAAAAGCGGGTAAGACAAATCGTTGTCTCTGTATTGGAAGAATACGAATCACAGGATGGCAAGCTCGTTGTCAATCAACAGCCTTAGCATTCCGAAATTCCCTTTATCAGCTTCCCTCATTGCTTGGATATAGGTTGTTCTATCCTTACCAGCTTTATGGTATAATTCCAGCGGCTGATAACCTAATTTAGTCGCCACAAGATTCATCAATATGCGCCCGGTCCTGCCGTTGCCATTGTTAAATGGATGTATGCGGATAAACTCGTAATGTGCATAAACCAAACAATCCAAGTGGTCTTCTCTCGTTTTAACATTGGCCGATTTGAAATTCAGATTATCGATGAATTGGTACATCAATTGAGGCACTTGACTAGGTTGGGGCGGTACAAGTTGACCAACCATGACTGTTGTCGTGCGCCATTTGCCTGCCCAATCATATAATTCGCCGAATGCTGTGCGATGCCATTCCAGTATCAGGCTTGTTGAAATTGGCTCATCCAAGTCAAGTGAAAATATCGAATACTCAGCTTTGGCAATCCCTCTCGCTTCGTATTCATTTATACGATCCTTGTCCGTCAAACCCAATAGGTTCTCTTCAGGCGAAGGTGTCCAACCCGTGTTGTCTGTCATGTTCCAAAAGTAAAACTAAAAAGCCAAATCCACGATTTTCTTCAAATCAGACAAGAAATGGTTCGAAATTTGTATCCTTGGCTCCACCAACACCCGTCAATGGCGGGTGTTCTTTTTCTCAGTCTAATCGTAAAATTTCCATGCAATACCTATCCGCAGATTAGCGTTGTTCATTGGATACCGGCGCACCGTATAATACCCAGCCGGCCATATGTGCTGATTCAGGAAATTGTAGCTCAGGAAAAGATTAGCACGTTTGAGGGTAGCTGTGGTCCAGACATCCACAATGGGATACGTGGAGAATTCGATACCCGTATTATCGTTGTAAAACTGCCCGATGTTAACTGCATATGAAGGCGTTTGGAAAGGGGTGTTGAAACGGACATCAAAGCCAAGGTTGAAGTCAACAATTTTATAAAGTAATCCGTTATAATAAAGGCTATGCCAGGTATAGAGTTCCGGAACGGCAAGTACCGCATTGTAATCAGACTTCTGGTATACCGCGTAATTTTTGAAATGAAACCTTCCCAGTGTAAAGTTTTGGCCTACAGACAGTTTCAGTAGGTTGATGTTGTTCCCCAATTGCGCGGGTTCAATAACACGTAACTTACGGGGATCCAAACTGGGATTATCCACCTCTTTATAATACAGGTGATTGCTGATAAGGAAATATTCAGCTTTTCCGGAGAAGCCAATGGCCGCATTCCGGTAGGAAAAGGAAAAGTTGGTGGTTTTTGTCTTTTCGAAGTTATGCTCCCATTGGTGATAGGTATAATTAACCCGTTGAAACAGCCATTCGGGTGATTTATTTTGCGTATAGGCACCTAATACAACCCGACCGATGGTATTGCTCAGCAAAATGTCAGCTTTCGCTTCGTAGAGATAATCTCCGAAGTTTGCCCCCTGCACGATCTGATTCAGGTCTCCGGTAATGGTAACGCGGTCGCTGAAACGATACCCGATGCCGGCTTTAAGCGTGCTGTTTTGCAGGAATGCATGATACCCACTGTCGCGATACCAATGCATATCGTGCTGATATCCCAGGTCAATTTTCACTTCATTTTTGATAAATGCTAGTGACTTTCCCCGCAGGTAAAAGCTGTAGCCAAAATCATTGGTCACGGTGTTCACCCGAGTGGTGTCGTCTGTTAGCCTGCTTTGTACGAAGGGGAATACGCCATTCACATCTTCTTCATTTTTATAAAACTGAAAATTCTGAAAATGCACATTCAGGCTATGTGACATACGATTTGTAGGCAGGATCTGCTGTTCCGGTTTCCCCGCGTTGATGGTATCCAAACGCCCCACGAACAAGCTTTGCCGCAGGAAAATGTTGTTATCTCGCCAAGTGTGCCTAGGGCGGTTATCACGCGTACCGATAAGTTTTGTAGGTTCCGAGTCACTCGCCCCCCGTTCCGGATCCCGAAAAATGGTGTCATTAAGTATGGACCCATTTTCAGTAGAAATAAGTTTATTGAACACCGCATTTGTTAGTAGATTATAGCGGTGGTTTGACGATTCATACCAGGCAAAAACAGCGGATTTTAAATCGTTGTACCGTTGATTCGTGTAATAGCCATCGGCACGTGCAGCATGAAACTCACCGCCGACGTTTAATCGGGGATTGATGTTCTGCGTTACCTTTGCCCGGATAATCTGGTCGTCAAAGAAAAAACCGACATTATACAATTCCGAAAAGGGCGCACGGGCGCGGTAATACTTGACGGAATCGGATTGGTAAAGGTATCGGTCCAAACTATGGAACCCCGTTTGAAAACCAATGGTTTTATTGGGAACAAAGAGTAGATCGCGTGTAGCCAGCCCATAACTGCCTAAGTGGATGCTGGGGTTCATCGGCTGATTCTGCGGATTGTAATATTGGAAGTTCTGGTGCAGTGTATCAATCTGATACGTAAATGTGCCTTGCTTCATCATGGCAAGGGTCGTATAGCGGATGTATCTTGCCGAGTAAATTACAGAATCTTCTTTGTTGTCTTCTGCGGCACGTGCTGAGTCCAATGCACTGCTAAATTCTCCCTCCTGTGCGTGCAGTGCAGGCAGGAAAGAAAACGAACACAGCGAGAGCAGCAAAACGCGCAGCAGGGCCTTCATTGCTGCAAAGCTACCAATTCTTTCAATATTAACGCCATCTTCGGCTCAGCGGCTCCGGCTACCTCAACAATTTCGGCAAGTGAGACCGGCTGGAGGTCGTCGTGAAACCCTTCGTCCGTAATGACCGAAATCGCGAAGACCGGCAAACCCATGTGGTTGGCTACAATCACTTCCGGCACGGTACTCATCCCGACGATGTCTCCGCCGATGAGGCGCATGTAACGGTATTCAGCCCGGGTCTCCAAATTCGGCCCAGGGGTCGATACATAGACCGCACGGTGAGTTCTGATGCTATGCCGATGGGCGATGGTTAATCCCTGTTGGATCATATCCATATCATAAGGCCGGCTCATGTCCGGAAATCGAGGACCAAAGCGTGGATCATTAGCTCCGCGCAAGGGATTATCGGGCAGGAGATTTATATGATCGTCAATGATGGCTAGGTCACCTTTCCGTATCTCCGGATTAAGTGATCCCGAAGCGTTGGATACAAATAGTTTTTGTATCCCCAATGCTTTCATAACCCGTACCGGAAAGGTAATCTGCTGCATACTGTATCCCTCATAATAGTGAAGGCGCCCTTGCATAGCCACGACAGGCTTGCCCTGAAGCATGCCGAAGATCAGTTTGCCCGTATGAAATTCTACGGTGGAAATCGGGAAATTGGGGATATTGGCATACATCAATTGATGCGCGACCGCTACTTCCTCAGCCAGTTTCCCTAAGCCCGTGCCCAGAATAATGCCAAACTCGGGCGTAAAATCGCCGATGCGATGTTTAATAAACGATATGGTTTCTTCAATCAAATGAAACATGGTCATCAAAACTTGCTCCTCAAACTTAACGTAAATTTTGCGAGTCACAAAAAGCTACATCCGCGTATCGTTGCCATGGTAAATGCTCAGGTAACTTTCATAGCGGCTCGGGGCAATCTGTCCTTCATAAAGGGCATTCAATACCGCGCAACCCGGCTCATTTATATGGCGGCAGTTGTTGAAGCGGCAGTCGTTCATCAGCACACGCATCTCGGGGAAGAAATGGCTAAGCTCCTGCTGTTCGATATCAATAATGCCTAATTCCCGTATCCCCGGCGTATCAATCAGCTTTCCCCCAAACGGGAGCATAATCATTTCCGCAAAAGTTGTTGTATGCTTCCCTTTGTCAGACCATTCGGAAACCGCCGCCGTGCGGAGATCGGCACGGGGATGGATAGCGTTGATCAGCGTAGATTTGCCCACACCGGAATGCCCGGAAATCAGTGTCGTCCTGTCCCGCAGCAAATCTTTGAAAACTTCGATGTTAGTGCCTTGAAGTGCTGATACTTCATGACAGGGGTACCCGATGGCTTTATAAATGGCCTCGTAATCCCGTAATATGGCTAATCCCTCTTCTGAAAATAGATCCAATTTATTGAATATCAACCCAGCAGGTATATCGTACGCCTCTGCAGTGACAAGAAAGCGGTCGATGAATCCCAATGAAGTGAACGGAGAAGCTAAGGTAACGACCAAAAATGCCTGGTCTAGGTTGGCGGCAATAATCTGCGCTTGTTTCGACAGGTTTACGGATTTACGGATGATGTAGTTCTTCCGTTCATGGAGATGTACAATAATGGCAGTATTGCCGGCAGCTTCTGTCTCGAGGATGATGTCTACCCAATCACCGACCGCTATCGGGTTGGTGGTTTTAATATCCTTAGTTCTGAATTTACCCTTAATCCGACTTTTATAGCTGTTGCCATCGTCGGCAAGCACCTCATACCAGCTTCCTGTTGACTTGGTGACGAGGCCCTTCATCCGATTACCTTGTTGTATCCCTTTGTACATGCTGCCATTACCGCAAAAGTCGTAAATTTATTTGTGAAGTTACCAATTTGTGCCGCGCATCTCGTCCCGATCGCCTATCTTTGTACGCATACCAATACGTGGAGTGCCCGTGAACAAATTATTTCTTTTAGACGGAATGGCCTTGATTTACAGGGCTTATTTTGCATTAAGTAAAACGCCGAGAATTACATCAACCGGGTTTAATACCTCCGCGATATTCGGGTTTGCCAATACGTTACTTGAATTATTGCGCACACAGCAACCCTCTCATATTGCGGTAGTATTTGACACCATGGCTCCCACTAACCGCCATACGGAATTTGAATCCTATAAGGCAAATCGACAGGCCATTCCAGAAGATCTCGCAGCAGCGATTCCTTATGTATATAAACTGGTGGAAGGGTTCAATATTCCCATCATCACAATGGATGGTTATGAGGCCGACGATATCATCGGTACATTGGCAAAGCAGGCGGAGGCACGGGGCTATACGGTATATTGCATGACGCCCGACAAGGATTTCGGGCAATTGGTGTCAGAACGTATTTTCATTTATAAACCCGCCCGGTTGGGCAATGGGGCCGAGGTACTCGGTGTAAAGGAAATATTGGAAAAATGGGAAGTAACCGACGTCAAGCAAGTGATCGATATCCTGGGCCTTTGGGGCGATTCCGTGGATAACATTCCGGGCATACCGGGTATCGGCGAAAAGACAGCCAAAGACCTGATTAAGCGATTTGGTTCGATGGAGAATATATTGGCTAATACAGATCAACTCAAGGGCAAGCAAAAGGAGAATCTCGAAACATTTGCCGAGCAGGGGCTGATTTCGAAGAAGTTGGCGACAATCCAGTTGGATGTGCCCATCGAACTGGACGAGGAGAAATTGACGCTTGGCGAACCCGACCGGGAAGTGTTGGAGCCCCTTTTTGCGGAACTGGAATTCCGTACCTTGGGCAAGCGTGTTTTTGGCGAAGAGTTTAATGTGCTGGAGGCAAAGACCGGCGCAGGTACGCAAATGGATCTGTTTGGAAATGCGTCCGACAGCAGCCTGCAGGTACCCGGCACAGCAACCGAATATGTGCCGCCACCGGCAAGCCGGAGTGTCCACAACACGCCGCATGAATATTTTTTGGCAGACACACCTGAGCAGCAACAGGAGCTGGCTGCATTGCTGGCTAGACAGCGGAGTTTTTGTTTTGATACGGAAACTACCGGTACAGATGCCAATACAGCCGATTTAGTAGGACTTTCTTTTGCCATTGAGCCGGGCAAGGCGTGGTATGTGCCTGCTTGCCCCGACCGCGAAGAATGCCTGCGGTTATTGGCCTATTTTAAACCGGTATTCGAAGACGAAACAATTGAAAAAATCGGCCAAAATACCAAATACGACATCCTCTTGCTTGCCCGGTATGGTGTTGCCGTACGGGGCCCTTTGTTCGATACCATGTTGGCACACTACCTCATTGATCCGGACACGCGCCATGGCATGGATGTGCTAGCTGAGAATTACTTGGGTTATACCCCCATTTCCATTACGGAACTGATTGGGCCGAGAGGTAAGAAGCAAGGAAACATGCAGGATGTTGACGTAGAAACGATCAAAGAATATGCCGCTGAAGACGCCGACATTACGCTGCAGTTAAAGTCGGTTTTTGAGCCGTTACTGGAGCAGGCCGAAGCTGCGGAACTGGCCCGAAAAGTGGAATTTCCCTTGGTGCATGTACTTGCGGAAATGGAGCAATGTGGTGTTAATATCGATGTGCCGGTATTGCGGCAGCTGTCGGAAACCTTGGAACATGATTCGGCGGCTATCGAAAAAACCATTTACCAGAAAGCCGGCGTGCGCTTTAACATCGCTTCGCCCAAGCAGTTGGGTGAGGTACTCTTCGAAAAATTGCAGCTTGATCCCAAAGCCAAGAAAACCAAAACCGGACAGTATAAAACCGGTGAAGATGTGCTACTGGCCCTGGCTCCAAAGAGTGATATTGTTAAGGACATCCTGGAATTCAGACAATTGCAGAAACTTAAGTCGACTTATGTGGATGCGCTGCCGCAACTGATCAATCCAATTACCGGCCGTGTGCATACGTCTTATAACCAAGCCGTAGCCGCTACAGGCCGGCTGAGTTCAACGAATCCCAACCTACAAAATATTCCCATCCGGACCGAGCGCGGACGGGAAGTACGCAAAGCGTTCATCCCCCGGGATGAGGATCATGTGATTTTATCGGCCGATTATTCACAAATTGAATTGCGGTTGGTAGCGCACATGAGCGGCGATGAGGGCATGCTGGATGCTTTTGCCAAAGGACTGGATGTTCACCGGGCTACCGCGGCCAAGGTATATAGCGTGCCGTTGGAAGAAGTGACGCCTGACCAACGACGGAATGCCAAGGCTGTGAATTTCGGCATTATTTATGGCCAGTCAGCTTTTGGCCTCTCTCAAAACTTGGGCATCCCCCGTACCGAAGCGGCACAGATCATCGAACAGTATTTTACACAATACCCGGGTATTAAACGGTATATGAATGATACCATCAATTTCGCCAAGGAAAATGGCTATGTCGAAACCCTGCTTAAACGGCGGCGTTACCTGAGGGATATCAATTCGGCCAACCAAACCATAAGAGGGTTTGCCGAACGAAATGCGATCAATGCACCCATTCAGGGTTCGGCGGCAGATATGATCAAGGTAGCCATGATTGCCATTCACGAGGCAATTAAACAACGTGGATTGCGCGGTAGGATGACCATGCAGGTGCACGATGAGTTGGTATTTGATGTCCCCAAGGAAGAACTGCCCATTTTCCGGGAACTTGCAGAAACACATATGAAAAATGCATTGGTCATGTCTGTACCCATCGTGGTTGAATTAGGGGAGGGTCGCAATTGGCTGGAAGCCCATTAGCAGTTAATAACCGTATGAGATTACCGTTGCTCTTCTGCTTGTTGGCGGTTTCACCAATCGTTTTCGCAAATGGGCTGGATACCGTCCCAAAGACTCCTGTTTACTACGAAAATGCATCCAACGGACAGACTCGTTTTTTTTACGACGACCGTTATTTCCTGGCCGATAAAGATTGTCAGTTTAAGGCCATTGAACGCGTAGCCCGGTATGATTTCCAGCAGCGGATGTTCGTCGGTTCCTTCATTGATTTCAATAATGAGGGCCGGGGAGTTTTACGGGGAAGCTACCAAAACGGCAAGAAAGAAGGAAAATTTACAGCCTATCACCCCAATGGGCAGATCAAGTGGGAAGGTAACTACACACAGGATACGCCGAATGGATTATGGAAATATTACTACCCCGATGGGAAGCCATTACTCGAAGTAGAATACGGCTACGAGGGAATAAATATCCGTAGTTTCTGGGATCGGAGGGGCCGGCAACGGGTTACCGACGGAAACGGACAGTATCAATTTGAGGTGGAAGCCGATGGCTACAGCGAATTCGGGTACGTGCGGTACAACCGGAAAGGAAAGGTGGTAGATGGACAGCCACATGGCAATTGGATCATCGAATATGTCTTTGGCGACGGAAAAAAAGAGGGCGCAGGCCACGAGCTGTATCAGCACGGCAGGTTTATCCGTGGGTACGAAAGCTATAAAGACGAAGAGTTTTTCGATGCACCGAGATACCGCTTACTGCCTGTGGATTTTTTCACCCGGGCCGAGGCACTGATCGGCAAGGAATGCTCCATTGATGAGTATTCGGGATTTACGGGTTACTTAAGCAACCATTTGGAAGACTGGTTTGAAGGCGAAGTAGATGAGATGCCGGATCCGCTGAATATTAAATTCACCCTAGCGGTGACCCGGACGGGAGAACCCGGAAAAATTGAAATGGATACTACGTTTACACAGAAACGGTATGCGGATCTATTGATGGAAGGAATCCAGCAGGTGGGGTTTTGGTTCCCCTCATTTGCAGCAGGGGAATTCATCAACGATACGCTCACCGTCACGATGGAAGCATTCCCCGATGCGGTTGGACGCAAACTCCGCTTCTTTGACGTGAAGATACGGCGCGAGAAAGGTATTTGACACTTGCATAACCTCAGCAAGTTACCTAACTTCGCCTACTAAATTCGACATATGACAATTCACAAAGAAGGATATACCAGCCTAGCAATTGTTGCATTGGTTATATTTGTTGCCAATGCATTGGTACACTATTTTATACCGGATGCTACCTGGGCTGTCTGGCTCACCTACATCCTCTCATTTTTACTCTTCGTAACCATCCTTCAGTTTTTCAGAAATCCCCGGCGGCGCATTACTACCGATGAAAATCTGATCTTGTGCCCGGCGGATGGCAAAGTAGTCGTGATCGAAGAAGTGGAGGAAACGGAATATTTCCAAGACAGACGCATACAGGTATCCATCTTTATGTCGCCCATCAATGTACATATCAACCGGAACCCAGTAAGCGGTACGGTTACATTCTTCCGCTATCATCCGGGTAAGTATTTGGTTGCCTGGCATCCCAAATCATCTACCCTTAATGAGCGGACCACAATCGCGGTACAGACCGGACAAGGGAAAGAAATACTCTTCCGGCAGATTGCGGGCGCAATGGCCCGCCGTATCGTTTGGTACGTAGAAGAAGGTGCTTCCGTACAGCAGGGAGCTGAATTTGGATTTATCAAATTTGGCTCACGGGTAGATGTTTTTCTTCCCTTGGACGCTAAGGTGGATGTGAAAATCGGAGATAAGGTCTCCGGCGGCCTTACGGTGTTGGGTCGGTTTCAATAATCTTTTAATCAATTGCGGCGATGAGGTTTCTCTGGCTTGTTTTCATCAATGCATGTGCCGTTGGAATTTCCATCGCTTGCGTGAATTTTTATTTCCAGCATAGCTGGCTTCACTTCCTCATTACGTTCGCCATATCTTTTGCCATCAGCTTCTTTGCATTCTATTATTTATTCCAGCGGTACATATATAATAAGATAAAGCTGATCTATAAACTGATCCATAATCTCAAGTTGGGAAAGGATCTGAAAGAAGCGCTTGGTGAAAAAATGAGCGATGACCCCATCAACGATATGGAACAGCAGGTGAGGGACTGGGCAAAGGAAAAAAAGCGGGAGATAGATGCATTAAAGGAACAGGAAAAATTCCGAAGGGAGTTCCTTGCCAATATTTCGCACGAATTTAAAACACCGTTGTTCGCCATTCAGGGGTATATCGATGCATTGCAGGATGGCATGATGCAGGAAGATCCGGAAACGGCCACGCAGTTTTTGACCAAAGCGTCCCAAAACCTGGATAGATTGACATTCTTAATCAAAGATTTGGATGAAATATCCAAACTGGAAAGCGGACAGATACCCATCAATTATCAAAAGTTTGATTTGGTGAACCTCATAAAAGAGGTGCTGGAGTCTATGGAAGATAAAGCAAAAACACATGATATTTCCTTGGTCTTCAAGGAAAAATATCATTCTTCCATGCAGGTCCGGGCCGATCGTGAAAAAATCAGGCAAGTATTGGTCAATCTGATAAGCAATTCAATAAAATACGGGAAATCCCAGGGTCACACCTATATACGGATTTATGAATTATTTGAAGCAGTGTTGGTAGAGGTAACCGACGACGGCATCGGAATTGAGGAAAAGAATCTTCCAAGAGTTTTCGAACGGTTTTACCGGACCGATAAAAGCCGCTCACGCAAAATTGGCGGTTCGGGTCTGGGGCTTTCCATTGTAAAACATATCATCGAAGCCCACCAACAGACCATCAATGTGCGAAGCACAGAAGGGATGGGCACAACCTTCGCATTCACCCTCGAAAAAATAAAGCCTTAACACGAAACAATCTGTTACTTAACATTAAGTTAACATTAACATTATATTTTTGCGGAAATATTTTGTTCTATGTCACTCAATAGTATATTCCAGTATTTTGTTCCGAAAGACAAAAAGTTCTTTCCCCTGTTTGAGCAAGCCAGCAGTAACCTGATTGACATGGCGAAACTTTTGAAGGAATTGGTAAACCTCCCCGATTCCGGCAAACGGAAAGAACTTTGCCGGAAGATTGAAGACCTGGAACACCGCGGTGATGATATCTCTCACCAAATCCATTTGGAGTTGGGCAAAAATTTCATCACACCATTTGACCGCGAAGATATTCACACGTTGACCAGTTCGCTGGATGACGTGGCAGACTTTATACATGGGGCCTCCAACCGGATCGACTTGTATAAATTGGAAAAGATTACCGATCCGATTATTGAGATGGCCGATCTGATTCTGGAAGCCACAGAAGATGTAGCCAAAGCCGTTCATGAATTGCGCAATCTGAAAAATATCCGGAATATAACCGATTCATGCGTACGCATTAATAGCATCGAAAATAAGGCAGACTATATTTTCGATAAGGCAGTGGGCGAACTGTTTGAATTCGAAAAAGATGCAATCGCGCTGATAAAATACAAAGAGGTGTTATCTGCCATGGAGACCGCTACTGATAAGTGTGAGGATGTAGCCAACGTATTGGAGAGCATCTTAGTGAAAAACGCCTAATTAAACCATCCAAAAGCGTATTATGGTCACGACACTATTGGTCATTGTTATCATCCTTGCCGTTGCTTTTGATTACATCAACGGATTTCATGACGCCGCGAATTCGATCGCTACCATTGTGTCAACCAAAGTGTTGTCACCCTTCCAAGCAGTTTTATGGGCCGCTGCTTTTAATTTTGCAGCCTACTTCTATTTCACCGACCACAAAGTGGCTAATACGATTGCCAAAACCGTGCTCGAACAATACATCACACTTGAAGTAATTTTTGCAGGGCTCATGGCCGCTATCGGATGGAATCTCTTCACTTGGTATTATGGTGTTCCTTCCAGCTCTTCCCATACCTTAATAGGTGGATTTGCCGGAGCGGGAATGGCCCATGCATTTATTCTGGGCGATAGTGTCCTCGGAGCCATCAACCTGAAAGCCACTTTGCAGATCATCTCCTTCATTGCGCTGGCTCCGCTGATCGGGATGTTCATTGCCGTAGTTGTGACCTTGTTGATTATCAATATATCGAAGCGTGCTAAACCGTCTGTTGCCGAGTGGTGGTTCCGGAAACTCCAATTGGTCTCCTCGGCGGCACTGAGTTTCGCACACGGCGGAAATGATGCCCAAAAGGTAATGGGGATTATCTTCGTGGCAATGGTGGCGGGAGGATACCTGCAATCCGATGCCCCGATGCCGGAATGGATACCCCTCACTTGCTACTCGGCCATCGCATTGGGAACCATGAGCGGCGGATGGAAAATTGTAAAGACGATGGGTACCAAGATTACCAAGGTCAATGCGTTGGAAGGTGTGGGTGCAGAAACTGCTGCTGCGGTAACATTGGGAATTACCGAACACTTCGGCATTCCGGTGTCTACCACACATACCATAACCGGTTCGATTATCGGGGTGGGCGTGGTGAAACGTGTCTCTGCTGTACGATGGGGCGTAACCATCAGCCTCTTGTGGGCTTGGGTACTGACAATTCCGGTGTCAGCAATTCTCGCAGGCATTACGTATACCATTATCCACTACCTATTTTGATCAGGCAACAAATTCTTTTTGATTTTTTTGGGAAACGATACGATTAATCCGTAGATTTACGTCGTTTTTGCCGAACTGCCTATAAAAGTAGACATGTTAAATGGCGATATATCAAATGGTTGCCATGTGTAATTAGTTTCTTGAAGGTGTTCTAGGTCTTTGTTGACAGGGAATTGTTATATTCCATTACAGATTTAGAGACTTTTGTAACTGATTGTTTAACAGCCGAATGAGTTCTTTATAATTAGTTTTTGGGGCGATTAGTGCAGGGATTTTTTTAGAAAATCACGGAAAAGAAAAAAACTGGAATAGTATTTGCAAATATTGCGTGAATCAAACTATTGGTTATTTTTGCGAAAAATTAGACAATTAAAAATTTTTAACCTTAAAAAAAACAAGAGTATGAATTATTCTACAAT
>Ga0182746_1002630_pt1 | contig 13396 bp, 10 predicted proteins | sample eDN3rd30CBELigOP_FD_128881 | JGI IMG/M metagenome (GOLD analysis project Ga0182746, IMG submission 128881) | Enriched Organic Plus compost microbial communities from Emeryville, California, USA - eDNA 3rd pass 30_C BE-Lig OP (version 2) (version 2) ... | reverse complement strand
TCGCCGGAACCAGTCCGGCTACGACGAGTGCCGCGGAAAGCAACAACCCCCGAATTCGCATGACCCCATCCCCGTTGGGTCCGCCACAGCAGCGGAGCGATTGTGCCGCAAGTCTAAACCCATTGCGGGCCAAACGGGAAGCTTTGGTTAACTAATTTTCGGCGGACAATTTACCAGCCGAATCAGCGCGTTGGTTCATGCGCCTGGTTTTCGGACAGCACATGCCCAGCGAAGCGGCGGTAACACTATCAGGGGTCGCGATGTTCTGAGTCGGACGGCGTCAGTTCGGCCGCCGCGCGGGTGCATTCGTCGGCCAACGCGCCGAGCTGGCGAGCGTCTTCCTCGCTCCAACTTTGTTCGGCGATATGACGGTACAGACGGGCATGCGCCAGCAACCGTTCGGCGACTTTAGACGGCTCTGGCACGATAGCCCCACCACGCGTTTGACCGGCACGACATAAATATGTCGTCAACCGTTCCGCGCAGCATTGATCGGCATCAATCGGTCGGTCGGCCGTCAGCCCCAGAGGGCTGGGGTGGACGGACAGACCAAGCTGTCGCGATAGATCAACCCGTCCGGCCGGTCTCTGGCGAGCAGCAACGGCCCATCGAGATCGACGAACCGTGCCGACTGCGCGAGCAGCACCGCCGGCGCCATCGCCAGCGATGTCGCGACCATGCAACCGGCCATGATGGTCAGTCCGAGCCGCGACGCCTCGCTGGCCATCGCCAGCGCCTCGGTGAGGCCGCCGGTCTTATCGAGTTTGATGTTGACCGCATCGTATTTGCCGATCAGCGCGGCAAGTGACGAACGATCATGCGCGCTTTCATCGGCGCAGACGGGGATCGGGCGCGTGATGCGGCCGAGCGCCGCATCACGGCCGTCCGGCAGCGGCTGCTCGACCAGCACGACACCGGCATTGGCGCAGGCCTCGAGATTGGCGGCGAGGTTGTCTTCGGTCCAACCTTCGTTCGCATCGACGATCAACATGGCGTTCGGTGCCGCCGTGCGCACCGCGCTGATGCGGGCGGCGTCGCCGTCGCCGCCGAGCTTGATCTTCAGCAGCGCGCGCTGCGCCGCCTTGGCGGCGGCTTCTGCCATCGTCTCCGGCGTGCCGAGCGAGATCGTAAAAGCCGTGGTCAGAGGTTGCGGCGCCGGCAGGCCGGCGAGCTCATGCACCGCGCGGCCGGCGCGCTTGGCTTCGAGATCCCAGAAGGCGCAGTCGAGCGCGTTGCGCGCGGCCCCGGGCGGCATGGCCTCCTGCAAAGCGGCGCGGCTAAGGCCGGCCGCGAGGCGCGGCCGCATGGCCTCGATTTGCGCCGTCACATTGTCGGTGCTCTCGCCGTAGCGGGCATATGGCACGCATTCGCCGCGGCCGCGTGCCTTGCCCTCGCCAAGTTCCACGACCACAACGACCGCTTCGGTCTTGGCGCCGCGGCTGATGGTGAAGGCGCCGGCGATCGGCCAGCGCTCGACGGTGACTTTGAGGCTCGTGGCGTTGGGGATATCCATGGCTGTCAAACCCTCGACAGGTTCGCGTGGGTAGGTCAAGTATGGCCGGCGTCAGCCGCGCCATATGCGCGATTCTTCGCCTCGGAGCGGAACGGTGAACGGCAAGAGCTTGCTCGAAGGAACAGCCGACGGCGACCAGATCCGGCTTGCCGGTACTGGCGCCTGGACGAGCGCGAATGCGCGCCAGCTGGAAAGCCTGATCGACGCGTCCGTGCGCCGCTACGCCGCCGCGAAAGCCGTGGCGATCGACATGGCGCAGGTCGATCGGCTCGACACCTTCGGCGCCTGGCTCCTGGAGCGGCTCGTGCGCGCCTTTTCCGCGCGCGGGGCCCAGACGCAGGTGGTCGGCCTGAAGGAAGACTACCGCGCGCTGATGGACGAGCTGCACACGGTGAAGCTCGCCGAGGCGCACCGCAAGCCCAATCCGATCATCCAGGCGCTCGCCTCCATCGGCGTCAGCATCGCCGGTGTCGGCCAGTCGCTGATGGCGATGGTCAACATGCTGGGCGCGCTAGCGGTCGCGTTCCTGCGCGTCATCGTCAATCCGCGCCGGCTGCGGCTCACCTCGACCGTGCATCAGCTCGACAATGTCGGCTGGCGCGCGGTGCCGATCATGCTGCTCATCACCTTCCTGGTCGGCTGCATCATCGCCCAGCAGGGCGTGTTCCATTTCCGCAAGTTCGGCGCCGATATCTATGTCGTCGACATGGTGGGCATCCTCACGTTGCGCGAACTCGGCGTGCTCATCGTCTGCATCATGGTCGCCGGCCGCTCCGGCAGCGCCTATACGGCCGAACTCGGCGCCATGAAGATGCGCGAGGAGATCGACGCGCTGCGCACGATGGGGCTCGATCCGATCGAGGTGCTGGTGCTGCCGCGCATCATCGCGCTCATCATCGGCGTGCCGATCCTGACTTTTCTCGGCTCGATGGCCGCCCTCTACGGCGGCGGCCTCGTGTGCTGGCTCTACGGCGGCATCGATCCGGAAATCTATCTGCAACGCCTCAAGGAGGCGATCGACCTCAAGACTTTCCAGGTCGGCATGATCAAGGCGCCGTTCATGGCCCTGGTGATCGGCACGGTGGCCTGCGTCGAAGGCCTCTCGGTCAAGGGCAGCGCCGAGTCGCTCGGCTTGCAGACCACCGCCTCGGTGGTGGAGTCGATCTTCCTGGTGATCGTGCTCGACGGCCTGTTCGCCATCTTCTTCGCCTCGATCGGGATGTAGGGCGATGGCGCAAGAAAACGTTCAAGCAAACGGTCAAGAAAACGGTCAGGCAAACGGTCAAGCGAACGTCCAAGCCAACGGCAAAGCCAACGGCAAGGCGAGGGAAGTCATCATCGAAGTGCGCGACGTCGTCGTCGGCTTCGGCGATCGCGTCGTGCTCAATCACCTCGACCTCGATGTCTACCGCGGTGAGATCCTCGGCTTCGTCGGCGGCTCGGGCGCGGGCAAATCCGTGCTGATGCGCACGATCGTCGGCCTGCTGCCCAAGCGCAGCGGCCAGATCAAGGTGCTCGGCGTCGACATGACCTCCGGCCCGGAAGCGGCGCGTCACGCCGTTGAACGCCGCTGGGGCGTGCTGTTCCAGCAGGGCGCGCTGTTTTCCTCGCTTACCGTGAAGGAGAACATCCAGTTCCCGATGCGCGAATATCTCAAGCTGCCGCAGCGGCTGATGGACGAAATGGCGGTGGCCAAGCTCGAGATGGTCGGCCTCGATGCCACGGCGATGGACAAGTTCCCCTCGGAGCTGTCCGGCGGCATGACCAAGCGCGTGTCGCTGGCGCGCTCCCTCGCGCTCGATCCCGATATCGTCTTTCTCGACGAACCGACCTCCGGCCTCGATCCGATCGGCGCCGGCGACTTCGACAGCCTGATCGCGACCTTGCAGAAAACCCTGGGACTGACCGTGTTCATGGTCACGCACGACCTCGACAGCCTGCACACGGTGTGCGACCGCATCGCGGTCCTGGTCGACGGCAAGGTGGCCGTCGCCGGCACCATGGAGACCATGCTGGCCTCGACGCATCCCTGGCTGCGCGCCTATTTCCACGGCAAGCGCTCGCGGGGAGCCCAAGGGCTTGATACTAAAGCAGATGCCGCCCCGATTCCGACACCATAGAATGCGAGCGCAAGGCCGCGCGCAGCGGACTGGCGAGAACTGACGGAGCCGACGATGGAGACCCGAGCGAACTATGTGGTGATCGGTCTGTTCACCCTGGCCGTCATCGCCGGCGTGTTCGGCTTCGTCTATTGGTTTCAGAACATCGGCGGCACCGGCGAGCGTTCGCTCTACCGCGTGGCGTTCGAGGGCTCGGTGTCGGGCCTGCGCACGGGCGGTTCCGTGCTGTTCAACGGCATCCGCGTCGGTGAGGTGACCGGCCTGCAGCTCAATCCGCAGAAACCGAGCCAGGTGCTCGCGACCATCGCGGTGGATCGCTCCGTTGCCATCCGTCCGGACACGCAGATCGGCATGGAGTTCCAGGGGCTGACCGGCATCGCCGCGCTGTCGCTGAAGGGCGGCGATCCGTCGAAGCCGGCGCTGGTCGGCAGCAAGGACAATCCGCCGCTGCTCACGGCGCCGCCGAATGCGACCTCCGACGTGACGCAGGCGGCGCGGGACGTGCTGACCAAGGTCAACGAATTCATCACCGAGAACCAGAAGGCGTTCAAGAGCGCGATCGATCACCTCGATACGTTCAGCGCGGCGCTGGCGCGCAACTCGGACAAGATCGACCACATCACGTCCGGCCTGCAGGCTTTGACCGGCGGCCCGGACGGCAAGGGCGGCGACATCAACGAGGCGGCGCGCTCGATCAAGAAGCTTGCCGACAATCTCGATCAGCGCACCGCCGAGATCACGGTCGGCATCAACCGGCTGTCGGCGGCGGGGACCAAGCAGATCGATCAACTTTCGTCGAACGCGCAGCGCACGCTGTCGACCATCAACCGGGCCGTCGACAACCTCGACCGTAACCCGAGCCGGCTGATCTGGGGCGGCGGAAGTTCCAACCTGCCCGAATATAACGGCCGACGCTAAGCCCACGGGCCGCGCGCGGTTCAGGCGTCGGGGCAATGTGGCTAAAAATGTCACAGCCGGCCGCGATCGGCTTTTTGGCGCAAATTTTTTGCGTCCATCCCCAAGAGTTTTGCATTATTGCCAGGGCAGCGGGCTAGTGTCCGACTAGACTGTGCCGGTATCGCGAAACCGCGTCCGAGTCGCGTCGGTCGGTAAGAGGGTTGTTGCGCGTGGGGTATCCGGGGCGTCGATTGGGGCGTCATTCCCGTTTGAACTGGGTGGCGGTGGCCACGTTGGCGCTTGCGCTGACGGGGTGTTCCGGCGGCCTGGGCGGGCTTGTGACCAAATCGCCCGGCACGGCTTACGACCTCAGCCCGGCGAAGAGCTTTGCGCGGCCGGTCGGACGTGGGCGGGGCCAACTGGTGGTCGCCGAACCGACCGCGCTCGGTCCGCTCGACGGCGATCGCATTCTGGTGCGCCCCGCGCCCGGTCAGCTCGCGCAGATCGGCGACGGGCAGTGGGAAGAGCGGCTGCCGCGCCTGGTGCAGGCGCGGCTGGTGCAGTCGTTCGAGAATGCCAAGCGGCTTGGCGTCGGCCGCCCGTCCGACAAGATCACCACGGACTTCGCGCTGCTGACCGACCTGCGGGTCTTCGAAGTGTCGGCGGTCGACGGCACGGCGCAGGTTGAGATTGCCGCCAAGATCGTCAACGAGCGCTCCGGCCGCATCGTCGCCGCGCGCGTGCTGCGCGCCGCCGTGCCGGCCTCGGCGATGCAGGGCCCCGAAGCGGTCGCCGCGATCAACGCGGCGTTCGAACAGGTCGCGACCGAACTGGTCCTCTGGGTGTCGCGGATCGTTTGACGGTCTCCGAGCGGTAGAGCCGTAGCCCGCATGAGCGCAGCGAAATGCGGGACTAACCCTCCCGCTCGCCGAAGCCTTCGGAGTTTTGCGTGGCGGCGCCGGCCCAGTCCGCGGGCAACAGACCGCGTTGTACATACAGATGAAACGACGAGTGCGGCCAATCCGCGACGGCCGTTACCAGGCCGTGCTTCACCGGATTGACGTGGATGTAGTCGACGTGCCGCTCGAAATCTCGGTCGTCGCGGATGGTGTGCTCCCAGAACCTTCGTTGCCATAAAGCGTATTCACCCTTCCGATTGGGTGGTGGCGCCACTCCCGCAGCGACGAGGCCGGTCGTGAACGCAGCCTTGATCGTTCGCCATCGAACCGAAAAATCTGCATCGCCGGCCGGCAAGGTGAAGATCGCGTGCAGGTGATCCGGAAGCACAACGATTGCATCAATGTCGAATGGGTTCAGGCGCCGCGCTCGTCGGAAGGCTGTTCGCAAAAGTGCAATATGCTCGACGAGCACAGACGACCGCCGATCCCTGAGGGTCACGGTGAAGAAGAACGTGCCGCCGGGAACGAAATTGCGCCGGTAGCGGACCATAGCGCCATCATATCCTGGCTTTCGTTTCGCTGATCCGAAATACAGCCTGCGGCCAGCGTGCAGTAGCCCGCATGAGCGCAGCGATATGCGGGACGGGCCTGCCGCGTGGCAGGGGTCTGAATGTTGGACGTCCCGCCCCGGATTTCGCTTCGCTCATCCGGGCTACGGGAGGCAGAAAACAAAAAAGGCGGGCTCACCGAGCCCGCCGTTTGTTTTTGTCGTCGGCGCGAGGTCAGTCGAAGCGGCCGGCCGCGTGCGCCAGCATGGTGTAGACCTTGCCGGTTTCCGACGTGAGATACGTGCGGGCCATCACCTGGCTGCGGTCGTCGCGCGAGACCTCGTCGAGGAGACGCTCGAACTCGCTGATGTAGCGGTCCACCGTCTGCTTGAATTCGCGGTCGGCGCGATACTTCTTGCGGATCTCGTCGAAGGCCTGCTGACCCTGCAGCGTATAGAGCCGGCGGGTGAACACGTTGCGTTCGCCGCGCTTGTAGCGGTCCCACAGATCGGCCGCGGCCTCGTGATCGATCATCCGCGCGATGTCGACCGAAAGGCTGTCGAGCGACTCGATCGAGTGGCGCGGCGTGCGATCCTCGTTGCCGCTGCGCATGCTGTCGCGGCCGGTGTCGCGCGGACGCGAGACGTCGCGGCTTTCACGCGGGAAGTCACGCGTCGGCTCGTCCTCGCGCGAGGCGCGGCTGAGCAGATCGGACAGCCAGCCGGTGCCCTGCGGCGTCGACGGCAGCGGCGACACGCTCGGCGGCTCCGGCGCGCGGCGCGCGGCCGGCGCGAAGTGCGCGGGCTCGCTGCGCAGCGGCGTGCGCGGCGCCGGCTCCGGACGGCTCGGCAGCTCGGTGCGGGCGGCCACCGTCTCGCCGCGACCGCCGGCGACGGCGAGCGTCGGCTCCTCGCGCACGCGTTGCGTCCGCACCGGCTCGACGGCGTCGAGGCTGCGGCCGTGGCGGGCGACGATACGGTTGAGCTCGGCCAGCGCCTCGATCTGATCGACGATAACGCGGCGCATCTGCGCGGCGCTCTCGGCGGTCTCCTGCGGCAGTTCGAACACGCCGCGGCGCAGCTCGGCGCGGGTCTCTTCGAGTTCGCGCTGCATCTCCTGCGCCATCTGCTTCATGCCGCGGAGCGTATCGGCGAAGCGCTCGGTGGCTTCGCGGAAGAGGCCCTGCGTCTCGCCGCTGGCGCGGTCGTAGATGTTGCGCATCGCCTCGGCCGCCTCGCGGCGTTCGCTCTCGGCGTGTTCGCGCAGACGATCGTACTGTTCGCTGAGCGTGCGGGCGCCTTCTGCGCTCGACTCGGTGACGACGCGCGCCACTTCCTCGGCCTGGTTGCGAACGCGCTCGAATTGTTCGCTGACCGCGCGCGTGCCTTCGGCGCTCGTTTCCGAGACGACGCGGGCGACGTCGCGGGCGCGGCCGGCGGCGGCTTCCAGCGTTTCGTCGAGCAGGGACGAGAAGCGCTTGAGGCGCTGCTCGAGATCGTTGGTGCGCACGTCCATCGTCGTGACGAGCTGGTCGAGCTGACCGCGGCGCTCGCCGAGGCTCGCCTCGGTGCGCTGGTTGCTGACCTCGATCTGCTCGGCCGCCTTGGCGAGCTCCTGGCCATGCGCGCTGAACTGATGCGCGAGCTGGCCGAGATTGCTCAGCACTTCGCCGGTGACGTGGCGGAAGTTGCCGATGTTGGTTTCCACCTGCGCGGCCGCGGCGCCGGTCGAATTGTTGACCTCGTTCATGGCGGCGACGAACTCGGACACGCGCATCATCAGCGTGTTCTCGAGCGTACTCATGTTCTCGTGCGAGCCCGAGAGCACTTCCTGCAGGAGGATGTTGGCCTCGCGCAGGCGCTCGAACAGCGCCGTGCTGTCGGAGCGCAGCATGTTGTGCGTCTCCAGCATGTCGGCGACCGCCTTGCTCGCGGTGTCCTTGGAGACGGCGATGGCCCGCTCGGCGGTGCCGTGCAACTCGCTGAGGGTGCGGTTGACGGTGCTCGCGGCGTTCTCGCCGGCGGCGTTGATGAGACGGGTGATCTCCGAGGAGTTCTCGATCATCGAGCGGGTGAAGACGAAGCCCTTCTCCTCGATCGAGGACATGGCGTTGTCGGTCGCCTGGGTGATCTCCTGGGCGAACTGCTGACCCTTCTCGGTGATGGCGCCGAGCAGACCGCTGCTCTTGTCGGACAGCAGGATCTCGAGTTCGCTGGCGCGCTGGCTGACCGCCGACGAGATCTCGTTGGCGTTCTCGACGAAGTTGCGGGCGACGACATCGCTGACGCCGACGAGCGAACGTTCGGCTTCGCCGGCGCTCTTCTGGATCGCCTCGGCGGCGGTGAGGGCGAGTTGACCGAGCGAGCGCTCGGCCTCGCTGGCGTTGACTTTGATGGTGTGGCTGAGCTGCTCCATGCGCACATGGATGGCGTCGGCCGCGGACCGCGTACGGTTCTCGATTTCGCCGGTGACCGCTTCGGCGCGTGTCAGCAGCAGATCCTCGAACCGGCTGATGCGCGTGTCGAGGGTGTCGGCGACTTCGTCGGCGCGCGCGCCGAGCGCGCGGTCGATCTCGCCGACCTTGGCGCTGATGGTGTCGGCGACCTGCGTGCCGCGGCTGTCGATGGCGGCGGCAAGCTGCGCGCCGCGCGTATCGATGATCGACGCCATCTGCGCGCCGCGTGTGTCGATGAGCGATGCGACCTGAGCGCCGTGCGAGTCGAGGAGCGAGGCGAGCTGCGCGCCACTGGAGTCGAGGAGGGAGGCCACCTCGACGCCACGTGAGCCGATGGTCTCGGCGATCTTCGTGCCGCGCGTATCGATCGTATCGGCGACCTCCGCGCCGCGCGCGGCGATCGTCTCCGCGACCTGACGGCCGCGGCTGTCGATGGTCTCGGCCACCGCGCCGACGCGGGCGTCGAGCGCATCGACGACGTCCTTGCCGCCATCGGTGAGCGTCTTGACGATGTTGCCGGTGCGCGCGCTCAGCATGTCGTCGAACTTGACGAGCCGCTGGTCCAGCGCGCCCGATACTTCCTCGGTGCGGCCGGCGACGCGCTGGTCGAACGAGTCGATATACGAGCGCATGGCCTCGGAGACGTCCTGCGTGCGCTGGCCGAGGCGCTCGACGAGCTCGCCGCCGTAGGTTTTCACCGTGTTGTCGAACTCGGCGATGTGGCGGGTGATCAGGGTACCCAAGGTCGTCGCGTCGCGCGCGACCTTCTCGGAGAGGGCGGTGCCGCGGCTGTCGAACAGTTCGTCGAAAGCCTGCAGACGCTGCTCCAGAATCTCCTTCATCGCGTTGCCGCGATTGTCGATGGTCTGCACCAGCGTTTCGGCATTGTCGTGGAAGGTGTCGGCGACGGTGTTGCTGCGGGACACCAGCGCTTCCGCCACCTGCTTGCCGGTATGCTCGATCTTCGACACGACATCGCTGCCGCGCTGCGACAGGTCGTTGACCACGGCATCGCCGCTCGCGCGCAGCGCCGCGTTCACTTCGTCGGTGCGCGCGGTGATGGTGTCGGCGATACGGGCGGTGGTCTCGGTCACCGAGTTGGTGAACTGCTGCGAGCGGATCGCCATGTTGTCGATGGTGGCGGTGCTGCGCTGTTCGAAGCCCTGCGCGACCTGATCGAGCCGCGTCGTCATCATCTGCTGCAGGCGCGCCGCCATGTCGGCGAACTCGTCGTGCACCGTCTCCGAGCGGAACTTGAGGCTGTCGGTCAGGCGCTCGCTGGCCGAGGCGATCGCGGTGGTGGCGCGGTCGCTGGTCGATTCCAGGCGCTCGAGCAAAGTGGAACCGCGCTCGCTCAATGTGTCGATCATCGAGTCGCCGGCATGGCCGAGCGCCAGGGTGATGTGCTCGCCCTTTTCGGTGAGCGTGCGGGTGACGCGCTGCGCCACTTCGCTGACCTTGTCGGCGACGAGATCGCCGACCGAGGTGATGTCGTGCGACAGGTCGAGGTGCACGCTGGAGATGGCGTTGCGTACCTGCTCGGCCTGATTGACCAAAGTCTCGCGTTGATTGGCGAGCTCGTTGAGCAGGTCGCGGATGCGCACTTCGTTGTCGTTATAGGCGCGCTCGAGCGCCGAGACTTCGTTGTGCACCAGGGCCTCGAGTTCCGCGGCGCGGGCGAGGGCGCGCTCGACGCCGTCGCCCATGGCGGCGACTTCGCGGCGGATCGCCTGGCCGACGGTCACGACCGACTCGCGCGCGGCGATTTCCGGCTGCGCCAGACGCACGGCGACCTCCGCCATGGACTCGGCGACGATGCGCATGTCCTGCGTGCGGCGGACCATATGCGCGAGCGCATAGAAGAAGACGATCGGCAGGACGATGGCGGCAATGACGGCCGCGGCGGCGGCGATGCCGAGACGCGGCGTCGCCATCATCGCCTGGAGTTCCGGCAAATAGAGATAAGCGACGGCAACGCCGCCGATGGCCCAGACGCAGGAGGCAATGGCTGCGGCGACATAAGGTCCGCGGCTCGGCTTGCGGTTCAGGCTCTGCAGGATCTGACCGATATAGGCACGGTCGTCATTGGCGGCACGGCGCGGGCCTTCGTCGGTCCACTCCGGCGCGGGTGTGTCTTCGTGAAACAGGTCGGCCGCGACGGCCGGCGCCGTGCTGGGCGCGGAGGACTCGCGTTCGGGGGCGGCCACGGGCGGCGCCTGTTTGGGTTCCACCGGGCGGATGGCGAGCGCCTCTTCGATGGCGTTCAGCGCCTCTTCCGTGGGATCCTTGGATTTTTGCGAGATGTTCGCCATACGCTGCCGCCTCGTTACTTAGTCCGGGCCGCAACCGTAACGTCAAACGAGGCCGCGCTGCGAACAGCTGCGCCGCCATCGCCCATCCGTCCAGCCGCCGCTCAAGCCCCGTTAACCGCCGGCGTTAATCCTATCGCGCTGAGTGTGCGAAAGAAACCACGCCGGTAAGGAGTTTTTAATCATCGTTAATGAGAGTTAGGCATAACTCCCACAGGCTTTCTGCGGCAATCATGGCGGCTGAAATGCGGCTAGGATACGGCCGCAGGGCGGCCGGCCGCTCACGCGGTTACGGGCGGCTTAACCGGCGGGACTGGAGGTACGGGCTTATTTACCTCGCTTTACGCTTCTCGCGGCGACACTCGGGACGCCAAAAGACAGCGGGGGATAAGTCATGGCGCAAGCTGCACCGAAGATGTTGGAGGCACCGGCGGCCGTGTCCGACGCGGGCATCGATCGCGAGCACCTATCGCGGCTGACCTTCGGGGATCAGCAGCTCGAACGGGAACTGCTGGTTTTGTTCGACCAGCAGGCCGCTGTGCTGCTGCCGCGCATGCAGACGGCGGACATGGCCTCGGTGGGCGCCCTGGCCCACACGCTCAAGGGCTCAGCCCTGGGTGTCGGCGCCTTTGCCGTCGCGGAGGCGGCAGGGGCGGTGGAGCAGGCGCGCGATCCCGCCGCACTCAGAGAGGCCATCGCGCGCCTTGCGGTTGCGATTGCCGGGGCGCGCGCGCACATCGCCCTGCTGTTAGCCGTGGACGGCGCGGGCGGGAAGGGATAGCGCGCCCGCCAGATTGCCTATATAGGGACCTCGGCCCGCCAATTCCGGCCGGGTCCTTCCTCCCAACTGTTCTTATGCCAAAGATCACCTTCATTGATTTCGGCGATACCGCGCGTACCGTCGATGCCGACCTGGGCTCCACCGTGATGGAGACCGCGATCCGCAACAACATTCCGGGCATCGAGGCCGAGTGCGGTGGCGCCTGCGCCTGCGCGACCTGTCACGTCTATGTCGACGAGGCCTGGCGCGAGAAGGTCGGCGGTCCCTCGCCGATGGAAGAGGACATGCTCGATTTCGGTTATGACGTGCGCGAGAATTCGCGCCTGTCGTGCCAGATCAAGGTCACCGACGAGATCGACGGTCTCGTCGTGCGCACGCCGGAGCGGCAGGCTTAAGGCTTCGCGCTACAGTCTTGGTTCCGTCATCCTGAGGTGCGAGCGATAGCGAGCCTCGAAGGATGGCGGCCGATGAGTTGCCATGCGGTGCCGCGCCTTGGCCGTCGCCCTTCGAGGGCCGTGCTACGCGCGGCCACCTCGGGGTGATGGGGAGAGGTCGTCATGAGCGCGCCGGTCGTTTCCACCACCTGCTGCATTGCCGGCGGCGGCCCGGCCGGCATGATGCTGGGCTTTCTCCTGGCGCGTGCCGGCGTACCGGTTGTCGTGCTCGAGAAGCACGCCGACTTCCTCCGCGACTTTCGCGGCGACACCATTCATCCCTCGACGCTCGAGTTGATGCACGAGCTCGGGCTGATCGACGAATTCCTCAAGCTGCCGCATTCGCGCGTCGATCGTCTTTCCGGCCAGATCGGCGACACGCACGTCACCATCGCCGACTTCACCCACTTGCCGACGCATTGCCGCTTCGTGGCGCTGATGCCGCAATGGGACTTCCTCGATTTCCTCGCCGCGCAGGGCAAGCGTTATCCGACGTTCGATCTGCGTATGCGCGCGCAAGCGACGGGGCTCATCGAGGAAGGTGGTCGTGTCGCGGGCGTGCGCGCGCATACGCCCGAGGGCGACATCGAAATCCGCGCCGATCTGACGGTCGCCTGCGACGGCCGCCACTCGACCTTGCGCGAGGCCGCCGGCTTCGCCGTCGACAGCATCGGCGCGCCGATGGACATTCTCTGGTTCCGCCTCTCGCGCAAGCAGGGCGATACGGCGGAGACGTTCGGTCATATCGAAGCGGGCCGCATGATGATCATGCTCGACCGCGGCGACTACTGGCAATGCGCCTATGTCATTGCGAAGGGTGGATTCGACGCAGTGAAGGCGCGCGGGCTAGATGCCTTCCGCGCGACTGTCGTCGGCATGTCGCCGTTCGTCGAAGACCGCATCGGCGAGATCGCGACTTGGGACGACGTGAAGCTGTTGACGGTCGCCGTCGATCGTCTGCCGCGCTGGCATAAGCCTGGGCTGCTCTGCATTGGCGATGCGGCGCATGCGATGTCGCCCGTCGGCGGCGTCGGCATCAATCTGGCGATCCAGGACGCGGTGGCGTCGGCGAACATTCTCTGGCAGCCGTTGCGCGATAAGACGGTGGGCGAAGCGGACTTGCACAGAGTGCAGGAGCGTCGCGAATTCGCGGTGCGCGTCACGCAACGCCTGCAAGTGTTCATCCAAAACAAAGTGATCACCTTGGCGCTCAACACCACGGCGCGGCCGCGGGCGCCGTTTGCCGCCAAGCTGTTCAATTGGTTTCCGCCGTTGCGCCGGATTCCCGCGCGCCTCATCGGCATGGGCGTCAGGCCCGAGCACGTGCATACGCCCGAGGCGGCACTCACGTCACATTGACGGTGCGGACGCGCCAGCCCTGGTCAAGGCGGTCGATCTGCGTCAACGACAGCGGATCAATGACGAAGCGCAACGCGTTCT
>Ga0182746_1002624_pt1 | contig 13429 bp, 15 predicted proteins | sample eDN3rd30CBELigOP_FD_128881 | JGI IMG/M metagenome (GOLD analysis project Ga0182746, IMG submission 128881) | Enriched Organic Plus compost microbial communities from Emeryville, California, USA - eDNA 3rd pass 30_C BE-Lig OP (version 2) (version 2) ... | reverse complement strand
CACGCTGACCGACAGGGAATCGAGGCTCCGCCAGCGCTGATAGCGTGCCAGAAGCTGCGCGTCGCCCGGATCGAGGCCAAGGCGCATCCCTTCCACCAGCACTTCCACCAGCGCCGCGACATCACGGAAACCAAGGTTCAACCCTTGCCCTGCGATGGGATGGATGGCGTGGGCCGAATCGCCCACCAGCGCAAGGCGCGTGTCGGTGATCCGCGCCGCATGGTGGAAACCCAGCGGATAGGATGATCGCGGCCCCGCCAGCAAAATCTCGCCCAGAAAGCCGCCCATGCGCTTCTGCGCTTCGGCGAGCCACGCCCGTTCCGACAGCTTCATCATCGCGGGCGCCTGCTGCGTCGGCACCGTCCACACGATGGCCGAGCGCGTTCCTGGCAGCATCGGCAGCAGCGCAAAGGGGCCGCCGACATAGAAGATTTCATAGGCCGTGTTGCCGTGCGGCACTTCATGGTCGATGGCCGTCACCATCGCGACATGCTTATATTGCCAGCGAGTCGTGCGGATACCCGCCGCTTCGCGCGTAGGGCTGTTGCGGCCCTCCGCCGCAACTAGCAACCCACCGCACAGTTGCGCGCCACTGGCGAGCGTCAACCTCACGCCATCCGCGCCGCGATCCACGGCGACAGCGCGATCGGGCTGGAAGCGGGTGAGGTTTTCCGCCTTCTCCGCCGCCTGGGCGAGCGCCACGCGCAGGTCGCGATTGGGGAACATGACACCCATCACGCCGTCATCCGCATCCGGCGCGAAGTCGAGGGCGCCGGGCTGCAAGCCGTCGCTGACCCAGATGCGATCGATGGGACAACCCTTGCCCTCCAGCAGATCCGCGACCCCGATGGCGGACAGCATCGCATGGCTGGTCGAGGAAATGGCCGACACCCGCCCGTCGAAACCGGCGGCAGTGGTTTCGACCGGATCGGCGGGGTCAATCACGGCGCAGCGCACACCGTGGCCCGAAAGAGCGATGGCAAGGGTGAGGCCGACGAGGCCCCCGCCCAGAATCACGACGTCAAAGCGTTGCATGAGCGCCTGTCTAGGCGGTCGGGCAGCGGAAGGGAAGCGGTGGTATCGAGGATGGAGTTGTGTCATTTGCACGAGGCTATCGGCTTGTCATGGCAGGTTTCGGTCAATGGCGGTTCCCACTCCGCTCGCCCTGAGTAGTGCCTGAGCGAAGTTGAAGACCGACATCGAAGGGTCTTGCGCGACATCAGTCCTTCGATATGCCACTCCGACAAGCTCAGTGGCTACTCAGGACGAACGGATTTGAGTGTCCACAAACCACCCAAATTCGCCCGTGGAAAACCACTCCTACAAAGGCAGAAGGCCGCTCTTTACAGCCTGCGTACCCAGTTCACCGGATCGGCCACCGTGCCGCGCTGGATGCCGGTCAGGTCAGCGCGCAGCGATTCTGTCACCATGCCGCCATCGCCATTGCCGATGGTGAAATCGCCCTCCACGCTCTTGACCGTGCCGATGGCGGTTACCACCGCCGCCGTGCCGCAGGCAAAGGCTTCGCGCAGCTTGCCGCTGGCCGCGTCCGCGCGCCACTGGGCGAAGCTGTAGGGTTCCTCGCGCACGTCATGGCCCTTGTTGCGGGCCAGCTTCATGATGCTGTCGCGGGTGATGCCGGGCAGGATCGTACCGAGCGGCGGAGTCACGATCGCCCCATCCTCCATCACGAAGAAGATGTTCATGCCACCCAATTCCTCGACCCACTTATGCTCTGCGGCGTCCAGGAAGACGACCTGATCGCAACCATGAGTGCTGGCTTCGGCCTGCGCGATCAGCGAAGCGGCATAGTTGCCGCCGCATTTGGCGGCGCCGGTGCCGCCGGGCGCGGCGCGGGTATAATGTTCCGACACCCACAGGCTGACGGCCTTCTTGCCGCTCTTGAAATAGGCACCCGCAGGCGATGCGATGACACAGAAAATATAGTCCTTGGCCGGTCGCACGCCCAGGAACGCCTCACTCGCGAACATGAAGGGGCGCAGATAAAGGCTTCCCTCACCATCCGGAATCCAGCCCGCGTCGATCTTCACCAGCTGCTCGACCGCTTCTAGGAAGAGGTCTTCGGGAATGGGGGGCATCGCCATGCGGTGCGCCGATTCATTGAAACGACGGGCATTTTCCTCCGGCCGGAACATGGCGACGTTGCCGTCGGCAAGGCGATAGGCCTTCATGCCTTCGAATATTTCCTGTGCATAATGCAGGACCGCGCAGGCCGGATCGAGCTGAAACGGCTCACGCGGTCCGAGCATATGGCTGTGCCAGCCCTGCCCCTCAGAATAGCGAATCGTCACCATATGATCGGTGTGAATGCGCCCAAAGCCCGGATCTTCCAACAATACGGCGCGCTGGTCAGCCGCCACAGCCTTGCTGTTGGGGATGACGGTGAAGCGCGATGTCTGCTGGACGTCCATGATAACTACTCCTTCGGCTTGGACGCGCGCCCTATGTCACAAAGCGGGCGACGAAACAATGTTGCGCGATGGATTTGAGTCCATTGACTGATAAATGGACCGGCGAGCGACGCTTGCGCTTTGGCGGAAGGCGATTATCCCGCTCGTCATGCATTTCTTTTCCGACAACGCCACGCCCGTCTGTCCGCCTGTCATGGCCGCCATCGCCGCCGCTGACCGGGAGGATCATGGCTATGATCGCGACGCATGGAGCGCGCGGCTGGACGGCGCCTTTTCCGATCTGTTCGGCACGCCTGCAAAAGCCATATGGGTGGCGAGCGGGACGGCCGCGAACAGTATCGCGCTTGCCTGCCTGTGCCCGCCCTATGGCGGCATCGTCGCGCACGAAGAGGCGCATGTCGCGGTAGACGAATGTGGCGCGCCGGCTTTCTTTACTCACGGCGCAAGCCTGATGACGCTGCCGGGCGAAGGCGCGAAGCTGTCACCTGATGCGGTGCAAGAGCGGCTTGGGACAATCCGCCCGGACGTGCACCAGATGCCTGCGCGAGCGATTACCATCACCAACGCAACCGAATATGGCCTCGTCTATACGCCGGACGAGGTGGCGCGCCTGAGCACCGTAGCGAAAACGCATGGCATGGGCCTCCACATGGACGGCGCGCGCTTCGCCAATGCAGTGGCGCATCTGGACTGCGATCCGGGCGACATCACATGGCGCGCGGGCGTCGACGTGCTGAGCTTCGGCTGCGTCAAGAATGGCGGCATGGTGGGCGAGGCGCTGGTTTTTTTCGGCCCGCAGGCAAAGATGCGGGCGGCTGAGGCCGAGCGCTGGCGCAAGCGGTCGGGGCATCTCGTTTCGAAAGGGCGCTATCTCGCCGCGCAGATCCTCACGCTGCTGGAGGATGATCTGTGGCTGGCCAACGCCCGTGCGGCCAATGAAGCGGCGCAGGTGCTGGCGGCAAACGCGAGCGGAAGGTTAATGCATTCGGTGCAGGCCAATGAACTGTTCTTAGAGCTGACGGCGGCGGAAGCGGCAAGCCTGCGCGCGCAGGGCTTCGAATTCCATGACTGGGGCGAAGGCGCGGCCCGGATCGTCACCAATTGGTCGCAGGATGCTGCAAGTGTCGAAGTGCTCGCCCAGGCGTTGCGGGCACTCGGCTGATGGAGGAACAGCCGGCAAAAAGCGGCGTGATCCTCCCCTTCCTCCTCGTCACCTTGATCTGGAGTTCGACCTGGATCGTGATCCGCGACCAACTGTCGGCGGTGCCGCCAAGCTGGTCTGTCAGCTACCGCTTTCTGGTGGCGGGATTCGCTATGGTCCTGTTCGCGTTGGCGCGGCGGGTGCCGCTGCGCCTGCCGCCGAAAGGTATCGCTTTTGCCGCATTGCTGGGACTCGCGCAATTCGTGCTCAACTTCAATTTCGTCTATCGCGCGGAGCATTATCTGACCTCCGGCGTGGTCGCGACCGTCTATGCGATGCTGCTGATCCCCAACAGCATCCTGTCCTGGATCGCCTTTCGCCAACCGGTGAGCCGCGTCTTCATCGCCGGATCGGCCATAGCTATCGCGGGAATCGTGTTGCTGCTGGTAAAGGAATATCGCGCGGCGGAAATCGCATCCGATGCGGTGCTGCTGGGCGTGGCGCTCAGCATCGCTGGGCTGTTCAGTGCATCGGCGGCCAATGTCATGCAGGGGATGCGGATCGCCCGGCGGCTGCCGATGGTGGCGGTGTTGAGCTGGGCGATGCTGATCGGCGGGGCGATGGACGCGGCCTATGCATGGATTACGGCGGGGCCGCCGGTGATGGAATGGCGAGCCGCTTATGTAATGGGGATTTTGTGGTTGGGGATAGCGGGATCGGTCGTCACCTTCCCACTCTATTTCCAGTTGATCCAGCGCATCGGCGCGGCGCGGGCAGCTTATAGCAGCGTACTGATCCCGGTGATCGCCATGCTGATCTCCACGGTGGCGGAGGGCTATCGCTGGACTGCCCTATCCATCGCGGGAGCCGCGCTGGCGATTCTGGGCATGATCATCGCGCTGCGAGCGAAGGAAAATTAGCGCGGCACGCCCAATTCGTAACCACGCTTGGCCGCGTTCACCCGCGAAAGGAGGTGTGCGATCGGTTCAGGCTTGCGAGGCGCGCGAGCGGGCACGGACAGGCTGGCCATCCGCTGGCTGATTGCGGCAAAAGCAAGGTCGATTGAGTCCATCTGTCCGATCCCATGGTGGTGAGGACATAGGCTTTCGGACCAGCGTGGTTAACATAGGGTAACCATGGGTGCGGCGATGCGACGAACCGATTCACGCCTCTTGAGAAAGGCAGCCAGCCAGCCCTTCGTGATAGGTTGGGTAGCGCGGCTTCCAGCCGAGGAGGCGCTTGGCCCGCCCGTTCGCAACCCGGCGATTTTCCGCATAGAAGGCGCGGGCCATGGGAGACAGCTTCGCCTCTTCCAGCGTCAGCAGCGGCGGGAGTGGTAGGTGCAGCAGCGCGCAGGCCGCCTGCGTCACCGCATTTTGCGGCGCGGGCAGGTCGTCAGCCAGATTATAGACGCCCGGCGGCCCATCGAAAGATGCGACGACGCCTGTAACAATGTCGTCCACATGCACACGGCTGAAGACCTGTCCCGGCAGATCGATGCGATGCGCTTTCCCCTCGCGCACACGGTCCAAAGCGCTACGACTGGGACCATAGATGCCGGGCAGCCGAAAACGGCGCATATCGGGGCGAAGCGCACCCCATGCCAGATCGGCTTCCGCGCGGGTGGTGCGACGGCCCTCACCCACCGGGCTGGCTTCGTCGACCCATGCGCCGTCCGCATCGCCATAGACGCCGGTGGAGGATAGATAGCCAGTCCAGAGCGCGGGCGCGGCGGCGATGGCGACGCCATAGCGGGCAAGGACAGGATCTCCCTCCCCGTCCGGCGGGACGGAGGAGAGGATATGCGTGGTGTTAGCAATGGCAGCGCGGACAGCTGGTTCATCGTCAAACGCCAATGCTTCGGGACCAGCCGTGCGGCGCACCCCCGTGACCTGCCAACCCTGTGCGCGCAGCCGTCCGGCTAGGCGCGCGGCGGTGTAGCCCAGCCCCAGGATCAACATATGCGGCATGATACGGCCCACCAGCGCTTAGACGGTGAAGCTCTCGCCGCAACCGCAACTACCCTTGGCATTGGGATTGTTGAAGACGAACCCTGCGGTAAAATCGTCCTCCACCCAGTCCATCGTCGATCCGACCAGATAGAGCACCGACGCGCCGTCGATGTAGAATATGCCGCCAGGCGTTTCGATCTTCTCGTCGAACTTCACCTCATCGGTCACATAGTCGACCGAATAGGCAAGGCCCGAACAGCCCCGGCGCGGAGTCGAAAGCTTGACGCCGATCGCCCCTTCAGGCGCCTGAGCCATAAGCTCCGCGATGCGCTGTTCCGCGCTCGGCGTCAGGACGACGGCAGCGGGACGGGCGCGAGCTTTGGTTTGCGTCGTCATCAGAGCATTCCCAGTTCCAGCTTGGCCTCGTCCGACATCTTGCCGGGGTCCCATGGCGGATCCCAGACGAGGTTCACCTCTACATCGCCCACGCCCGGCACCGCGCCGACGCGCAGTTCCACTTCGCCCGGCATGGATTAAGCGACCGGGCAATGCGGCGTCGTCAGCGTCATGGTGACGACGGCATGGCCGTCCTGTGTAACGTCCACTCCGTAGATGAGGCCAAGATCATAGATGTTCACCGGAATTTCCGGGTCGAAGATTTCCTTGAGCGCATCGATAATCGCATCATACAGGTCGCCGCCCGGCTCGCCCGCTGGCGTCTCGGCGGGCTTTTGCGAAAGGAAGCCTTCCAGATAGTCGCGCTGGCGCGGCTGCTCGCCTCCGGCATCGTCCAGACGCGCCTTGGGCGGCGCTTCCACGCTTTCCACTTCCTCGACCATAATCTTCCGCTCGGTCATCCGAAGATCTTCCTCACTCGTTCGATACCTTTGACCAACGCGTCCACATCGCTCTCGTCGCTGTAGACGCCAAAGCTCGCCCGCGCCGTCGCCTCTACACCCAAATGACGCATCAACGGCTGAGCGCAATGGTGTCCGGCGCGGATGGCCACGCCCGTTTCATCCAATATGGTGCCGACATCGTGCGGATGCACCCCCTCCACCTCAAAGGAAAGAATGCCTGCTGAATCCTCCGGGCCGAAAACGCGCACGCTATTCAGCTTTTCCAGCGCCGTCCGCGCCTTGCCCACCAACGCGCATTCATGGGCATGGATAGCGTCCAGCCCGATCGCCTGCACATAATCGATCGCGGCGGACAACCCAACTACGCCGACGATATGCGGCGTCCCTGCCTCGAACCGCGTGGGCGCGGGGGCGTAGGTCGTCTTTTCGAACGTCACCTTGTCGATCATCGACCCGCCGCCCTGATAGGGGGGCATGGCGTCGAGCAGTTCCTGGCGCGCCCACAGCACGCCGATGCCGGTCGGCCCATAAAGCTTGTGCGCGGAAAAGACGTAGAAGTCGCAATCCAGCCCCTGCACGTCGACGGCAAGGCGCGGCACGGCCTGGCACCCATCGATCAGGATTTTCGCACCCACCGAATGCGCGATGTCGGCGGCGCGGCGTGCGTCCAGCACGCTGCCCAGCACGTTCGACACATGGGCGAGCGCGACCATTTTATGCTGCGGCGTAATCATCGCGGCCATGGCGTCGAGGTCGATCTTGCCATCCGCCGTCAGCGGCACGACATCGACCTGCGCGCCCGCCTTCTCGGCCACCATCTGCCACGGCACGATATTGCTGTGATGCTCCAGCATGGAAAGCAGGATGCGGTCTCCCGCCTTCAACTGCTCGCCAGCCCAGCACTGCGCGACGAGGTTGATGCCCTCGGTCGCGCCGCGGACATAGACGATCTCGCTGTCGCTCGCCGCGCCGATGAAATGCGCGACCGTCCGCCGCCCCGCCTCGTAGGCTAGCGTCATATTCGCGGACCGCTCATAGACGCCCCGATGCACCGTGGCATAATCCACGCCGTAGGCGCGGGCGATGGCGGCGATCACCGCTCGCGGCTTTTGCGCTGTGGCGGCGCTGTCGAGATAATGCCAGTCGCCCCCATTTCCATCCAGAAGGCCGGGGAAATCATGGCGCAGGTCGAGGCGATCGAAGGCGCGGACGGTCATACCAGCACCTCCAGCTTGGCGATCGCCGCCGCTTCCAGTGCCGCCTTCACCGCTTCGTCGGCCATATCGTCGAACACGCCAGCGACAAAGGCCTTCAAAAGCAGCGTCTTGGCTGTCGCGGGGTCCATGCCGCGCGAGGCCATGTAGAACAGCGCCTGTTTGTCGAGTTCGCCCACCGTCGCGCCATGGGCGCATTTCACATCGTCGGCGTAGATTTCCAGCTCTGGCTTGACGTTCGCGGTCGCCGTGCGGTCCAGCAGCATCGCCTTCACCGACTGGAAGGCGTCGGTGCGCTGCGCGCCGCGAGCGACATTGATGCTACCGAGATAGCTGCCAGTAGCATGATTGCCCAGGATCGACCGGATCGTCTGCCCGCTGGTGGCGTCCGGCGCGGCATGGGTGACGGCAGTGACGATCTCCAGCGTCTGTTCGCCACCGCCGATGATTGCGCCGTTCAATTCGAAATGCGAACCCCTGCCCAACGTGACGTTGATCGTCACCCGCCCGAATTTGCCGCCGATATTGAGCACATGAAAATCGCAGCGCGCACCGTCCGCAATGGTGATGGCATAGTCATACACCGCCACCGCGCCATCGGCTGCGTTCTGCAACAAATGATGGCGCGCCGTTTCATCCGCCGCGACGTCGATGCGCGTGGGTGCGGGCGTCGGCCAGATGGCAGCCAGCGCATCGACGTCGCTGTAACGCCAATCTTCCTGCCTGCGCGTGGGAAGAGCGATTGTCGTCACGCCGCAACCACCTCGGCCCCGACCATATCGGCATAGCCTTCGCGTTCCAGTTCCAGCGCGAGTTCCGGCCCGCCCGACTTCACGATCCGGCCGCCAGCCAGCACATGCACGAAGTCCGGCTTCACATAGTCGAGCAGCCGCTGATAATGTGTGATGAGCAGCACCGCCTTATCGGGGCGCCGCATGATCGCATTGATGCCCGCGCCCACGGTCTTGAGCGCGTCGATGTCGAGGCCGCTGTCCGTCTCGTCCAGGATCGCCAGCTTCGGGTCGAGTATGCCCATCTGCACCATTTCGGCGCGCTTCTTCTCACCGCCTGAAAAGCCGACATTCACCGGGCGCTTGAGCATTTCCATGTCGAGGCCCAGCAGCGCGGCCTTCTCCTTGGCGAGCTTGATGAACTCGCCGCCGTTCAGTTCCTTCTCGCCCCGCGCGCGGCGCTGCGAATTGAGGCTTTCGCGCAGGAATTGCAGGTTGGAAACGCCCGGAATCTCAACGGGATACTGAAAGCCCAGGAACAGCCCGGCGGCAGCGCGCTCATGCGGCTCCATTTCGAACAGGTCCTTCCCCAGGAAAGTCGCGCTGCCGCCCGTCACCTCGTAACCGGGGCGGCCGCCCAGCGTATAGGCCAGCGTCGACTTGCCCGCGCCGTTCGGTCCCATGATCGCATGGACTTCGCCCCCATTGATGGAAAGCGACAGCCCCTTGAGGATCACCTTGCCGTCAATCTCGTTCGAGAGGTTTTCAATCGTCAGCATGCATTCAATCCTTATGCGCGCGCTGGAGCGTCCGCGCGGTCCAGAAGGCCATGTCGCGAACGTCGCCCGGCGCGGGAAACAGTGTGTCGATATGGCGCTTGATCGGCATATAGGGCCACCAGTCGGCGTCCGGCTCGGGCGCACCTTTTTCCAGCAGCGCGACGACGAATTCGCTAACCGGCCCCATGCGGGCGAGGTTGGGGGCCTTGGCCTTGTGAAACGCCTTGTCGGTCCGCAGGCGCTCGGTCATCGCCTTGTCGCCTGCTTCCAGCGCAGCGCGGCATTCGACCTGATATGCATCGAGGTCACCGAAATCCTTGGCGGCGCGCGTCTGAAGCTCGCCCTCTTCCAACTCATAATCCTCGGTCAGGATACGGATGGCGGCGGTCCACGCCTGTCCATTGCCAACATCCTCCGCGAAATCGGCGAGGGCATCCTGAATATCGTCTTCGTCGCTCAAGGTTCAGTCCTTCAAACTCTCACATTCTTCGTCGCCCCGAACTTGTTTCAGGGTCCATTTCTCTCCGCGCCCTTTCACCTTCGAAAGCCAAGTGGATGCCGAAACAAGTTCAGCATGACGCGTGGAAAAGTCGTTAGCCCACGCTCCCCTCAAGGCTGATGCCCAACAGCTTCTGCGCCTCGACGGCGAACTCCATCGGCAGCTGTTGCAGCACTTCCTTGGCGAAGCCGTTCACGATCAGCGACACCGCGCTTTCCTGATCCAGCCCGCGCTGCATCGCGTAGAAAAGCTGGTCATCACTAATCTTGGAAGTGGTCGCCTCATGCTCGATCTGCGCGGAGGGATTACGCACCTCAATATAGGGCACAGTATGCGCGCCGCATTGGTCGCCCAGCAGCAGACTGTCGCACTGGGTGAAGTTCCGTACACCTTCCGCGCCCGGCGCCACGCGCACCAGCCCGCGATAGGTGTTATTCGAACGCCCCGCGCTGATTCCCTTGGACACGATGGTCGACCGCGACCCCTTGCCGTTGTGGATCATCTTGGTGCCGGTATCAGCCTGCTGCAGATTGTTGGTCAGCGCCACCGAGTAGAATTCACCCACGCTGTTCTCGCCATTCAGCACGCAGCTCGGATATTTCCAGGTGATCGCCGACCCGGTTTCCACCTGGGTCCAGCTGACCTTGCTGTTGCGGCCTTGGCACAGCGCCCGCTTGGTCACGAAATTATAGATGCCGCCCTTGCCGTTCTCGTCGCCCGGATACCAGTTCTGGACGGTCGAATATTTGATTTCCGCATCGTCCAGCGCGACCAATTCGACCACTGCGGCATGGAGCTGGTTCTCGTCGCGCATCGGCGCGGTGCAGCCTTCGAGATAGCTTACATAAGCCCCCTCGTCCGCGACGATCAGCGTGCGTTCGAACTGCCCCGTATTCTCGGCATTGATGCGGAAATAGGTGGAAAGCTCCATCGGGCAGCGCACGCCCTTGGGAATGTAGACGAAGGTGCCGTCGGAAAAGACCGCGCAATTGAGCGTGGCGAAATAATTGTCGTGCATCGGCACGACCTTACCCAGCCACTTCTTCACAAGGTCCGGATATTCGCGCACCGCCTCACTGATCGAGCGGAAGATGACACCTGCCTCCTCCAGTTCCTTGCGGAAGGTGGTGGCGACGGAAACCGAATCGAACACCGCATCGACCGCGACCTTGCGGCTGCCCTTGACCCCGGCCAACACTTCCTGCTCGGCGATGGGGATGCCCAGCTTCTGATAGGTGGCCAGGATTTCCGGGTCGACCTCATCCAGCGAATTCAGCTCCGCCTTCTTCTTCGGCTCGGCGTAATAATAAGCATCCTGATAGTCGATGGGCGGAATATTGAGCTTGGCCCATTCCGGCGCTTCCATCTTCCGCCACATGGCGAACGCCTTCAGGCGCCATTCGAGCAGCCATTCCGGCTCGTTCTTCTTGGCGGAAATGAAACGGACGGTATCCTCGCTCAGCCCCTTGGGCGCGAAATCCTGCTCGATAGCCGACGACCAGCCATGCTCGTAGGTGGAGGCGCGCTCAGCCGCCTCATGCGCTTCGAGATTACGGATGCTAATCGTTTCCTGCGTCATACCATTTCTCGTATCAGGCCAATTCTCGTGTCAAACTGGCGATTGTCACTCCCGCAAGGGCCGAACGAATTGCACTGTTCGCCGCATTCATATGCGGACGGATGCGGCAATCCTGCTCCAATGTGCAGTCATGCGCGCCATGTTCGGCACAAGCAGTCATGGCAATGGGACCTTCCACCGCCTCCACCACATCCGCCAGCGTAATCGCCGCCGGGGGCCGCGCCAGCCGCACGCCGCCGCCAGTACCGCGACTCGACTCAAGCAGGCCCGCAGCTGACAGCCGGCTGACTAGCTTCTGCGCCGTGGGCAACGGAATGCCGGTTTCAGCGGCAAGCGTGGTCGCGTTCATCTTTGCGGCTCCGCAATGGCGGGCAGCGGCAGACATCAGCACCACGGCATAGTCAGCGAAGCTCGACAGTTTCATCTCGCGTCCAGTTGCGAACCATTCTCAAATCGGATCGAATCAATCCGATTGGCATGTGGTCCTCCAACGGCGGATTATCAAGGCTTTTCTCATAGCATCCGCTACAAAAGCGGAGCGGCGTCAGCTCATGCGATTGATGACGGCCACGTCTCCGCCCAGCGACCGGCGCAACAGCGTCAACTGCGCGACGGCGGTCGGATCATTCTGCAATTGCTGGGGCGTCAGGCCGATGAAATGCTTGATCTCGCGGATGAAATGGGACTGGTCATAAAATCCCCCTTCGTCGCACAGCACCTGCCAGCTTTCCCGGTCCAGCACGATCCGCGCGCTGCATCGAAGCGCCCTGTATTTGCGCGCCAGTAGCTTGGGCGGCGCACCATAATAGCGGTTGGTAAGCCGCGCGAGTTGCCGCGGCGAAAGCCCGGTGCGGTCGGCCAGTATTTCGATTCGCGGCGATCCTTCGTCCATCAGCCAACCATCCACCGCCTCGAGCAGGCGCCAGGTCGTGTCGGGCAACGGCTTGATCCGTGTCTGGAGGAATGACCAGCAAAGCGACGCAATTGCATCGGCATCCTCCATGCCTTGGAGCTTTTGCAGCAACCGCCCATATTCGGCATCGCATGTCACCATGTCGAAGGCGCTGTCCGCCATGCTGTTCGCATCGTCGCCATAAAGCGCGATCCATCCGGCGGGAAGCAGCGATATGCCCAGTACCCGCGACGGTTCTTCCAGACGGAACCGTGTCGCGCCAAAGGTCGGCCCCAACAGGCAAACCTCTGGCGTCGGCATCACCATGCCGTCCTGAAAGATGTAATTGCCGCCTCGCCCGCCCAGCCGGAAGCGCAGTTGGGGCACATCCGCACGCGTCGCGTCGGCATAACCCGAAGAGGAAACGCTGAAAATATAAAGCGAACCGAAATAAGCGCATAGTGGTTCGGGCGGAGCAAAATAACGCAGCCTGACCGGACCCTGCGCCGCTTCGACGGTATAAGAAAGCGGCGCGCCGTCATCCGCAGCGACGACCCCTGCTACCCCCCCGGGTGTGTGTTGAGGATGCAACCCCATATTTATGACCCCCGCTATCCAATATCTCCCTTCGCGACGGCTTCGCAAGAAAATTTGGTTAAAATCGGGAAACAATCCAGTGTCATGCACAAGACACATATAAAAATGGCCCGGCAGCTTTCACTGCCGGGCCAGGAAAAGGTCTCGTTCGGCCATGTGGCCTTGGAGCCTTCGGGTCGCAGCCCTGCTTTACGCCCGAATCGGGGAAAGATTATTGGATGGATCGGACATTGGCTGACGGAAAATGTCTCAAAATATTACGATTCCAGCCATGAAAACTGATCTGGATCAGCTGTTGCCCAATCGCAACAGCGACTCGACGGATGCAAGCGGCGCTGGCATAGCAGCCGCCATGTCCTATCGCCTGATCCGCCCCCTCGTTTTCGCCTTCGACGCCGAACGGGCGCACCACCTGTCCATCGCCCTGCTGCGGATGATGCCGACTCCGCCCGCCCTGCAACCCGATCCCATGCTGGCCCAGACGGTCGCGGGCATCGCCTTCCCCAACCCGGTGGGACTGGCCGCCGGTTATGACAAGGAAGGACTGGTCGCGCACAAGATGCATGGCCTGGGTTTCGGCTTTGCGGAACTGGGGACGCTCACTCCCCTGCCCCAGCCGGGCAATCCCCTGCCGCGCCTCTTCCGGCTGGAGGCGGACCGGGCGGTGATCAACCGCATGGGCTTCAACAATGGCGGTCTGGCGGCGGCGGCGGAACGGATCGCGAAGCGGCGGCGGAACGGCGGCGGCGTCAT
>Ga0182746_1002623_pt1 | contig 13433 bp, 13 predicted proteins | sample eDN3rd30CBELigOP_FD_128881 | JGI IMG/M metagenome (GOLD analysis project Ga0182746, IMG submission 128881) | Enriched Organic Plus compost microbial communities from Emeryville, California, USA - eDNA 3rd pass 30_C BE-Lig OP (version 2) (version 2) ... | reverse complement strand
TTGTCGGACATGCGCGCGGCGCTGATTTCGGAACATCAGCCCGTCTCGGTGGACTCGCCGCGGCGGAAGTGATCCAGCATCTCGGCGCGCGGCCGCTGACGTCGCTGAAGGCGCTCGCCCAGGAGCAGGGTCTGCTGAAATAATCGCTGCGCCGGCTGCCGTCGGCAATTGTTAACAACACATCAACAAAGCGGGAGACCTCCGGTCTCCCGTTTTTATTTTTCTATGTCACATCCCTGACTTTTTGATCGCATCTCCCGCCGCGGCTTTCGAATCGTTGTTAAAGTCAATGTGTTGAACGTTACGTTTTTGTCATTCTTCGACGTGATCGAATGGATCATGTCCGATCGCATGACTACCGGATTTGTGCACCTGCGAGCATGTGTGGGTGGTGACGCAGCTCCTCCGCGTGCCGATGGCGATTGCCTGGCCGGCCACGGGTTTCAGCCGGGAGTGGCGCCGACCCACAGAAATCGAGGAGAACCACCGATGTCGATCAGGATGACTCTGGCTGCCGCCGCGGCCGTTGTGACAACGCTTGCTGTCCCGCTGCTGATGCAGACCACGCCGGCGGCTGCCCAGGGCGCAACGCGCGGCGCTTACTGTGCCATTTCAGAGAAGAACGGAACCGAGGATTGCAGCTTCGTCAGCCTGGCCCAGTGCGAGGCGACAGTGTCGGGTGATGACGGCATCTGCCAGGCCAACCCGCGTGCAGGGCGTCCGTCCGCCCAGCGCTTGTCTGCGCAGCGCTCGCGCGCTTCGGCTCTGAACGCCCATGCTGCCGTTGTTGCCCCGACGGACACCGTGGAGCACGGCCGGTTCGACGTGTACCGCGGTGACAAATATCTCGGCGCTGACCCGGACGTGAACGTCCGCCAGAAGTTGATGCAGGATATCTGGGTTCGCTAACTGCGGCTGCCCGTCGATCGCATCGGCAGAAGTTCCGGCTTGGCCCGGGACTTTTGGCCGGTGGCGATGATGGGGCGCCGGTCGATCTGGACCGGCTGTGCTGGCAAATGATGAGCCTGCGAAAAGAAGGCACGATCAAGCGGGACCGGAAGGCCCAATTGTTTGATGAAGTCGATGAAGGCCTGCAGCGTCGCGGGAATTTGACGGCGGCTGGAATAGTAGAGGAACACGCCGGAGACCTGTCCGCTCCAGTCGGTGAAAACCGGGGCGAGCAATCCTTCCGCGATGTAGGGCCGCACCATGGGTTCCGACAGATAGCCGACGCCGACGCCGTCCAGCACGGCATCCAGCATGAGGTGAATGTCGTTGACGATCAGCGAGCCGTCCACCTCGACATTGAGTCTCTGCTGGTCGCGCTCGAATTCCCAGGGGTGAATCGCATTGTCCCAGGGCCAGCGCATGCGGATGCAACTGTGACTTCGCAGATCATCCGGTGTTTTAGGATGCGGATGCTGCGCGAGATAGTCCGGCGCTGCGACCGCGATGATGCGGAACGGATCGACCATCCGCAGCGCGATCATATCTTTCTCGATCCGCTCACCGATGCGGATGCCGCCATCGAAACGGCCGCTGACAATGTCGCTGCGGGTTTCATCGACAGAGACCTCGACCTTGATCTCCGGAAATTCCGCAAGGAACCGCGCGATGATCGGGCCGATGATGGCGACGGCGACCGGGCGCGGCATGTTCAGGCGCAGCTGGCCCATCGGCTTGTCACGGAAGAGGTTCACCGCGTCGATCGCACGATCGACACCGTCGAGAACCGGCAGGACATGTTCGAGCAGGCGCGCGCCGGCTTCAGTCAGGGCGACACTGCGTGTGGTGCGATTGAACAGGCGGACGCCGAGCCGTTCTTCCAGCGAACGAATCGTATGACTGAGGGTCGGCGGAGCGATGCCCAGGCTGGCGGCCGCCCTGGCAAAGCTGCGATGCTCCGCGACCGTGGCAAACGCATTCAACTCGGCAAGTTCCGTCCCGCGCATCCGTGAATCACCTAACCCAGCTCTTTTGCAGCGCGGGATATATGGGTTCTGATTGAGGCGAGGTCAGGTAGGCCGGAAGTTGGGCCGGTCACGATTATTTCATTACGCGCCGACCACCAGGTCATCCCGGTGAATCATTTCCGCCCGGCCGTCGAGGCCGAGAATCCGGGCGATGTCGCCCGACGAGCGGCCGCGCAGCTTGTCGGCATCTTCCGCGTCGTAGGCGACCAGGCCACGGCCGATCTCGGCCCCGTCGGGGCCGCGAATCACCACGGCGTCGCCCCGGGCGAACTGGCCGTCGATGCGGGTCACGCCGGCGGGCAGCAGGCTCTTGCCATTGCGCAGGGCTTTGACGGCGCCGGCATCGATGGTGAGCACGCCGCGCGGCTCCAGCGACCCGGCGATCCATTTCTTCCGTGCGGTCACCGGGTTGGCCGGCGTCAGGAACCAGGTGCACGGTCCGCCGTCGGCAATCGCCCGCAGCGGATGGTCACGCTGGCCGGAGGCGATGATCATATGGGTGCCGCCGGCGGTGGCGATCTTGCCGGCCTCGATCTTGGTCTGCATGCCGCCCCGGGAGAGTTCGGAGCCGGCCGCGCCGGCCATGGCCTCGATCTCGGGGGTGATCCGCTCGATCACCGGAATGCGGTTTGAGCTCACCCCGGCGCCGGGCGGCGCGTCATAGAAGCCGTCGACGTCGGAGAGCAGCACCAGCAGGTCGGCGCTCGCCATGGTCGCCACCCGTGCTGCAAGGCGGTCGTTGTCGCCGTAGCGGATCTCGCTGGTGGCGACGGTGTCGTTCTCGTTGATCACCGGCACGGCGCGCCAGTCGAGCAGCTTGCCGATGGTCGAGCGGGCGTTGAGGTAGCGCCGCCGCTCCTCAGTGTCGCCCAGCGTCACCAGCAGCTGCCCGGCGGTGATGCCGTGGCGCGACAGGGCCTCGGCCCAGGTGCGGGCGAGCGCAATCTGGCCGACGGCGGCGGCGGCCTGGGATTCTTCGAGCTTGAGCGGTCCGCGCGGCAGCTTGAGCACGGCACGGCCGAAGGCGATGGCGCCGGAGGACACCACCAGCACATCGCGCTTCTCGCCATGCAGCCGGGCAATATCCTCAACCAGTGCGATCAGCCACTGCTCGCGCAGGACGCCGGCCTTCGAATCGACCAGCAGCGATGAGCCGACCTTCACCACGATGCGGCGGAAATCGGCGAGGGCGGGGGTTTTGGACTGCATGACGACGGCGACGGATCAACGGCTGATGGGCGCCCTGTCTAGCAGCCAATCCCGGGTCCGTCATGGGTGCCGCGGGCGCTGCCGCAGACTCAGCGTAACCTCGCCCCGCTTGCGGGGAGAGGTCGACGCGCAAAGTGCGGCGGGTGATGGGCGTTGGCGGCAAGTCTCCGCGTGCGGATAGAGCCCCTCATCCCACCCTTCTCCCCGCGCGCAGGGAGAAGGAGCCGGCTGCCGCTGTGGCGACCGTTGCACTTCCCAAGCTGACCATATCTTGGAAATAGAACTCCAACGTGGGTCCTAAAAATAAGACTCCAGCGTGCCGCGGCGGCGGACGTCCAGCGTTGCGCAATGGTAGGCGCCGCCGAACGCGGCATAGTGCAGGAACGGAACGGGGATCGGCTCAAAGCCCCACTGCTCCAGCGCTTTCATCATCCCCTTGTGGTGCGGATCGGCGATCACCCGCTTCTCGTCGACCGTCAGCACATTCATGCTCAGCCACTTGCCGCACATGCTGGTGATCTTGAGCATGGTGGATTCGATCGGGTCGGGCTCCGGCGCCACCAGGATGTCCCAGGACTTCAGGATCTCGGGCAGCCGGTTGACGTCGATATATTCGGGATTGATCAGCACCTTGCCGGGCGCGAGCGGCAGGAAGGTGGTGTCGATATGCATCGGGTTGGGGCAGCGGCTCTCGATCTCATGGATGCGATAATCCGGCCCGAGATGACGGCGCAGCCACTCGATGCCCAGCGCATTCGTCACATTGCTGCGCGTGACGAACAGGTCGCGGCCGCACCGCACGAAATCCGCCGCATCGAACACCGGCTCGAATTCGGTGAGGATATAGCGGATCGGCTCGCCCTTCTCGGGCAGCGTGAAATTCGGATCGAACAGTTTGTCGGTTAGCTCAGGCTTGGGCGCTGAGGTCCAGCGCGCGCCGCGGCGGAAATAGTCTTTGAGGATCTCGCGATAGGAGTGGGTCTCGAAATACCGGCAGGGCCACGCCATCGGCGTTTCGATGATCTCGTCGCCGATCACCAGCATGCTGTCCCGCGGACAGGAATTGCAGAAGCCGCGTGACGACCAGTCCGGCGTGCTGAACTTCTTCTTGTAGTTCACCGCCTCGGGCCGGCGCACGGTGACGCCGAGCTGTTCGAGAACCTTGACGAAGTTGTCGAGTTCGCGTTGCGCCGGTTCGACCATGATGCCGGGATAACGGAAGCCGGCCGCGAGCTTCTGCATGCGGCCCGCCCATGGCGGCACGTTGCAGGTCACGACATCATGGCTGGACGGCATCACCGCGCCCTCAAGGCGGCCGACGATGATCTCTTCCAGCGGATCCCATTCGTTATACGACAGCACCGGCGACGATGATGCGGCGAGAGAGGGCTCGGGAGCGTCTGCGTGAGGCGTGATGCGATCGAGCATGATTGTGGGCCTCTCCTGTTCGTCCGGTCTGCGCGGCGCTTGCCGCGTCTATACGCTCCGGGACAGGAATGGCCAAATTGGGGAAGCGGCACACCGCAAAAATCACAGGGGTGACAATCCGTCGCGTGGAACGGCTGCGGACCGGGTGTGACGGTCCGAGGCGTCAGTTTCCACTCCGCCTGCAAATGCCCTAATGGCCTGTGCGCTCAAGCTCGCGGTAAAGGGTGGGATTGTGCAACTGAAGCTCGCCCGAGATTCCGAGCACTGATGCTGCATAAGGCTTGCGCAACCCGAAAAACTGCACATCCGGACCAATCGGAATCCAATTGACCGGAATGAGCCGCAAGAGCCTTGCCAGCGACGGCTTCATGATGGCGACCAGATAACTGGCGCCGGCGCTTCGGGCGCCCTGAAACAGGGCCATGTACATGCTGGCGCTGATCAGGAGCGAGCGGCGCGTGTCGCCGCTCTCTGCGCCGAGAAGAATGTGGCCGCTGGGCCCGATCCGGCACAGCCGCGACACCTCCCAAACCTGTGCGGGATCACTGAAGATGTGCTGATAGCGATCCTGGATCGTGCAGCGATCGAGGATCGGAAGCGGGTGTGGTTTCGCCGGAACGAGACGCGCTGTCGCAACCAGATCGCCGCGCTGGTCATAGGTCCCGAAGTGGACCGAATGCGCGTCATGCACATCGTATTCCAGCTCGGGATGCTCAATGTTCTCCCGATAGGAGCCGATGCCCTCGCGAAAGACGAGATGGCGTAGACCAAAGGAATCACTGAGCTGGTCTGCAGAACTGAGCCGGACCGTTCGGAAATCGTGATCGGTATCAAACGTGACGTGATGTCGAATAAGCGAAGAACCGGCTTCATCCAGTGACATAAACCACCCCGACTTCAATCCGGGTGGGTTAGCTTCTGATTGTAAAAGAGCCGCGTCTCTTTCGTGAAAATCTGTGCCGTTGCGCGTTGACACGACGGTAGCAGGACATTCAACAGCGGACGTCCGACTTTGCGGATGGCGTTGCTGCTACGGCCGCCAGGCGGGAGCGGCTTCGGCGTCGATGAACTCGCCGCTGGACATGCGATTGCCGTCGATCACCTTGAGCAGCGCGCGCAGCACCTCGGGCACGCCTTCGCCTGTCGCGGCCGAGAGCACGAGCGGGGTCTTCTTCGCAGCGCGCTTCAGGCGCGCCACCTGCTGCTTCAGGTCGTCGGGAGCGATCGAGTCCGCTTTGTTGAGCGCCACGATCTCCGGCTTGTCGCCGAGGATCTCATCATAGGCTTCGAGTTCGGCGCGTACGGTCTTGTAGGCTTTGCCGGCATGTTCGCAGGTGCCGTCGATGAGGTGCAGCAGCACCCGGCAGCGCTCCACATGGCCGAGGAAGCGGTCGCCCAGTCCCGCGCCTTCATGCGCGCCCTCGATCAGGCCCGGAATATCGGCGATCACGAATTCACGGCCATCGACGGAAACGACGCCGAGCTGCGGATGCAATGTCGTGAAGGGATAGTCGGCGATCTTAGGCCGTGCCGCGCTCACCGCTGCAAGGAAGGTGGACTTGCCGGCATTCGGCAGTCCGACGATGCCCGCATCGGCAATCAGTTTGAGGCGCAGGCGGATGGTCCGTTCGTCCCCGGGCTGGCCGGGATTGGCATTGCGCGGCGCGCGGTTGGTGGACGATTTGAAATGCGCGTTGCCGAAGCCGCCATTGCCGCCCCTCGCCAGGACCACCTGCTGGCCGAGGGTGGTGAGGTCCGCCAGCAGCGTCTCGCCATCCTCTTCATAGACCTGGGTGCCGACCGGGACCTTCATCACGATGTCGGCGCCGTTGGCGCCGTGACGGTCCTTGCCCATGCCGTTGCCGCCGCGCTTGGCCTTGAAGTGCTGCTGGTAGCGATAGTCGATCAGCGTGTTGAGGCCGTTCACCGCCTCGACGATCACATCGCCGCCGCGGCCGCCGTCGCCGCCATTCGGCCCGCCGAATTCGATGAACTTCTCACGCCGGAACGAGACGCAACCGTTTCCGCCTGCGCCGGACTGAATGTAAACCTTGGCTTCGTCGAGGAATTTCATGGGTGAACTATCGCTTGCGTTCCGACACCGCGCGCTCCAGCGCCTGACGGATATAACGTTGATATGGCACGCCCTGGCGCTGCGCATCCTTGCGGACCGCCGCCAGCAACTCTTCCGAAAGCCGCAGGTTGATCGACTTCTGCTTCGGCTTGAATTCGAAGTGGACGGGTTTGAAATTTCCGCCGTGCAAATAATCAGACAAATCCTGCTCGAGAAAGGCTTCTGCTTCCTCATCGGTTTTCAATACGGGAAATTTCTTCTTCATATGTGGCAATCTCCTTGCCATGCATGTGACGGGCGCTGATTGGCCGCAGCAAGACTACGGAGCCTTTCGTCCTCAGTGTGAAAACGACAAAGGCATAACGCCCTGACATGGTGCGGCCGATGGCAATCGACCTGGGCTCCACCATCGAATTCTTCAGATCCGGAACGATCAGCGTTTCGCTGTGCAGGAGCACATATTCAATATCATCATGCGACAGGCCATGCTTGCGGCATTTGTCGCGATTGCCGTCATCCCATTCAAAGCCATCGGCAACCAGCGCCATTATATATACGTTTGCCTATACAAAAATCAACGCGAAATCGTGGCGCCATACATAGCTTTCTTCAGAATAGCTGGTGGAAATGCGTCCTCTGAAAACATCGCCGGGAGAGGTCAGGGAGGGCACTGCCTCACTGATGCAGCCCATTCGACCACTCCCGACGCGCCGTCTGTGTTCCAGCCGCTATGTGACAGCCCAAACGTCGCTTATCACAATCCTAGCGGCGGTACTGACCCGGTGGCGTCATGCTCCACCTCCATGAGAGGTTACGAAGGTCTCCCGACCATTCGCAATCCGACGTCAAAATACTTTGCCTGTTTCATATTTCTGTCAAGCCCGGAGCGGGCAACGCGCCATCACGCCGCGGCGTGAGTCGCTGCGGGAACCTGCGCATTGAAGATGCGGAGATGATTGCCGCCATCGTGCTTCGCCGCGTAAAGGGCCTGGTCGGCTTTCTCAAGCAGCGTGTCGATCGTCATCCCATCCGCCGGTATGAATGCGATGCCGATGCTGGCGCCGATCGTGAAAGTCTTTCCGCGTATGCGATAGGGGAGGCTGATCTCATTGATGATCGACAATGCGAATGCGGTGCAGTGCTCCGGCGACTGCACACGATGAATCAGGATGAACTCATCGCCGCCGCTGCGCCCGACGGTATCGCCTTCAAGCAGAAGACCGCTCAGCCGCACGGCCACCCGGCGCAGGACGGCATCGCCGGCCTGATGACCATGTTCGTCGTTCACCGCCTTGAAGCGATCGAGGTCGATGCACATCACGGCGCGCATCTGTCCGTCACCCGTCGCTTCCGCGATGGCTTCTCCCAGCCGCTCGCGCAGCAAGGTCCGATTGGGAAGGTCGGTGAGCGGATCGTGCCGCGCGAGATGACGGAGATGCAGCTCCGCATGCTTGCGCATCGTGACGTCGGTGTAGGTATGCACGAGGCCGCCATCCGCCAGCGGAACGGTTCGCACTTCGAGCACGGTGCCGTTGGCGAGCTCATGCTCGTGAACGGTGGTCATCGTGATATCCGTCTGCGGCTGCGACGGCTGGGCGGAGGACGGATCATCACGCTCGGCTTCGCCGCGCGGGCGCTGGAAATCCAGGATCTCCGTCACCAGCGGATGTGTCGCCAGAAAGGGCTCCGGCATCGACAGCAATTCGAGCAGCCGGCGATTGTAGATGATGACACGGCCGTCAGCGCCGATCACCAGCAGCCCCTGATCCATCTGGTCCAGCGTCGTCTCGAGCTGGGCGGATTTTTCTGCGAGCTCGCGCGTGCGCAGGGCGACGCGCTGTTCAAGTTCATGCTTGCTGTTGGCAAGGGCGTCGGCCTGCTCGTGCAGGCTTGACGAGGCGGCGGCGATCGCTTCGCCGATCGTGTTGGCTTCACGCACCGCTGTGATGGGTGCGGCAACCACCTGTCCGCGCCCCAGTTCGCTTGCCGCATGGGCGACGCGGCGCAGGGCATCTGCCGCGGCGCGGGTCGCGAACCACGCCAGCACGCCTGCCAGCGCGACCATTGCCAGCCCGAAGGTCAGCAGCAACAGCAGGGATGTCCGCAGCGGCGCATGCAGTGCGGATTCCGCGACGCCGGAAGTGACCGACAGCGGCGACAGGGTCGAGCGGTTGAGCAGGCCGACAACCTTCACGCCGGCCGGGTTCACGACATTCCACGTCCCTGTGCCATCCGGCAGATCGTCAAAACCCGGGATCTTCCGTCCCGCATATTTCTCACTGTCGGCGGACCGGGCGAGGATGCGCCCGCCCTCGTCGACAATGGAGGCGTAGTGAGAAGCTCCGACGCCCTGCTCCTGGATCAGCCGCTGGAGACGTGGCAGTGGCACGCGCCCCAGCAACAGATACCGCTCGCCGCGATCGGTCAGGGCTTCGACGGCGATGAAGATCGCCGACTCGGCATAGGTCGGGCCTTCGACCAGTTTCGACACTTTCGCCGCGTGGCTCAGGTCACCGAAATCGGCCAGTTGCTCCTGCAACGCGGGCGGCGCCATTTGGTGCGCGCCGGCGGCCGGAGCCCGGGTGTCGAAGATAATTTCGCCCTTCGGCGTGGTCAGCATGAACTGGGATTGGCCATCCTGGATCCGGGCGAGCTCGGCGGCTTCCCGGCGAAAAGTGTCCAGCTCTCCGTTCCAGATGGCTGCTGAACTCGCCAGGGCGCGGAGCTGTGCGGCTTCCGCGGCAACCTCGCGATCCAGCGCCAGCAGGACGTTTTCATTCAGGCTGCGGACGTCACGTTCGAGGCGGCTCTTTTCGGCCGTGGCGTAGTAATAAGTCGTGATCCCGTTGAACGCGAGCAGCGGCAGCGTCAGGCCGAGGCACAGTGCCGCGAGATACCAACGCAACGCTCGTGGCCGCATATTTCCCCGCATCGACAGCCCACTGTGGTCCATCAGCCTGACCATAGCCACCGCATCGTTTATAAACCCCAGCGATGGCGCGGAAATCCGCCATAAAATAAGGCAATAACAAAAAAACGTATGCGTCGCGCAGCGGCGCATTGGGAAAGCCGGTCGTGCCGTGCGGTCCCGCACGGCACGATGCTAGCGCAGTCACACGACGCGGCGAACCTGCCGCCAGCTTTTCAGCGAGGCCCAGAGCCCGCGATCAAGCCGGAAGCGGTCGATCGGCGCGGAGCTGGCGATGGCCCGGATACGGTAAAGGCCGACGCCGGTCCACTGGAAACCGCATTTCTCCAGCACCCGGCGGGAGGCCGGATTGGTGACGCGGGCGCCGGCCAGCAGCACGTCATAGCCGAGATCATTGAAGGCATAGTCGATCACGGCGCGCGCCGCCTCGGTGGCGTAACCGTTGCCCCAGTAAGGCAGGCCCAGCCAGTAGCCGATCTCGGGAGCCTGTTCGCCGCGGAAATCGAAGCCGCACAGGCCGAGCAGGTCGCCGTCCGGCGTGGTGATGGCAAAAGTCGCCTCGCTCTCGCGCTGATTGGCGGCGGCAATGAATTCGGCGGCGTCGGCGAGGGAATAAGGGTGAGGTACCCGCGTGGTGTTCTCGGCAATACGCCGATCATTGATCAGCGCGGCAATAGCTTTAGCGTCCTCGTGACGCGGGGCGCGCAGCACCAGCCGTTCGGTCTCGAGGACGGGGGTACAGTCCTCGCGCAGCACTTGGGTTTCGGTTTGCTCCAGCAATGACATGGCACAGGCTCCTTTGGTCAAAATGAAATTGGGGAGACCGGTATCCCGGTCTCCCCAAAATCGGACCCTATGCAGGTCCGCCGGTTTGACTGGATACCGGCAGACCTTTGATGATCTACCGTTTACTCGGCGGCGGCCACCATCGGAATGACGGATACGAACGTCCGGCCTTTGGCTTTGGTGCGGAATTCGACGCGACCGGTGATGAGTGCGAAAAGGGTGTGGTCCTTGCCCATGCCGACGTTGAGGCCGGGATGCCACTGGGTGCCGCGCTGACGCGCGATAATGTTGCCGGGAATGGCGATCTCGCCCCCGAACTTCTTCACGCCGAGGCGTTGGCCCGCCGAGTCGCGCCCGTTGCGCGAGGAGCCGCCTGCTTTTTTGTGAGCCATGGCTTCAATCCTGATTCCAGTTACACATACCCCGGATTTGCGGCGAAATCATCCCCGCATCCGGTCTAAATTTTCGTGAGCCGCTTATTCGGCGGCTTCCACTGCCGGCGCTTCGGCCTTCGGCTTGCGCACCCGCGGCTTCACCTCCTTGGACGGCTTCTCGCCGTTGGCCAGGATCTCGGTGATGCGGATCAGGGTGTATTCCTGCCGGTGGCCGCGCTTGCGGCGTGAATTCTTGCGGCGGCGCTTCTTGAAAGCGATCACCTTGTCGTAGCGGCCGTGCTCCAGCACTTCGGCGCCGACCGTCGCACCTTCGACGACGGGGTTGCCGAGGACCGGCGTATCGCCGCCCATGGCCAGCACGTCGCCGAATTCGACGATGGTGCCGACTTCGCCCTCGACGCGGGCGACCTTGAGAACATCTTCAGCGACGACACGGTACTGCTTGCCGCCGGTTCGGATGACTGCGAACATCTTTCTCTCCGTGTTCGGTTCGCGGCGTCCCCCAGATCACGTGGACTTGTCACGCAAGACCTGCGAGGGGCCGGCTTTTTCCAGTCGGTTGATGGGTGTCATGCGGGCTGGGCTAGCCTGCCCCGGCCCACAATAACAATGCGCGCGGGCTTGAGGCCCACGCTGCAAGCCGGTGCTTATGACGGCGCCGCGCCCCGGAGTCAAGGAAAGCGGCGTTTTGCGCCATGTCCGGCATTGGAACCATCGGCTAGGCTTCGTTCACATCAATCGCCGGCAATTGGCGAAAGGGGAGGAAGTTGATGTTTTCACGACGGAATTTCATTGCGTCCGGGCTTGGTCTGACCGCGGCCGCGCTTTCGGGCGCTGGTCCCGCCCTGGCGCAGGCCTATCCCAGCCGACAGGTCAAAATCATCGTGCCGCTCGCCGCCGGCGGCCTCGCTGACATCCTCGCCCGGATCGTCGCCCAGAAGATGCAGGAAGAATCCGGCCAGACCGTCGTGGTGGAGAACCGCACCGGTGGCTCCGGTGCGATCGCCGGCGAAGCGGCGGCGCGCGCCCCGGCCGATGGCTACACCCTGTTCCTGGGCAACCAGGGCGTGAACGCAACCCTTCCCCATCTGACCAAGATCTCCTTCGATCCGCTGAAGGATTTCACCGCGATCACCCAGCTTGCGACGTTCCCGAACCTGCTGGTCGTCAACCCGAAGCTGCCGGCGAAGGACGTCAAGGAGCTGGTCGCCTATGCCAAGGCCAATCCGGGCAAGCTGTCCTATGCTTCCCAGGCGGTTGGCGGCTCCGGCCATCTGGTGGCGGAACAGTTCAAACAGGTCGCCGGGATCGACATGGTGCATGTGCCCTATCGCGGAGCTGCGCCGGCTCTGGCCGATCTGGTCGCCGGCCATGTGCAGGTGATGTTCGACAGCGTCACGCTGCAATTGCCGCAGATCAAGGAGGGCAAGACCCGGCCGCTGGCGGTGCTGTCCGGGAAGCGGGTCGCAGCGCTCCCGGATGTGCCGACCATGGCTGAGGCCGGGTATGGTACCATCGCGGGGGGCACCTGGTTCGGCCTCGTCGCGCCCGCCGGCACGCCGCGCGCTGCCGTTGATTATGTCAATGCGGTTGCCAAGAAGGCCTTTGCCGATCCGGCGATCCGCGAGCGCTACGAGTCCCAGGGCACCGCGCTGCCGCTCAACACACCGGAGGAATTCGGGGCGTTCATCGCGGCCGACAACAAGCGCTGGGGTGAGGTGATCCGGGCGGCCAACATCCGGATTGACTGACGTTTCAGGCGTTGCGGATGGCGGTCATTCCGGGGTCGCGGGCGGTTGCCTGCGCCCGGAATGACCGGTGATATCTGGCAGGCCTCTCCTGCGCATCACGATCTTGCATGTGCGAACGCGCATACCATGTGGCATGCTCTGTGACTGGAGTTTCTCCAATGAACTCGCCTATGGTTCGGCGGAGATGCCTTGCAAAGGGGCGCGCTGAAAAAGGAGGCAGGCGAGGATCCCGCCTCACGCGTGCGCCGGATGGAAGTTATGCCGATCTACACCGTGCGCCACACCACGACCTATCGCTACCGCCAGCCGGTGGCGTTCGGCGAACATCGCATGATGTTCCGGCCGCGCGACAGCTATGACCAGAAGCTGCTGGACGCGACCCTGCTGATCGTGCCGAAGCCGACCCGTATCCACTGGATCCATGATGTATTCGGCAACTGCGTCGCCATTGCCGACTTCGAGGCCGAGGGCACCGAGCTCCATTTCGAGAGCAACATCCGGCTCGACCATTCGCCGTCCAACGAGCCTGATGCGCGGATCGAGGACAGCGCACGCCTCTATCCCTTCGCTTACGACCCGGCCGAGATGCCGGACCTCGCGCCGCTGATCGCCCGGCAATATCCCGACCGGGACGGACGGGTGGACCGCTGGGTGCGCGGTTTCCTGCGCCGGGGCCGGCCGACCGCGACCGGCGAACTGCTGATGACCCTCACCAGCGCCATCAGCGACAGCTTCACCTATGAGCGGCGGCCCGAGCCCGGCGTGCAGGACCCGGCCTTCACGCTCCAGCGCGGCGCCGGGACCTGCCGCGACTTCGCGGTGCTGATGATGGAGGCGGTGCGCTCGCTCGGCCTCGCGGCGCGGTTCGTGTCCGGCTATCTCTATGTG
>Ga0182746_1002622_pt1 | contig 13433 bp, 11 predicted proteins | sample eDN3rd30CBELigOP_FD_128881 | JGI IMG/M metagenome (GOLD analysis project Ga0182746, IMG submission 128881) | Enriched Organic Plus compost microbial communities from Emeryville, California, USA - eDNA 3rd pass 30_C BE-Lig OP (version 2) (version 2) ... | reverse complement strand
GACGAGGTCATCGAGCTGCTTGGCCTCGCCAGGCTGCTCGACCGTTCGCCGGTCAATCTCTCGGGTGGCGAGCGCCAGCGTGTCGCGATCGGCCGCGCGCTGCTCTCACAGCCCAAGCTGCTGCTGATGGATGAGCCGCTCTCCGCGCTCGACCGGCTGACCAAGGATGAGATCCTGCCGTTCCTCGAACGGCTGCACGACCGGCTGTCGCTGCCGGCCATCTATATCAGCCACGACATCTCCGAAGTGGAGCGTCTCGCCGACCATCTGGTGCTGATGCAGGCAGGCACGGTCAAAGCCGTCGGGCCATTGAGCACCCTGCAGAGCGATCCATCCCTGCCGCTCGCGGCATCGCGGGACGCCGCGGTCAGCATCGATGCGACCACCGAAAGCTACGACGCGAACTATGGAATTCTGACGCTGAAACTCGACGGTGCGCGGCTGCTGGTGCCATCCGCGCCGGTTGGCGCCGGCGAACGCCGCCGTGTCCGCATCGCCGCGAGCGACGTGAGCCTGACCCATGAGCCGCCGACAGCCAGCACGATCCTGAATATCCTCCCCGCCCGCATCGTCTCGGGCTCCCCCGCTGGCCCGAACGAGATCGTTGTGCTGCTGGCGCTCGGCGCGGAGGGCACTGGCGCGCGCCTGCTCGCGCGCGTGACGCGGCGGTCCTGGGATCAACTGGGGCTGACTGAGGGCCTGCCGATCTATGCCCAGGTCAAGGGTGTGTCGCTGGCGCAGAAGTCGCCCTGATCGGGTTCTCTCCCTCCATTTCCGGCCTGACCCTGACGGAATTGACGGCGCTCCTAATCATGGATATATATTATCCATGATTAGGAGCGAGCGGTGAAACTCAGCGACGGCGTCGAACAGGCGATTCACAGCGTGGCGATGCTGGCCACGCTTGAGGCCGGCGTGGTGCTGCCCGCGGCTGCGCTTGCGGAGTTTCACGGCGTGTCGCCCAGCTATCTGCTGAAACACCTGCAGGCGCTGTCGGTCGCAGGACTTGTGAAAACCACGCCGGGTCCAAATGGCGGCTACCGCCTCGCCAAATCGCCGGACGACATCACCCTGCTGGATATCGTTCTGGCGGTGGAAGGCGCGCAACCTGCATTCCGCTGCGCCGAGATCCGGCAGCGCGGGCCAAACCCGCTGCCCGGCAAGCCGACTGCGCCATGCGAGATCAATGCTGCGATGCTGCGCGCCGAGCGCGCGTATCGCGCCGAGCTTGCCCGCGTCACCATTGCCGACATCGGCGTCCAGGTCGCCGCCCATGACACGACCGGCGCCATCGATGCACGCCGCTGCGCCTTCCTCGACCTGAAACAGCGTCGCCAGTCCACCTCACCGTGACCACCCGAAAGGAAACATGCCATGCAACAGAGACTCAATGCCCCGCAGGCCGCACCGCAAGCCTATGCCGCCGTCGCCGCGCTCGACCGTTACGTGGTCAAGGACTCCGGCCTTGATCACGGCACCATCCATCTCATCAAGCTGCGCGCCTCGCAGATCAATGGATGCGCCTATTGCGTCGACATGCATGTGAAGGAAGCGCGCCGCGACGGCTTTGGCGAACAGTGGATCAACCTGGTCTCAGCCTGGCAGGAATCCCCCGTCTATACGGAGAAGGAACGCGCCGTTCTCGGCTGGACCGAAGCCCTCACGCTGCTGCCGCAGACCCGCGCCCCCGACGCCGACTTCGAGAAGATGCGCGAGCACTTCTCCGATGCCGAGATCACCAACATCACTATCGCGATCGGCACCATCAACGTCTGGAATCGCATCGCCGTCGGCTTCCGCATGCAACATCCGGTCGAGAAGCGGGCTGAGGCCGCGTAGCGAGAGGTGGTTGGGATTTAGTTGGGACTTTCTTGGGCCTGCAGCGGCGCGCGCGACGGCGCGCCGCTGTCGCCAGCCACGCAAATGCTGCGCGACGCGGAAGCCCGCCGGCGGCCGGTTGCCTTCCCATCCTCGATCCGCAATCCTGCAGGACAATCGAGCAGGGATCGTCTCGAGACAGGGCAGGATCGCATGGAACAGGCCGTCTCCTATATGTCCGATGGGCTCAGGATCGCCGGGATGATGACCATTCCCGATGCTCCGGCCACCGGGCCGCGCCCCGCTATCCTGATCCTGCACGGCTTCGGCGGACACAAGAACGGCGTCCAGCAACAGTGGTCGCATAGGTTCTTCTCCGATCTCGGCTATGTCACCCTGCGGATCGACTTCCGCGGCTGTGGCGACAGCGAGGGCAAGCGCGGTGCGATCCTGCCCCATGGCCAGGTCAGCGACGTCATCAACGGCGTGGAATTTCTGCGCGGCCGGCCCGAGGTCGACCCGTCACGGATCGCCGTGAGCGGCACCAGCTATGGCGCGACCGTCGCGGTCTATGCCGCCGGCATCTGCCCGAAGATATCCGCTGTCATCGCGCAGGGCGGCTGGGCGAACGGCGAAGCCATGTTCCGCCGCATTCACGCGACGCCCGAGAAATGGGCCGCGTTCACGGAATTGCTGGTCAAGGCGCGGGCCGCCGGACACGGCAGCGACATGACCGCGCAGCGCTACGACATCATCTGGATTCCGGATCGGCTGCGCCAGAACATCGACAAGACTTCCATCCTGGATTTCGCCATCGAGACCATTCCGGAGACGCTGGCATTCAACGCCGGCGATGTCGCCGCGCAGATCTACCCACGTCCGCTGCTGATCATCCATAGCGCGAAGGACGAGGTGATCACCGCCGACGGTTCGATCGATATCTTCCGCGCCGCCGGGTACCACGGCGACCTTCACATCCTCAACGGTGTCGATCATTTCATGTTCGAAGAGGAAGACGGCCGCGTCGCCTCGATCATCAGGAACTGGCTTGCGAGGGCGATGCCGGCATAACCGAGCGCCCGGCTCATTGTGCGGAGCACAAAAAATTCACTGGCGCGAATGATAGGAAGGCTTGATAGTTCCAGATCACCCGGCGTCTTCAATCTTCATTCTTGAGTGGATCTGGACAGATGACGGCTCCCGAAGATGCTGCTGCGCCAGGCCGTCCTCCCGTATCCGTCGATTTTGCCCTGCAGGGTGGAGGCGCTCACGGCGCTTTCACCTGGGGCGTGCTGGATCGCCTGCTTGAAGAGCCGTGGCTGAGCATCGACGGTGTCTCCGGCACGTCGGCCGGCGCCATGAACGCCGCCATTCTGGTCGGCAGCTACACCGAGGGCGGGGCAACAGGCGCGCGCCAGGCCCTGGAGACCTATTGGCGGCGGGTCTCGGATCTGGCGCTGTTCAGCCCGCTTCGCCGCAGTCCGCTGGATATCCTGCTCGGGCGGTGGACGCTGGACAGTTCACCGTTCTTCACGGCGATGGACATGATGTCCCGGCTGTACTCGCCTTATGAGCTCAATCCCATTGGCTTCAATCCGCTGCGCAGCGTGGTTGACGATCTCGTCAACTTCGAACGCCTCAAACAGTCCCCGATCAAGCTCTTCATCAGCGCCACCAATGTGCGGACAGGACGTGTCCGCGTGTTCCGCAACAACGAGATCACGGGCGATGTCCTGCTGGCTTCGGCCTGCCTGCCGACGATGTTTCAGGCCATCGAGATCGACGGCGAGATCTATTGGGACGGCGGCTATTCCGGCAACCCAACCATCACGCCGCTGGTTCGCGAGTGCCAGTCGAGCGACACCATCCTCATCCCGGTCAACCCGATCGAGCGCCCCGGCACGCCCAGCACCGCGCGCGACATCCTCAATCGCATCAACGAGGTCTCCTTCAATGCCGTCCTGCTCAAGGAACTGCGCATGATCGCCCTGCTGCGTCAGGTGGCGGACCCGGGAAACAGCGAGGGCGCGCTATGGGCGAGGATGCGCATCCATCGCGTCAGCAACGACATCATGACCCAGCTTGGCTACTCGTCGAAGCTCAATGCGGAATGGGATTTCATCCGCATGCTGCGCGACGAAGGCCGCCGCGTCGCCCAGCAATTCCTCGACGAGCACGGCAGCGACATCGGCGTCCGCTCCACGGTTGATCTCGACATCCTGCTGCAGGGAGTCTGAGTGATGGGACTTCTTGGCGTTCTTCTCGGCCTGGCCGTGCTGGTCGCATTGGCCTTCCGGGGCTGGAGCATTCTGCTGCTGGCGCCGCTGGCCGCGCTGATCGCCGCCGCCTTTTCAGGCGAACCCTTGCTCGCCCATTGGACCCAGACATTCATGACCAATGCGGCGGATTTCATCGCGCGTTTCTTTCCGCTGTTCCTGCTGGGCGCGCTGTTCGGCAAGCTGATGAACGACAGCGCCTCGGTGACCACCATCGCGCACTACATGACCGACAAGCTTGGGGCGCATCGCTCCATCCTCGCGGTCGTGCTGGCCGGCGCAGCGGTCACCTATGGCGGCGTGAGCCTGTTCGTGGCGTTTTTCGTCCTCGCGCCGATGGCGCTGGCGCTGTTCCGCACCGCCAATATCCCGCGCCGGCTGATGCCGGCTGCCATCGCGCTCGGCACCTCGACTTTCACGATGTCGGCCATGCCCGGCACGCCGGCCATCCAGAATGCGATTCCGATGCCGTTCTTCGGCACCACGCCCTTCGCAGCGCCCGGACTTGGCATCCTCGCCTCCGCCATCATACTCAGCTTCGGATTGTGGTGGCTCGCGCGCGCCGAAGCGACCGCCCGGGCAACCGGTGAAGGCTTCGGTCATGACTCGTCGTCCGGGGTCGAAGACGCGTCCGACAGTTCGATGGTGCGTGAGCGCGCGACCACGGCGCGTGAATTCGATCCGGCTGAAATTCATCGTGGTGCGTCAGCGCCGGGCGGCCCGCCGATCTTTCTCGCGGCATTGCCGCTGATCGTGGTGGTCGGCGTCAACCTCGTGATGACGTTTCTGGTCCTGCCGCGCCTTGATGTCTCATATTTGGCAGAGGCCCGCTGGGGCGCGACCTCACTGTCCGCTGTCGGCGGCGTGTGGTCCGTCATCGTCGCCCTCCTCGCCGCCATCCTGACGGTGATCGCCATCAACTTCCGCAGGATTCCCGGCTTCCAGGCGACGCTCGATGCCGGCGCGAATGCCTCAGTGCTGCCGATCTTCAGTGTCGCCAGTCTGGTCGGCTTCGGCGCAGTCGTCGCCGCGCTGCCGGCCTTCGCCGCGGTCCGCGATTGGCTGCTGGGGCTGGGCGGCGGGCCGCTGGTGTCGCTCGCTGTCGCCACCAACATTCTGTCGGCCCTGACCGGCTCGGCTTCGGGCGGCCTCACCATCGCGCTCGATGCGCTGGGACCGTCCTATATGAAGCTTGCCGCAGAAATCGGCCTCGACCCTGCGCTCATGCATCGTGTCGCGGTGATCGGATCAGGAACACTCGACAGCCTGCCGCACAACGGCGCAGTGGTGACGATGCTCGCGGTGTGCGGGACGACACACCGCGAAAGTTACTTCGACATTGTCATTGTCGGTATCGTCGGCCCGATCATCGCGCTGACCGCGGTCATTGTCCTCGGCGGAACGATCGGCTCATTCTGATCAGGCAGTGTGGCTGACACCCGCCTGCCCGGCCGGTGGCGCATCATACAGATGGCACTCGACAAGGCCGGATGCATCCCGCACCGGGCGCGGCGCAACGCTGCGGCAGATATCCATCGCCTTGGCGCAGCGGGGGTGGAAGCGGCATCCGCTTGGCGGATCTAGCGGATTCGGAAACTGATTGCCAAGCTGCGGATCGGGAAGTCCGAGCGATGGATCAGGCGTCAGCACCGACTCGAGCAGGGCCTTGGTGTAGGGATGCCGGGGATGCTGCAGCACCTGCTCGGTGGTGCCAAGCTCGACAAGGCGCCCGAGATACATCACGCCGATGCGGTCCGCGATGAATTCCACGACCGCCAGGTTGTGGCTGATGAACAGATAGGTGAGATTGAACTCGTCCCGCAGCGTCTTGAGCAGATTGAGGATCTGCGCCTGCACCGACACGTCGAGCGCCGATGTCGGCTCGTCACAGATGACGATCTCCGGATTCATGATCAGCGCCCGGGCGATCGCCACGCGCTGGCGCTGCCCGCCGGACAGTTGCATTGGATAGGCATTGAGCAGATGGCGGGCGAGACCCACGCGGTCGAGCATGAGTTCGACCTTGCGGCGGCGGTCGGCCTTGTCGCCAATCCCGTGAATGTGAAGCGGCGTCGCGATGATCTGCTCGATCGTCTTGCGGCTGTTCAACGACGAATACGGGTCCTGGAAGATCGGCTGGATACGCCGCGACAGAATCTTCTTGTCGATGCCGTCGAGCGGTTCGCCGTCGAGCAGAATGTCGCCTTCCCTGGGCTTGGTGAAGCGCAGCATCATGCGCCCGAGCGTCGTCTTGCCGCTGCCGGATTCGCCGACAATGGCCAGCACCTCGCCCTGCCGCAGTTCAAGGCTGACGGTATCGACCGCGCGCAACTCCTGCAGCCGGCCCGCGCTGTTGCGCACATCGAAGGACTGCACGATGTTCCGCAGCGCCAGCATCGGCTGGTCCGATACGTGATGATGAGATTCAAGCGACATCACACAGCCACCAGACTTGCCGGAACAGCCTTGCCATGCCGGCCCGCGGGATCAGGCGGCAGGACGCATCGATAGCCCCATCCGGGCTGGACATCGCGCAGCGCGATCAGCCCGTCCTTGCATTCGGCAAGGGCATGAGAGCACCGGTTGCGGAAGCTGCAGCCCTTCTGCTCGCCGACCAGCGAGGGCACCAGCCCGGGGATCGAGCCGAGCCGGTGCTGCTGACGCGCTGTTCCCGGCACGGGAATGCAGTCGAGCAGCCCCTGGGTATAGGGATGCTGAGGCGCATGAAAGACGTCGGCCACCCGGCCCGCTTCGACAACGCGGCCGCCATACATGACGGCAACGCTGGAGCCGATCCGGGCGACGATGCCGAGATCATGGGTGATGAGGATGATGGCGAGATTGAACTCGCTCTGAAGGTCCGCGAACAGCCGCAGGATCTCGGCCTGCACTGTGACGTCGAGCGCGGTGGTCGGCTCGTCGGCGATCAGCACCGAGGGGCCGCACATCAGCGTCATGGCGATCATCATGCGCTGGCGCAGCCCGCCGGAAAGCTGGTGCGGATACTGGGCAAGCCGCATGGCGGGAGACGAGATGCCGACCCGCTCCAGCAGATATTCGGCGCGCTCGCGCGCCTCGGCGCGGGAGCTGCGCCGGTGCCGCAGGTAAACCTCTTCGAGCTGATTGCCGATGGTGTAGACCGGATTGAGCGACGTCATCGGGTCCTGGAAGATCATGCCGATGCGGTTGCCCCGCAGCAGCGCCATCTCCTTCTCGCTGGCGTTGCGCAGGTCGCGCCCTTCGAGTTGCAGGGCCCTCGCCGTCCGGCGCGCCTGGCGCGGCAGCAGGTGCATCAGCGCGAGCGACGTGATCGTCTTGCCGCAGCCGGACTCGCCGACGATGCATAGCGTTTCGCCGGCGCGGACCGAGAAGCTGACATCATTCACCGCATGCAGCGTCCCGTGCGGCAGCGCGATGTCGACCGACAGCCCTTCCACCACAAGTGCGGGCGCCGCCTCGGCGGACCTTGCGGCTGTCCCAACAAGTTGTGCTGCGGCCCTCATGCGCGGCCCTCCGGGGCGGTGACATCGCGGATGCCGTCGCCGGCAAGGTTGATCGCAATCACCAGGATCAGGATCGCGACGCCGGGGATCATCACCATGTGGGGCTTGAAGAACATCATGCCGCGTCCCTCGGAAATGATGCTGCCCCATGTCGGCGTCGGCGGCGGAACGCCAAGGCCAAGGAACGACAGCGCGGCTTCAACCAGGATCAGGATCGCGACTTCCAGCGTCACCAGCACGATGATCTGGTCGAGCAGATTGGGAAGCAGTTCACGGGTGATGATGTAGAGGTCCGAAGCGCCGGCGCCACGCGCGGCCAGGATGAATTCCCGCTCGCGCATCTGCTGGGTCATGCTTCGCGTCACCAGCGCGTAGCGGTCCCAGGTCAACAGCCCGAGGATCGCGATCAGGAGCCCCACCGAACTCGCGGTGATCGAGATCACCGCCAGCGCCACCAGCACGATCGGCAGCGACAGCTTGACGTTGATGATGTAGAGCACCACCGCATCGATGCGGCCGCCATAGTATCCGCCGATCATGCCGATCACGGTGCCGATGAAGGCGGCGATCAGCGAGGCCGTGACGCTGATATAGAGCGAGATGCGCGCGCCATAGATCATGCGGCTGAGCACATCGCGGCCCAGCGCGTCAGTCCCGAGCGGATGCGCCCATGAGCCGCCTGCGCTCCAGATCGGATCCATGAGCCGCCGCGCGGCGTCCTGATCGTAGGGGCCATACGGCGCGATATAGGGCGCGAACAGGGCAACAATCACCACAAACAGAAACACGGAACCGCCGATGATCAAACCGACATGCCGGGAGGCCCGGCGCAGCATCAGGCGGCGCGGCGTCAGCGGCTGCGACGCGGCAGGCGCGGGCGCCGCCAGCACGGGCTGAGACACGGCGGGGATGGGGACTTCCATTTCCGACATCGGTCTCTCCCTAGAGCCTGATCCGCGGATCAAGCCTGGCGTTGATCAGCTCGGCGATCACCGTCAGCATCACGTAACTGACAGACAGGAAGATCAGGATCGACTGGACGACGGGAAAATCGGCATTGGCGATCGCCTGGAAGGCGAGCAGCCCGACACCGTTCAGGGCAAACACGGATTCGATGATGACGGAGCCTCCCAGCAAGAAGCCCAGCTGCACCGCGGCGATCGACACCACCGGCAGGATGGCGTTGCGCAGCGCGTGCTTGAACAGGATCGATCGCTGGCTCAGCCCCTTGGCCCGCGCCGTGCGCACATAGTCCGACGACAGCACATCCAGCATGCCGGCGCGGGTCAGCCGCATGATCGAGGGCATGACGCCAATGCCCAGGCAGACCGTCGGCAGGACGAAGCTGTCCCAGGTTTCTGATCCCGAGATGGGAAAGAGCTGCATCTTGACGCCGAAGACATAGATCAGGATCAGCCCGAACCAGAAGCCCGGCACCGCCTGCCCGAACACCGCCAGCGACAGACAGGCGCGATCAAGCCAGCTGTTCGGCTGCGTCGCCGCCAGCACCCCCAGCGGAATGGCGACGACGATGCCGAACAGCAGCGAGCACACGGCCAGCGTGATCGTCACGCCGATCCGGCTCATGATCATGTCGGCGACCGGCTCGTTGTTGAACAGCGAACGGCCGAGGTCCCCCTGCAGCGCATGGAAGGCCCAGTCGAGATACTGGATGAAGAAGGGACGATCGAGCCCGTATTGCGCCGCGACCTTGGCGATGGCCTCCGGGCTTGCGCCCTCGCCTGCCAGCACAGCCGCAAGGTTGCCTGACAGCCGCAGCAGGCTGAAGCCGACGAGCGACACCGTCACGATGACGAGCAGCGCGACCAACAATCTGTGAATAATGAAACGACGCATGAGTTGTCTGGTTCTGACCTGTCTGACCGATCGGCGCGTCCTGATCGGGCTGTTGCTGAAGACGCTTCGCCAGCGCTACTTGTTGTCCTTCCAGCGAATGTCACTGTAGCTGATGCCATAGCTGTAGGGCGACACCGTGCGCGCCTCCACCTCGCGGGTATGCGTGAACAGGTGCGGCAGCGCCGTCAGCGGCGTGATGTAAGTGTTCTCGGCCATCCGGTCGAAGAACTGCTGCGAAATGGCGAGCCGCTTGTCGGGATCCATTTCGGCGTTCATCGCCTTGCCCAGTTCGATCATCCTGGGATCGCCGCTGTAATCATTGGCCTCATAAAAGAAGGCGAATAGCTGGCTGACATCCGGCAGGCCGGACAGGCTGGTTCCCCCGACTGTCATCTGGATTTCACCGGCCTGCGCCTTCTTTGTCCACGCCGTCAGGTTCACCAGATCGATGGTCGCCTTCACGCCGATCGCCGCGTAGAAGCCCGCGACGGCTTCCGCGAGCTGACTCAGGCGGCCGACAAAGCCGGTGATGCGGATGTTGAAACCGTCCGGATAGCCCGCTTCCGCCAGCAGCTTCCTGGCCTTGCCCGGATCGTAGCCGGGCTGCGTCCTGGTATAGGCGCAGCCGATCACCCGGTCCTTCCAGCAGATGTTCTCGGGAAGCGGTATTTTCTGGTTGGCGTTCATGATCTTTTCGAGCTGCGCGCGGTCCACCGACAGCGCCAGCGCCTCACGGACCTTCGGATTGGTCAGCGCCTTGTTGCCCGCACGGCCCGCCGCATCGAACCACATGAAGGTGACGCCGATGTTGGGATTGGTGTCCAGCGCGAAGCGGGGATCCTGCGCGAGAGCCTCGGCCTGGTCGGGTGGCTGTCCGCGGAACAGATCAAGCTGGCCAATCATCAGGCCCGAGACGTGCGCGCCGGTATCAGGAATCGTGCGCATGACAATGCGCCCGATGTTGGTCACCGGCTTGATGGTCCCGCCCCATTTGTAGTCCGGGTTCTTTGCGACAATGAGCCGCCCCTGGGCATCATTATACTCCACCAGCTTGTAAGGCCCCGTCCCCACCGGCTTGCGGCCGAACTCGGTCACGTCCGTCTTCGCGCCGCGGATATGCGCGGGGTAGATCGGCGTCAGCGAGAGAATGAGCAGATCGTAGGGCCGGCGCCCGTCCGTCAGGATGCGGACGGTGTTGGGGCCGGTCTTCTCGGCGCCCTTGATCCAGGCCCAGCGGAACTTGTTGACGTATTTGCTGTCGGGATTTGCCAGCCAGTTGATCGTGTAGACGACGTCATCAACGGTGAGCGGCTTGCCATCATGCCAGGTCACGTCGTCGCGCAGTTCGAAGTCGATGCTGGTGTCGCCATTCTCCTTCCACGACTTCGCCAGCACCGGCACGTTCGTCCTTGTCACCGGGTCATACTCGACCAGCGTATCGAACAGCATGCCGCTCATGAACTGGGTGTGCGGAAAGCTGCCGAAATAAACATCCGTTCCTCCCAGCGGGAGGATCTCGGCGATGGTCAACGTGTCATTCGCACGTCCCGCAATGGCCGGTTGGGTCCCCAACACACCTGCCGCAACCAGAAGCCCTGCGAAAACGCGGGCACTCCAGGCCTTCATGCCCATGTTTCCCCCCTTCGCAATCCTGTTCATTTTGGCGCCACTGGCGGGACCATCAGCGCACAAAGGATATGTCCCGTCATCGGACCGGACAAGCGCCTTGTCGTCCCGATACCAGGTTCCGTCCTTTGCAAAGAGAGCGGCGGCTTTTCCGCCGCGCACAGCATCGAGCCGATGATAAAGCCGGGCCGTGTTGTGCGCGCACTCAATCATGAGCCGCTCGCTGTCGTCCATCCGTCAGTCTCCACCAGAACTTCACGAGTGCTCAAGTCCGCCGGAATTCATGAGGACGCTTCATCAGCGCTACTTCTTGTCCCTCCAGCGGACGTCGCTGATGCTGATGCCATAGATGCTCGGAGACAGCGTGCCGACTTCCACCTCACGGGTATGGGTGAACAGGTGCGGCAGCGCCGTGAGCGGCGTGATGTAAGTGTTCTCGGCAATCCGATCAAAGAATTGCGTCGCGATCGCCTGCCGCTTTTCCGGATTCATCTCGACATTCATCGCCTTGCCGAGCTGGATCACGGTCGCGTCGCCGCTGTAGTCATTGGCTTCGAAAAAGAACGCGAAGAGCTGGCTCACGTCGGGAATCCCGGACAGGCTGTTTCCTGCAACGGTCATCTGGATTTCACCGGCCTGCGCCTTCTTCGTCCAGGTCGTCACGGTCACCGGCTCGATGGTCGCCTTCACGCCGATCGCCGCATAGAAGCCCGCGACCGCCTCCGCCAGCTGGGTCAGACGGCCGACATAGCTGGTGATGCGGACGTTGAAGCCGTCCGGATAGCCGGCTTCCGCCAGCAGCTTCTTGGCCTTGGCGGGATCGTAGCCTGGCTGCTTCTTGGTATAGTCGCAGCCGATCACCCGGTCCTTCCAGCACATGTTGTCAGGAATCGGCATCTTCTGATTGCCGTTCATGATCTTCTCGAGCTGTGCGCGGTCCACCGACAGCGCCAGCGCCTCGCGGACCTTCGGGTTGGTCAGCGCCTTGTTGCCGGTGCGGCCCGCCGCATCGAACCACATGAAGGTGAAGCCGATGTTCGGGTTGACATCGAGCGCAAAGCGGGGGTCCTGGGCGAGAGCTTCCGCCTGATCCGCCGCCAGCCCGCGGAACAGATCAAGCTGGCCGACCATGAGGCCCGACACCTGCGCCCCGGCATCGGGGATGGAGCGCATGACGACCCGTCCGATGTTGTTCGGCTTCTTCATCGTCCCGCCCCACTTGTAGTCGGGATTCTTGGCGACGATGAGCCGCCCGTTGGCGTCACTGTATTCCACCAGCTTGTAAGGCCCCGTCCCCACCGGCTTGCGGCCGAACTCGGTCACATCCGCCAGCGCGCCACGAATATGAGCGGGATAGATCGGGGTCTGGGTGAGATTGAGCAGATCGTAGGGCCGGCGGCCATTCGTCAGCACACGGACGCTGTTCGGGCCGGTCTTCTCGGCTCCCTTGATCCAGGCCCAGCGGAATTTGTTGGCGTATTTGCTCTCGGGATTCGTCAGCCACCCGATGGTGTAGACGACATCATCCGCGGTGAGCGGCTTGCCGTCGTGCCAGGTCACGTCGTCACGCAGCTCGAAGTCGATGCTGGTGTCGCCATTCTCCTTCCACGACTTCGCCAGCAACGGCACGATCGTCTTCGTCGCGGGATCATATTCCACCAGCGTATCGAACAGCATGCCGCTCATGAACTGCGTATGCGGGAAGCTGCCGAAATAAACATCGGTTCCGCCAAGGGGCAGGATTTCAGCGATGGTCAGCGTGTCGTTGGCCTTGCCGGCGATCGCAGGCGGGCCAGCTAAGAAACCTGCAGCAAACAGAAGTCCAGTGAGAACGCGGGCGCTCCAAACCTTCATGCCCATGTTTCCCCCCTCAAGATGATGTTCATTTCTGGCACCGTCGATGGCGCTGTCATTGTTCAAAAGGATACGTCCCGTGGACTGGCCGCACAAGCGCCTTGTTTGCGTCAAAGCCGCGCGATGCGCGGCTTTGACGCTGCAGGCCAGCAGGGAATGCCATTCAGCCACAGACCATGCTCAAGCAGGCTGAACGACGCGCAGGGCGCGCGACGTCTTTTTGCTCATGATCTTCCAGCCCTCGTCGGTCTTCTTATGGACCTCATGGGTCGGGAACACCGCGGTGACGCCGCTTGTCGTTCCGATCTCTCCGCCCTTGCCGCGAGCGCCGGGGATGATCGTCGTCAACGCGCGGACCTCGGCCGTCTCGGCGTCGATCACCGTCACTTCGACATTGGTCACCAGATGAAAGACCATCCGGTCTTCCGGCGGGACCTTCGGGTTTCCCCGCTCCGGCAGACGATTGACATGCGCCGCAATCTCCGCACGTCCCGTCCAG